>JAESGD010000025.1_pt1 | contig 294427 bp, 304 predicted proteins | sample 9269581 | NCBI WGS metagenome assembly JAESGD01 (sample SAMN14515903, study PRJNA621661) | algae metagenome | isolation source: Cyanomargarita calcarea GSE-NOS-MK-12-04C and co-occurring heterotrophs from... | place: USA: Grand Staircase Escalante National Monument, Utah | collected 2007-12-30
GCGGCGCTCGCGGCGCAAAAGGTCCACCGCTACGTCTATCCAGACAAGCGCCTGACCTTCCAGTACACCACCTCCTCCACATCGCTCCAGAAGAAGCTCGGGGTCGCGTGATGCTTGTGCGGGTCACGCCGGCTGCCGTCACTCGCTGACGATCGCCCGGTCGAGAGCGTCGCATTCATCGTCGGCGACACGCCGTAAGCGAAACACCGCATCGCTCCTGCCGAAATCGATCGTTTGGCTCTCGCCATCGGAGAGCTTGCGGTTGCGCCGCATCGGCAGAGATTCGTCCATGTGAATGGTCAAGGTTTCGCCGGATGCCGAGATCACGGGTTCGGCGCCGCCGCCTTCGTCGGTCGCATCCTGCGAGATCGAGCAGACGATGCCGGCCGCGCGCGGATAGCTGCGGATACGGGTTCCGCCCTGAACATCCCGGTTCGCCTCCGCGCTGAAGTGGCAATCGCCGATCGCCCTGAGCGGCTGCGCCACATTACGCCGCGTCGCCTCGATCCGGATGCGGTTCAATGGCGCCAGACTCTCGATCGCACCCGCGATGCGCTCGACCCTGAACGAGACCCTCATCGCAGTCGTGCGCTGGGCCGGATTGGCGGCGAGATGCTTCGCGTCATAGACCCTGACATAGCAGGCGCGCGAGCCAAGCGTCTCCGCCATGATGCCCGGAAGCGCCAGCGCGGGCGCGGAGCCTAAGGCCAGCAAGGCGGCGACAGCCGAAGCCCTGAGCATGCCAAGCTCCCTTCGCAGCGACCGGATGGCCCCGGCCCGATCGTCTCACCGAACGGCGATCGCCGCAATCGGCGGCGGATGGCCGGATCTCAGTAGGCGCGCGAGGACGACATCTGCGGCCGCGGCTCGGCGGCTGGAGCGCCCGGTCCCAGGCGCAGCGTGGCGCGCGCCGGCTCCGACGGCACTGTCAGAGCGGCCGATGGCAGGCTGCCCGGCCATGCCGCGATGGCGGGACCGGCCGGCTGCGTCGGCATCGGCGCATCCTCCTCGACAGGCTCCGGCGCGATCTTCTCGCGGAACTCGGCGATGGCGCCCTCGATCGGCCTGAAGCTGAAGCGGACCTTGTGCGCGCCGGCTGGAACCTGCACGGCGCGGAACAGCACGTTCGCCTTCAGGATCTCGGTCTCGACGCCATCGACGGTGGCGCGCCACCAGGGATGCCAGATGTCGTTGAGCACGACGAAGCCGCCCTGCGTCGTCACCACGTCGATCTCGACCTCGGTATTGTCGTAGCGCGTGAGCCTCACTTCGGCCGGCGTCGCTGCAACCGCAGGCCGCTCGGGCGTCGCCTCCCCCGGCTCGCTTTCGAGCAGCAGGGCTTGAGTCGGATCGACATCGGGCCAGCGGCCGCCAGCCTTCATCATGTCGAAATCGGCGAGCCGCCAGCCCGGCACGAACTGCGCGCGCGGCAGGGCGCGCGGGTTTTCGTAAATGTAGCCCTCGGCCGTATAGGCGACGAGCCTGAGGTCGCCGTCGCGCAAGGTCCTGTCGACCTGCCCGATAGGCACCCGCGTCGCGATGTAGCGCAGGCCGAGGACGTCGGCGAGCTTGCTGCGATAGGACGGAAACAGCGAGGTGAACTTGCGCTGGTCGGGGCCGGCAATGGTGTCGCGCGTACCCACCGCGTCCGAGAAATCCGCCAGCCTGAGCGGGTTGTAGCCCAGCGTATGGTCGAAGCCATGCACCAGCCCGGCATTGGGCCATTCGAAGCCCATGCCGAGCAGCTCGACCCGGTCGCGACGCGGCGAACCCGCCGGCTGCGCCACGAGGCGCTTCAGCGCGGCGACCGTCTCGTTCTTCGTCTCGGGCCGAAGCACGTCATAGATCTCGGGCGAGAGCGCGGTCGATTCATTGGGGCCGTTGTTCAGCCCGAGATCGGCCGCGACCACGCCTGTGACCAGCACGGCGGCGGCGAGCGGGCCGAGGCCTTGCCGCCAGCGCAGGAGAACCGCCAGCACGGCGACGCCGGCTCCCGACCAGGCGATGGCGGCCAGCACAGGCTTCCACGCATCGGCCAGATGACTTTCCGTGCCGGAGACGGCGAGCGCGAGCCCCACCAGAACGGCCAGCACAACGGAGAGAACCACAAGATCGCGCCGAAAAGCCCCGATCGCTGGCTCGGTCAGCAAACGGTGCAACACATAGCCGGAGAGAATCGCGCCGAGCGCACCGATCAGGAAGGTCGCGTCGGCGGGGCGGCGAAACGCCTTTACGCCAGGAAGATAGTCGTAAACGACGCCGAAAAGCGGCGTGTAGCGCCCGAGCGAAAACAGCACCATAAACAGGAACAGCAGCGAAATCGGCCGGATCGCCTTGTCCCAGAGCCAGCCCCGCGTCAGGCCGGGCGCAATCAGCAGCAGCAGCGGCAGCGCGCCGATATAGACCTGACCCATATTCTGGGAGAGAAACAGCTCTTTGGCGTTCCAGGACGTGCTGTAGGGGCCCCAGAACTCCACGGCGTGGTCCCGCGCACCAAAGAGATCGGCGATGAACGCGGTGAGCAGCGAAGCCGGATGAAGCGAGCCGCGCCCCGCTTCGGCGAAATCAACCGCCGGACGCGTCGTCGCCTCGGCGAACAGCCAGACCCAGAGCAGCGGCAGGGCGATCGTCGTGACGCCGACGAGACCGGCGATGGTCGCCGGCCCCAGCGTCGCCCGTATCGACGGCCAGCCGCCGGCGACCCAGTGCGCGAGAACAACGCCGACCAGCACGTAAGCGCCAAGCAGCGCGACCTGATCGGGCTCCAGCATCATCAGCCCGGCGGCGAGACCCGCCAGCGCGCCATAGCCCAGCGACCGGCGCTGCAGCATCCGCGCGGTCAGCCAGAAGGCGATCGCGAAGAAGGCAAGACTCGCGATCTGCCCGACATGCTGGACGCGCCACATCGACGACGCCCCGAAGGCGAAGACCAGCGCCGCCATCAGCCCGCCGGCCGGATTCCAGCCGCGGTCGCGGAAGACCATCATCAGGGCGAGCCCGCCGGCCAGCAGATGCGCCAGCACATAGGCATCGACCATCCGGAAGCTCGGCGAGGACGAGAGCAGCGCCAGGATGATCGCGGGCGAGAAGATCAGCGATTGCGGATCGGCGATCTGGGGCGAGCCGCCGAAGACGTTATGCGTCCAGAACGGCGACTGGCCGCTATGCAGCGCCTGCGCGAGAAACTGGATCTGGGCCTGGAAATGCGCCTTGGCGTCGAACGGAATCGTCACCGCGCCCGAAAGCCACGGCCAGCACAGCACGCTCCAGACACAAATGAAGACGATGGCCGCCAGCCTGTAACTGACGCCCCTCTGCAAAAGCGCGTTCAAGCGGACCCCCCGGTCCCCCTCAGGCTTGGACGGCCCCCGATTGGAAACCAGCCTCCGCCCCGTCAGTGGAACCGACGATGCGGTTGGCGAGGTGAACCGAAACTGAATGAATCAGGGAATTCATTCAGGCCAAGCCGCGAATGGTCAAGGATCGGTGAGGATCGTTGAGGGTTTCAGCGCGGATTCGCGAGCCAGGCGGCAACGATGCGCCGCTCCGCCGGCGTCATGCCCGAGAGGTTGTTGGGCGGCATCGCATGGGTCATCACCGCCTGCGCCCGTATGGCCTGCGCCTGACGGGCGATGAAAGCCGGCTCGTGCAGCAGCACGCCCCTGGGCGCGATGCCGATGCCCGGCCAGGAGGGCTGCGGCGCATGGCACATGGCGCAGCGGCCCGTCACGATGTTGGCGACCTCGTCCGGCGGCGCTTTCAACCCGGCCAGCATGAGCGGCTCAGGCTCCGGGCGCGGCGCCAGCCCCAGCCGCTCGCGCCCGCCGGGCGAGGACGCCATCGCGACCCAGAAGGCGAGCCAGAGCGCGACGATCGCCACAGCCCAGGTCCACCAGGGCGATTTGGCATGGTCGGCATGGCGGACATTGTAGAAATGCCGGATCAGCGCGCCCGCAACGATGACCAGCGCCACCAGCGCCGGGATCACCGCCGAATTGGCGTAGGTCACCGGATAATGGTTCGACAGCATCAGGAACAGCACCGGCAGGGTGATGTAGTTGTTGTGCATCGAGCGCTGCTTGGCGGCGCGGCCGTATTTCGGATCGGGTTTCTCACCGGCCATCAGCGCCGCGATCACCTTGCGCTGGCCCGGCATGATGTTGAAGAACACGTTGGCGGTCATGATCGTCGCCATCAGCGCGCCGGTATGGATCAGCGCGCCGCGCCCCGAGAACACGCTGGCGAAAGCCCAGCTCGCGGCGACGACATAGCCGAAGCCGAGCAGGCCGAGCACGATGTCGTTTCGCCCAAGCGGCGATCTGCAGAGCCAGTCGTAGAACAGCCAGCCGAAGACGAGCGCCGCAATGCCGATCGCACCGGCGGCGAATGGCGACAGCGCCATCACCGCCGGGTCGATCAGGTAAAGCTCCGACTGCGCGTAATAGACCCAGACCAGCAGGAAGAAGCCCGAAATCCAGGTCCAGTAGGCCTGCCATTTGTGCCAGGTCAGATGCTCGGGCAGCCGCGCCGGGGCGACCAGATATTTCCGCATCTCGTAGAAGCCGCCGCCATGGACCTGCCAGGCGACATACTGCTCCGGCTTGCCGCCCTCGCCCGCAGGCAGCGTCGTATCGCCCTTCAGAGAAGCGTCGAGATGGATGAAGAAGAACGACGCGCCGATCCAGGCGATCGCGGTGACGACATGCAGCCAGCGCAGCAGCATGCCGCCCCATTCGAGGAGGTAGGGGTCAAGCACAGGCGGCGCGCCGGAGCGATTGACGGGGACGAATCCGGGATTGCTTTTTCATGGCCGCGTCCAGACTAGAGTTTGCCTTTTCGGCAAGGCAAGCTTCGTTCCGAAGAACAATCGCCCAGAAGGACGAATCGATCGATGGGACGCCTCTCGACGCATGTGCTCGACACCGTCCATGGCCGGCCCGCGCCAGGCGTCATGATCGCGCTCGACCGGCTGACGCCCGATGGCGGGCGCGAGCGCGTCGCGCAGACGATGACCAATCTGGATGGGCGCACCGATGCGCCGCTGCTGGCCGGCGAGGCGCTGGTTGCGGGCACCTATGAGATCTCCTTCTCGATCGGGGCCTATTTCCGCGGGCTCGGCATGGTGTTGGCCGACCCGACCTTCCTCGACATCGTGCCGGTCCGCTTCGGCGTCGCCGATCCGCAAGGCCATTATCACGTCCCGCTCCTGGCCACGCCCTGGAGCTATTCGACCTATCGCGGCAGCTGAGACCATGACCAACGACGCCTATCCGCGCGACCTCAAAGGCTATGGCCGCGACGCGCCCCATCCGCATTGGCCGGGAGAAGCCCGCATCGCCGTGCAGTTCGTGATCAATTACGAGGAGGGCGGCGAAAATAACATCCTGCATGGCGACGCCGCCTCGGAAGCGTTCCTGTCGGAGATCGTCGGGGCCGCGCCCTGGCCCGGCCAGCGCCACATGAACATGGAGTCGATCTACGAATACGGCTCGCGCGCCGGCTACTGGCGGCTCTGGCGCATGTTCACGGCGCGCAAAATGCCGGTCACGGTCTTCGCCGTGGCGAGCGCGCTTGGCCGCTATCCCGAGATCGTCGGCTCGATGCGGGAAGCCGGCTGGGAGATCGCCACCCACGGCCTGACATGGATCGACTATCGCGACGTTCCGCCTGAGCGCGAGGCCGCCGACATCGCTGACGCGATCCGCCTCCAGACTGAACTGACCGGCGAGCGGCCGCTCGGCTTCTACCAGGGCCGGACCTCGCAGAACACGACGCCGCTGATGATGCAGGAAGGCGGATTTCTCTACACCGCCGACAGCTATGCCGACGAGTTGCCCTATTGGCTCGAAGGTCCGGGCGGGCCGCAGCTCTGCGTGCCCTACACGCTCGACGCCAACGACATGCGCTTCGCCACGCCGCAGGGCTTCAACGCCGGCGACCAGTTCTTCGCCTATCTGAAGGACACGTTCGACACGCTTTATGCCGAGGGCGAGACCGCCCCGAAGATGATGTCGGTCGGGCTGCATTGCCGGCTCGTCGGCCGGCCGGGCCGGGCGGCGGCGCTCGCGCGTTTCCTCGACTATGTCGCCTCGCATGACAGGGTCTGGGCCGCGACGCGGCTCGACATCGCCCGCCACTGGATCAGGCAGCATCCGCCAGCCGGGGGTTATGTCCCGTCGAAAGTCCCGAAGGTCCTTTTCGTCGAGGTCTTCGGGCGCGTCTGGGAGCATTCGCCCTGGGTCGCGCAGGCCGCTTTCGAGGCCGGCATCGGGCCGGCGCAGGACGACGCGGCCGGCCTTCACGCCGCGATGGCCGCCGCCATGCAGGCAGGCTCGCAGGACCAGAAGCGCGCGCTGTTGCTGGCCCACCCCGATCTCGCCGGCAAGCTCGCGGCCGCCGGCGAACTGACGCCCGAATCGACCAGCGAGCAGGCCTCCGCAGGGCTCGACCGGCTCTCCACCGACGAGCGCGTCCGCTTCACCGCGCTGAACGAGGCCTACAAGGCCCGCTTCGGCATCCCCTTCATCATCGCGGTAAAAGGGCTGAGCAAGGACGAGATTGTTGCGGCGTTCGAGGCGCGGCTCGCGAGCTCCCGCGAGCAGGAGTTCGAGACGGCGCTGCGCCAGGTGGAGACAATCGCGCTGCTGCGGCTTAAAGAGCTGTTTCCTTAGCAATTTCGGCGCTGGAAGAACCCCTCTCCTGGAAGGAGAGGGGTTCTTCCAGCGCCTCTCTGTTATGGTCATAACCCGCTGACCAGATGCCCGCCATCGACCGCCACCACCGCGCCGGTCATGAAGCGCGAGGCATCGGAGCAGAGCAGCAGCAGCGGCCCGTCGAGATCGGCGAGATCGGCGGCGCGGCGCATCGGCACGCGCGACAGCAGCGCCCTTCCCTGCTCCGTCTCGAAGAAATCGCGATTGAGATCGGTGATGACGTAGCCCGGCGCCAGCGCATTCACCCTGACCTTGTAGCGCGCCCATTCCAGCGCCAGCGATTTGGTCAGCTGGATCAGCCCGGCCTTGGCGGCCGAATAGGGTGCGACCGAGATCGCCACGCGCTCGCCGAGAATCGAGGCGATGTTGACGATCGAACCGCCGGTCTCCTGCTTCGCCATGATCCGCGCCGCGCTCTGGGCCGCGAAGAAACAGCCCTTCAGGTTGATGTCGAGATGGGCGTCCCATTGCGCTTCGGACAGTTCCAGCGCCCGTTCCGGCTCGGCGACGCCTGCATTGTTGATCAGCACGTCGAGGCCGCCGAGCGCAGCGCTCGCCTCGACAAGGCCCACCTCGATCGCGGACACCGAGCCGACATCGAGCGCCAGCGGAATGACCCTGCCCGGCAGCGCGGCGCAGTCCCGCGCCAGCGCCTCCAGCCGGTCGAGCCGGCGCGCGGCGGCGACGACATGCGCCCCCTCGCCCGCCAGCACGCGTGCGAAATGCGCGCCGAGCCCCGATGACGCGCCCGTCACCAGAACCCGTTTGCCCTTGAGATCGTCAATCATGCCGGCTCCTCGTCTCAAAACAGCCGCAAGGGGACATCGGCGCGGCGGCCCGGTCAACATCCGGTCTGCCCTGGCCGATCGGATCGGCGGAACACGCAAGCTCCTGTCGCGTTGTCGCAGCGAAGTTCATTCAGGAGAGACCCATGTTTCGCCTTCTTCTCATCATCGCCGTGCTGGCGATCGGCTACGACGCCGTCGTCCATCAGGGCGCCTATACGCGCAACGCCTGGACCAGCGTCGTCGGCGTCACGGATTCGGCGGTCAACAGCGCCCGCGAGTTCGGCCGCGGCACGCGCGAGGAAACCCGCACGCAGATCAACTGAGCTGGAGTTCCGCCCAGTTTCGAGCCGGCGGCCGGACAGGCCGCCGGCCTTTTTTGTTTCGCCTCGGCCCCGGTCAAAATATCCCGCATTGCAGCGAATCCGGCTGGACAGGGCGCGGCGTTGCCATGATGCTCCCGGCACTGAAACAGCCGGGATTTCGACGCTTGAACGAGACAGCCATGCCGGTCACGCCTGCGATCGCCATCGATTCAGGCCTCATTGTCGAGAATCTGAAAGCGGAGATCGTCAGGAAGCTGACTTATTCGCTCGGCAAGAACCCTTCGGTCGCCCAGCCGCATGACTGGCTGACCGCCGGCATCCTGGCGGCGCGCGATCACGTCGTCGATGTCTGGCAGCGCTCGACACGGGAGAGCTACAAGACCGGGCGCAAGCGCGTCTATTACCTCTCGCTCGAATTCCTGATCGGCCGCTCTTTCGCCGACGCCCTGAACAATCTCGGCCTGACCGGCCCGATGGCGCAGGCCATGGCCGATCTCGGCGTCGATCTCGCCGCGATCGAAACGATCGAGCCGGACGCCGCGCTCGGCAATGGCGGTCTGGGCCGTCTCGCGGCCTGTTATCTCGAAGCCATGGCCTCGACCGGCGTGCCGGCCCTCGGCTACGGCATCCGCTACGATCACGGCCTGTTCAAGCAGCGCATCGAGGGCGGCAAGCAGATCGAGATCCCCGAGGACTGGCTCTCCTTCCGCAACCCCTGGGAGTTCGAGCGCCGCGAGAGCGCCTACCAGATCGGCTTCGGCGGCGGCGTCGCCCCCACATCCAAGCCCGGCGAGGTCGCCTGGACGCCCGAAGAGACGGTCTTCGCCGTCGCCTACGACACGCCGATCGTCGGCTGGCGCGGCCGCGACGCCACCACCTTGCGGCTCTGGCGGGCACGCGCACTCCACCCGCTCTCGCTCGACGCCTTCAACCAGGGCGATCTAGTCGGCGCGGTCGCCGAGCGCAACCGCGCCGAGGCGATCTCGAAAGTGCTTTACCCCAATGATTCCACCCCGGCCGGCCAGGAGTTGCGGCTGCGGCAGGAGTTCTTCTTCACCTCGGCCTCGCTTCAGGATCTCGTGCGGCGGCATTACCGGCAATTCGGCACGCTCGACACGCTGCCCGACAAGGTCGCAATCCAGCTCAACGACACCCATCCGGCGCTCGCGGTCGCCGAGTTGATGCGGCTGCTGATCGACGAGCACGGCCTGGTCTGGGAGAAGGCCTGGACGCTGACCAGCGCCACCATCTCTTACACCAACCACACGCTGCTGCCCGAAGCGCTGGAGACCTGGCCGGTGGCGCTGATGGAGCGGCTGCTGCCGCGCCACATGCAGATCATCTTCGCCATCAACGCCCGCTTCCTCGAAAGCGTGCGCCGTTCCGCTGCCGTGGAGAGCGTCGATCTGTCCGCGATCTCACTGATCGACGAGCATAACGGCCGGCGCGTGCGCATGGCGCATCTCGCTTTCGTCGGTTCGCACACCGTCAACGGCGTCTCGGCGCTGCATTCTCGGCTGATGCAGGAAACGGTGTTTGCCCCGCTGCATGCCGTCTTTCCGAACCGCATCACCAACGTCACCAACGGCATTACGCCACGACGCTGGCTGCTCGGCGCCAATCCCGGCCTCACCGGGATTCTGGAGGACATCTGCGGCGCAGGCGTCTCCGACGATATCACCCAGATCAGCCGGCTGGCGCAGCATTGCAGCGATGCGGACCTGCAGCAGCGGCTTGCCGCCGTCAGGCGTCAAAACAAGCTCAAGCTCGCCAAGCTCGTCCAGCATGAGACCGGTGTCATGCTCAATCCCGACGCGCTCTTCGACGTGCAGATCAAGCGCATCCACGAATACAAGCGCCAGTTGCTCAATATTCTCGAGACGATCGCCCTCTACGACGCGATGCGCGCCGAGCCCTATCGCGACTGGGCGCCGCGCGTGAAGATTTTCGCCGGCAAGGCCGCGTCGAACTACGGCACGGCCAAGGCGATCATCAATCTGATCAACGACGTCGCCACCGTGGTGAACAACGACATCACCACGCGCGACCGGCTCAAGGTCGTGTTCCTGCCGAACTACAATGTCAGCGCAGCCGAGATCATCATCCCCGCAGCCGACCTCTCCGAGCAGATTTCGACCGCCGGCATGGAGGCGTCGGGCACCGGCAACATGAAGTTCGCGCTGAACGGCGCGATCACCATCGGCACTCTCGACGGCGCCAATATCGAGATCGGCGAGCGAGTCGGCGAGGAGAACATCGTCATCTTCGGGATGACGGCCGAAGAGGTCGCGGCCGCCAAGCGCGATCCGCGCCCGACCGAGGAGGTGATCGCCGCGGCGCAGCATCTCGAGGGCGTGCTTGACGCCGTCGCCGGCGGGGCCTTTTCGCCGGGCGAGCGCGACCGCTATCGCGGCCTCGTCGACAGCCTGCGCGCCAGCGACTGGTTCATGGTGCTGAGCGATTTCGAGAGCTACCGGCTGGCGCAGCGCCGCGTCGACGATCTCTGGACCGACCAGCCGCGCTGGTGGCGCAGTTCGATCATCAACACCGCCCATTGCGGCTGGTTCAGCGCCGACCGCTCGATCCGCGAATATGCCGAGCGCATCTGGCGCATACCCGCGACCCCTGCGCCCAAGGGCTGAGGCGTTTGACCCTGCCCTGGCGGATCGAACCCTGCCGGCTGCCAGTGCGACTGGGCGCAACGGTCATGCCCGAGGGCGTCGCCTTCGCAGTCTTCTCGCGAAACGGCGAACGGATCGACCTCTGCCTGTTCGACGACGACGGCGTCAGCGAGACCGCGCGCCTGCCCCTGCCCTGCCGCAGCGGCGACATCCATCACGGCTTCCTGCGAGGAGCCAAGGCGGGTCAGCGCTACGGGCTGCGCGCGAGCGGGCCCTGGCAGCCCGAACTCGGTCACCGCTTCGACGCGACCAAGCTGCTGATCGACCCCTATGCCACGACGGTCGACCGGCCGTTTCGCTGGGATGCGCGGCTGGCGCAGCACGGCGTCGAGACCGGCGACCTCGTGCCACGCTGCGTCGTGACCGACGCTCTCGCCACGCATCCGGCAACCGCCGCACAGACGCCCGCCTTCATCTACGAGCTGGCCGTAAAGTCCTTCACGATGCGCCATCCCGGCGTGCCCGAGCCACTGCGCGGAACGCTCGCGGCGCTGACGGAGCCGGCGATCCTTAGCCATCTCCAGCGTCTCGGCGTCAGCCATGTCGAATTGATGCCGGCCGCGGCCTGGATGGATGAGCGCCATCTGCCGCCGCTCGGCCTCGCCAACGCCTGGGGCTACAACCCGGTCAACTTCTTTGCACTCGATCCGCGCCTCGCGCCGGGCGGAAGCGCCGATCTCGCCCGTCTCTGCGCGGTCTATCGGGCAGCCGGCATCGGCGTGATCCTCGACATCGTCCTCAACCACACCGCCGAGAGCGACGAGCACGGCGCGACGATCTGCCTGCGCGGCCTCGACAACGCGGTCTATTATCGCCATGCCAGCGACGACCCCGGCCGGCTGGTCAACGACACCGGCTGCGGCCACACGCTGGCCCTCGACCGCGCGCCGGTCGTCCGCATGGCGATGGACAGCTTAAGGCGCTGGCGTTCGCTCGGCGTCGCCGGCTTCCGCTTCGATCTCGGCACGGTGATGGGGCGCTCCGACACCGGCTACTCGCAGGACGCGCCGCTCTTTGCCGCGATCGGGCAGGACCCCGACCTGTCGCGGGCGATCCTGATCGCCGAGCCCTGGGACATCGGGCCGGGCGGCTATCGGCTCGGCGGGTTCCCCGCGCCCTTCTCCGAATGGAACGGCCGCTACCGCGACGACGTGCGCCGCTTCTGGCGCGGCGATTCCGGCATGGCGGGCGCACTGGCGACAAGGCTCGCAGGCTCATCGGACCTTTTCGCCGCCGGCCATCGCGGCCCTAACGCCTCGATCAACTTTATCGCCGCCCATGACGGCTTCACGCTGGCCGATCTTGTCGGCTACGCCGCCAAGCACAACGAGGCCAATGGCGAGGGCAATCGCGATGGCGACAATGACAGCCATAGCTGGAACAACGGCGTCGAGGGCGAGAGCGACGACGCGGCCGTGAAAGACGCCCGCGACCGCGATGTCCGCGCGCTGCTGGCGACGCTGTTCCTCTCGCGCGGCGTGCCGATGCTGACGGCCGGCGACGAATTCGGCCGGACTCAACATGGCAACAACAACGCCTATTGCCAGGATAATACAGGGTTCTGGCTCGACTGGGAGGGGGCGGATGAGGATCGCATCGCCTTCGTAGCGGAACTGGCCCGCATGCGACGCGAGCATGCGATTCTGCGATCGGACGCGTTCCTGACCGGAGAGCCGGCCGCCGACGGCCTGCCCGCCGGCGCGACGTGGCTGAAGACCGACGGAACGCTGGTAGCCGACGCCGACTGGTTCGGGCTCGACGCCTTCGCGCTGCTGCTGTCCGGAGAGGGTCAGAGCCTGCTGATTGCAATCAATCGCGGCAACCGCCCGGTAAGCTTCGCGATGCCAGCACCGCCTTACGGCAAGGTCTGGCGCATCCTCCTGAAAGCCGGAGAAGGGGCGCCGGACGAGGGGCTGCCGGCGCGATCGGTTTCACTCTTCAAGCCCGCTTGACGAGAGGTATCAGCCTGCTTTCCGTGTGGCATCGACATAACTCGCCAGCACCGCGCTGATACGGCTCTGATAGCCTTTTCCCGTCGCCTTGAAATGGCTGAGGACCCGACGCGGCAGCCGCAATGTGATCTGCTCGGTGCCTTCGGGTTCGACGATCTCGGCCTTGTCCCAGAAATCGGGCGGAACGATCCCGGCATCGGGATCCTCCGCCGCGCGGCGTTCGATTTCCTCCTCGGTCCAGCTATCGGACGCCCGGTTCACCCGAGGCGGCACAGGGATGTCATCGAGGCTTTCATATCGGACGATACTACCGTCTCTCGAAATTCTTGCGGTCATGTCTGCTCGCTTTCCAAGCGCAGATGATACAGATGTCGCCATCCCGCTTCGTATAGACGACCTTCAACAGCCGGTCCGACGACATTCCCAAGGCAACGAAGCGCTGCTCGCCATAATCGCGCCTTTCGTCCCGTCGCGACAGGAATACTCCGCGGAAGATCAAGGCGGCTTACGGGAACGACACATCGTGCTTGGCTTCGTTGGACGCACTTTTTTCCTCGTCCCACTGAAAGCCCATGCGAATTTATAACTACAAACGCAGCTACAAACAATTGCTCACATCAGCACGATCAACGACCGCGGCGAGAGCGTGATCTCGCTCTCCGCCTTCAGCCCCTTGCGGCCTTCGTCCGAGCCCGGCCCGGTCTCTGTGTCGAGCACGACCGACCATGAGCCGGCCTTCACCCGCGCCGGAATCGTGAAGACAACATCTCCGTCGAAGGCGTTGAAAAGAATCAGCGCCTCGTCGCCGCCCTGCGCGACATCGGGCATGTGCAGCAGCAGGCCGATGGCGCGCAAGCCCTCATCGTCCCAATGCTCTTCCTGCTGGTCCCCGCCGGCCGGATTGACCCAGCGCAGCACGCAGCCGTCGCGAAAACCGGCGCGGCGGAAGATGGCGTGGTCCGCCCGCAACTGCGTCACCTGCCGCACGAAGGCTGTCAGCGCCCTGTCGCGATCGGTGATCTTGTCCCACTTGATCCAGCCGAGTTCGTTGTCCTGGCAGTAGACGTTGTTGTTGCCGTCGTTGGAGTGGCCGAGTTCGTCGCCGGCCAGGATCATTGGCGTGCCGTGCGAGAGCAGAAGCGTCGCCAGCAGATTGCGCTTCTGGCGTTCGCGGGCAGCGATGATCCCTGCGTCGTCGGTCGGCCCCTCGACGCCGAAATTGAACGACAGATTGTGGCCGTGGCCGTCCTTGTTGTCCTCGCCATTCGCCTCGTTGTGCTTCTCGTTGTAGGAGACGAGATCGTTCAGCGTGAAGCCGTCATGGGCGGTGATGAAGTTGACGCCGGCCCATGGCCTGCGGCCGCGCTGGTCGTAGACATCGCCCGAGCCGGTGATGCGTGCTGCGAGGTCGCGCACGATCCCCTCCTCGCCCTTCCAGTAGGCGCGCGCCGTATCGCGATACTTGTCGTTCCATTCGGCCCAGCCCGGCGGGAAGCTGCCCACCTGATAGCCGCCTGGCCCGATGTCCCAGGGCTCGCCGATAAGCTTGACCTTGCGCAGCACGGGGTCCTGCCCCATCGCGTCGAAGAAGCCGCCGCGCTGGTCGAAGCCGTGCGGCTCGCGGCCCAGAATGGTGCCGAGATCGAAGCGGAACCCGTCCACCTCCATCACCTCGACCCAGTAGCGCAGCGAATCCAGCACCATCTGCAGCACGCGCGGATGGCTGGTGTTGACCGTGTTCCCGGTGCCGGTGTCGTTGATGTAGAAGCGCGCCTCGTCGGGCATCGTCCGGTAGTAGGAGAAGTTATCGATGCCCTTGAAGGAGAGCATCGGCCCCATCTCGTTGCCCTCGGCGGTGTGGTTGTAGACCACGTCGAGGATCACCTCGAGCCCGGCATCGTGGAACTTGCGCACCATGTCGCGGAAGGAGGCGAGGCCGCTCGAGCCGAGATAGCGCTGCATCGGCGCGAAGAAGCCGATCGTGTTGTAGCCCCAGTAGTTGGTCAGGCCCTTGGCTTCGAGATGATGGTCGTCGAGATAGGCATGCACCGGCAAAAGCTCGACCGAGGTGACGCCAAGGCTCCTGATGTAGTCGACGATCTCCTTTTGGCCGAGGCCGTCGACGGTTCCGCGCATCGCCACGGGCACGCCCCGGTGCAGCTTGGTGAAGCCGCGCATATGCGTCTCGTAGAAGATTGTCCTGTCCCAGGGCACGGACGGTCCTGCGGGGCGCGAGGCGTCGGCGCGGAAGTCGCTCACCACGCATTTCGGCGTGAACGCCGCGCTGTCGAGTTCGCTGAAGGTGAGGTCAGGGTCGGTCTCCGCCCCGACATCGTAGCCGTAATGCGCGTCGTTCCAGACGATCTCGCCGGCATAGTCCTTGGCGTAGGGGTCCAGCAGCAGCTTGTTGGCATTGAAGCGGTGGCCTTCCTCCGGCGCGAAGCGGCCATGCACGCGGTAGCCGTAGCGCTGGCCCGGCTTCACGCCCGGCAGATAGCCGTGCCAGATCTCATCGGTGTATTCCGGCAGCGTGATGCGGGCGGTTTCGTGCTGGCCGCTCTCGTCGTAGAGACAGAGTTCGACACGGTCGGCATAGGCCGAGAACAGCGCGAAATTGGTTCCGTCGGCATCGGGCGTGGCGCCCAGATCGCTGCCATACCCCGCCTTGACGTCGATCGCGCCTTGCTCAGCCATCCGAATTGCCCCCGTCGCGAGCAGGCCGGACGAGATTCGCGGCCCCGCCACAATCATCTCGTCGCAATTCCGGTTCAGACCCGTCGCAGGGCAGGCAACGCGCCCTATATCCCGCTGGTTCCACGCGCGCGGCCCCGGAATTGCATCTTTATTTTGCAGCGCAATAGGGAACCCCGACAACGCCGCTTGTGTTATCCTGTATCAGGCACCGAGGCATGAACTGATGGCCGAAACGTCAAAGCAGTCTGTGACGGAGACGATCTCCGCGACATCAGGCCATGCCTTGACCTATGCGGCCGCCGTCAAGGACGGTCCGCCCGAACTGGTTTCCCGCCTGCCTGCATCGACCCGGCTGCTCTTCGTGACGTCCGAGATGGGCGAGTTCGTCAAGGCCGGCGGTCTGGGCGAGGTCTCGTCCGCGCTGCCCCGCCAGTTGCGCGCGCTCTGCGACGTCCGCGTCCTGATCCCCGGCTACAGGCAGGTGCGGGCGGCCAGGCCGGCGATGGACGTCGTCGCGCAGATGCCGCGCACGGCGAGCCTGCCGCCCTGGTCGCTGGGCCGCTTCAGCGCGCCCGACGGGCTCGTGATCTACGCCGTGCTCTGCGACGAACTTTACGACCGCGAGGGCTCGCCCTACGGACCTTTCGCCGGTGGCGATTTCAGCGACAACGATATCCGCTTCGCCCGGCTCTCGCTCGCGGCCGCCGAACTCGCCGCCGGCGAGGCCGACCCGAACTGGAAGCCAGACATCCTGCATGTCAACGACTGGCCCTCGGCAATGGCCCCGGGCTATCTGCGCTGGAAGGGGCTGACGACGCCCTCGATCCTGACGATCCACAACCTCGCCTATCAGGGCCTTTACCAGCCGCAGCGCATGGGCGCGCTCGGCATTCCCGACCTCGCCTTTTCGGTGAACGGCGCCGAATTCCACGGCAAGATCTCGTTTCTCAAGGCTGGCATCTTCTACGGCTCGCATGTCACCACGGTGAGCGAGACCTATGCCAGCGAGATCACCACCGCCGAGCATGGCTGCGGGCTGGAAGGTCTGCTCAGGACCCGCATGGACGAAGGCAGGCTGACCGGCATCGTCAACGGCATCGACGATAGCTGGACCTCGCCGGCCGTCGGCGAGAAGGCCGTGTCCGAGCGCGTGCGGAAATGGAAGCGCCAGAGCGCCGCCGACATCCGCAAGACCTTCGAGCTGCCGGAGTCAAAAGGCCCGCTGTTCTCGATCATCTCGCGGCTGGTGCACCAGAAGGGCATCGACCTTTCGATCGAGGCCGCCGAGACCATCGTCGCCAATGGCGGCCAGCTGGTCGTGACCGGCAGGGGCGAGCCGAGGCTGGAGGATGCGATCGAGCGACTCGCGCGCCAGAACCCGGAATCGATCGCGGCGCGCATCGGCTTCGACGACGCCGAGGCGCGGCGCATCTTCGCGGCCAGCGATTTTCTGTTGATGCCCTCGCGGTTCGAGCCCTGCGGCCTGAGCCAGATGTATGCCCAGCGTTTCGGCGCGCTGCCGATCGCCTACCGCACAGGCGGGCTGGTCGATACGATCGAGGACGGGCTCTCGGGCTTCCTGTTCTCGTCGCTGACGGGCGCGGGCCTGACCTCGGCGGTGACGCGGGCGCTCGCCGCCTACCGGTCGAAGCGCGCCTTCAAGCAGATGCGCGAGCATGCGATGGCCAAGCGCTTCGACTGGAGCCGCCCGACGCATCGCTACGCCGATGTCTATGCCCGGGCGCTGGCCGCCTGAACGCCGGCCTGCTCAGGCCGGTTTCGATTTCAGGCCTGCCGGCTTTCGCGCCGCGGCCTTCGGCTTCGCGGCCTTTGCTTCCGGAGAGCCCGCCACGCTCGCGGCGACGCGATCCTCCGCCTGTCGCCAATGCTCGGCGTCGCGGCCGACCGGCTTCCCTTCCGCCTCCCAGATCGCATAGGCCGTGTCGCGAACGATCTGTTCCCGGCTCATCTGCATTCTCCCTATCGCGAGGTCCATTATCCGTGGGACAACAGCGATCCCGAACCATGGTTCCTTCACGCAGTCCCGAGGTCTTTCTCGCAGGCCCGAGCCTGAAGACGCCCGCCATGCAGGAACGGAACCAGCCTTCATTGCGTTGCACCATCGCACTCTCAGCCAACGTCGCGCAGCAGCGTGACAGGCAGGACAAGATACGATGACGCGCCAGATTCCGCTTCGCCTTCCCGGACTGCCGATCCATGACCGCGAGCAACTGGAGGCGGGGACGCATCACGATCCGTTCGCCGTCCTCGGCAAGCACCAGATCGGCGAGCATTGCTTCGTGCGCGCCTTCCTGCCCGGCGCGACCTATGTCGAGCTCGTCACCGGGGACGGCGAGACGCGCCGCACGACCGCGATGGTCGATCACGGCGACGGCCTGTTCGAGAGCTTGTGCCCCGCCGAGGCGCATTACCGCCTGCGCGCCGCCTGGCCAGGCGGCATCAGCGAAAGCGCCGATCCCTACAGCTTCGGCCTGCTGCTGTCGGAGGACGACATCTACCTGTTCGCCGAAGGCCGGCATTTCGATCTCGCCACGCGCTTCGGCGCAAATCTTCGCACCATCGACGGCATCGACGGCGTGCTCTTCGCCGTCTGGGCGCCCAATGCCGGCAGCGTCGCCGTCGTCGGCGAGTTCAACGGCTGGGACCAGCGCCGCCTGCCGATGCGCCGCAGGCTGGGCCCCGGCATCTGGGAGCTCTTCGTGCCGGGGCTGACCGAAGGCACGATCTATAAATACGCCATCACCACGCCCTCGGGCGAGCGCCTGCCCTGGAAGGCCGACCCGCTGGCGCGCCGCACCGAAATGCCGCCCGCGACCGGCTCGATCGTCGCCGAGACGCCGGCCTTTTCATGGACCGACGAGGATTGGTTGAGGAAGCGCGAAGCCGCGCATCCGATGTCGGAGCCGATGTCGACCTACGAGGTCCATGTCGGCTCGTGGCTGCGGACCGAATGGGGCCAGATGGGCTCATGGAACGAGGCCGCCGACCGGCTTATCCCCTATCTGCAGCATATGGGTTTCACTCATGTCGAATTGCTTCCGATCACCGAGCATCCCTTCGGCGGCTCCTGGGGCTACCAGCCGCTGGCGCTGTTCTCGCCCACGGCGCGGCTCGGCACGGCCGAGGATTTCGCCCGCTTCGTCGACAAGGCCCACGCCTACGGCATCGGCGTCATCCTGGACTGGGTGCCGGCGCATTTTCCTTCCGACGCGCACGGGCTCGCCCGCTTCGACGGCACGGCCCTCTACGAACACGAGGACCCGCGACAGGGCTTCCACCGCGACTGGAACACGCTGATCTACAATGTCGGCCGGCGCGAGGTGCGCGGCTTCCTGATCGCCTCGGCGCTCTGGTGGGTCGAGACCTTCCATCTCGACGGGCTGCGCGTCGATGCGGTCGCCTCGATGCTCTACCGCGACTACAGCCGCCCGCCGGGCGAATGGGTGCCCAACGAATATGGCGGCCGCGAGAACCTCGAGGCGATCTCGTTCTTCCAGGAGCTCAACACGCTGATCGGCGCGCGCGGGCGCGGCTCGGTTACGATCGCCGAGGAATCGACGGCCTGGCCCGGCGTCACCCAGCCGGTCCATCATGGTGGCCTGGGCTTCCATTTCAAATGGAACATGGGCTGGATGCACGACACGCTGCGCTATTTCGCGCGCGATCCGATCCATCGCGGCCATCATGGCGACGACGTCACCTTCGGCCTGATCTACGCCTTCTCGGAGAACTTCGTGCTACCGATCTCGCATGACGAGGTCGTTCACGGAAAGGGCTCGCTGATCTCGCGGATGCCCGGCGACGACTGGCAGCGCTTCGCGAACCTGCGCCTGTTCCTGTCGATGATGTGGGCCCATCCCGGCAAGAAGCTGCTCTTCATGGGCTGCGAATTCGGCGCGGAAGACGAGTGGAGCGTGGACGCGCCCTTCCCCTGGCCGCACCCGTTCGACGAGCGCCGCAAGGGCGTCTCGAAACTGGTTCAGGATCTGAACGCGCTGTATCGCGGCACGCCGTCGCTGCACCGGCTCGACCACGCACCCGAAGGCTTCGCCTGGGTCGTCGGCGACGATTCCGCCAACTCGGTCTTCGCCTTCAGCCGCTCCGGCGGACCGGGCACGCCCGACGTGCTGGTCGTCGCCAACATGACGCCGGTACCGCGCCACGACTACCGCATCGGCGTGGTGCAGCCCGGCCTCTGGCGCGAGCGTCTGAACAGCGATGCCGGCATTTATGGCGGCGGCGGCATCGGCAATGGCGGCGAGAGAAAGAGTGATCCCGTCGCCGCCCATGGCCAGAACCAGAGCCTGTCGCTGACGCTGCCGCCACTCGGGCTGATCGTGCTGGAGCATGATCCTGCCGGCCTCTAGCCCTTCCGCCACGATCCCTGCCCGGAGCCTGCAATGAGCGACGAAACCCTGCGCCAGCTCGCGGCCAAGGCGGGCGTCGCCCCGCAGTGGACGGACCAGTCCGGCGAACTGCGCGACGTCTCGCCCGAGAGCCTGCGCGCGATCCTGTTCGCGCTCGGCCTGCCGGCCGACAGCGACGCCTCACTCCGGAACTCGCTCTCCATGGTCGAAGGCGGCGTCAATGCGGTGACGATCTCTCGCTTCACCACGGCCCGCGTCGGCCAGCCCGTGGCCCTGCCGATCGCGATGACGCCGGGAAGCTCCGTCGAACTGCTGCTGGAGGGCGGCGCGCAGCGCGTTGTCTCGACCAGCGAAGGCTATGACGGCTCGCTCATGCTGCCCGCTTTCGACGAGCCGGGCTACCACACCGTCCGGACGCCCGAGGGCGACTTCACCGTCGCGACCGCGCCCGAGCGCTGCATCACCTTCGCCGACCTCAACGGCTCGCAGGGATTCGGGCTGGCCGCCCAAATCTATTCGCTGCGCAGCGAGGGGGACGGCGGCATCGGCCATTTCGGCGGCGTCGCAGCGCTTGCCAGAAGCGCGGCGGGGCGCGGCGCGCAGGCGCTGGCGATCAGCCCGGTGCATGCGCTCTACGGCGCCGAGCCCAGCCATTTCAGCCCGTATTCGCCCTCGACGCGGCTGTTCTACAACCCGCTCCATGCCGACCCGGCCGCGGGGTTTCCTGGTGATCTGGTCCGCTCGATCCTCGACCAATCCGGCCTCGCCGAAGATATGGCGCGGCTCGCCGGCCTGCCTCAGGTCGACTGGGTCGCCGCCACGCCCCTGCGCCAGCGTTTGCTGCGCGATCTCTACGACGCGCTGCGCGATCCCGACCGCGCGCCTGAGCCCGCCCGCCACGAGTTCGAGCGCTATCTCGCGGACGCCTCGCCGCTGCTGCGCGCGCACGCCACCTTCGAGGTGTTGCATGCCGCACAATTGACGCGCGATCCCTCAGCCTGGAGCTGGCGCAACTGGGAAGCCGGCTACCGCGATCCCGAGAGCGAGGCGGTCTCGGCCTTCGCCACAGAGCACCCCGACGAGATCGCCCACCAGATCTTCCTGCAATGGCTGACCGGGCGCTCTTACGGCCAGGCCCAGCAGGCCTGCCGCGAGGCGGGGATGTCGGTCGGGCTGATCGCCGACCTCGCCATCGGCATGGACGGCGCGGGCAGCCATGCCTGGAGCCGCCAGCACGAGGTTCTGGGGGGTCTGAGCGTCGGCGCGCCGCCGGACTATTACTCGGCCGACGGCCAGAGCTGGGGCCTGACGACGTTTTCGCCGCGCGGGCTCGCGACCTCCGGCTATGCGCCCTTCATCGAGACCTTGCGCGCCAGCCTGCGCTATGTCGGCGGCATCCGCATCGACCATGTCATGGGCATGAGCCGGCTCTGGCTGGTGCCGGAAGGGGCGAGCGCGCTCGACGGGGCCTATGTCACCTTCCCCTCCGAGACGCTGTTCAGGCTGATCGCGCTCGAATCCTGGCGGCACAGGGCGATCGTCATTGGCGAGGATCTCGGCACCCTGCCCGACGGTTTCCGCGATTACCTGCGCGAGCAGGGTGTGGCGGGCCTGCGCGTGCTGCGCTTCGAGAAAGAAGAGCACGGCTACATCCAGCCCGCGCATTGGGACCCGGCCGCCGCCGCGCTGACGACGACGCACGATTTGATCGCCACCGCCGGCTGGTGGGCCGGCGCGGACATAGGGCCCCCCGACGATCAGGATGCCCAGAATGTCCGCGCCTGGAATCGCGGCCTGCTCTGGGGCTCGTTCGAGGACGCCGGGCTGGTCTCCGGCGAGCGTCCCGCGCCAGATGACACCGACCCGGTCGTGGACGCGGCGATCCGCTATGTCGCGAAGACGCCCTGCGCGCTGAAGCTGATCGCGATCGAGGACGCGCTAGGCCTGCGCGTCCAACCCAATGTGCCGGGCACCACGACGGAGAAGCCGAATTGGCGGCACCGTCTGGATGGCGACGCCGGTAAGCTGCTCGACAGCGAAGCGGCGCAGGCCCGCCTGCGCCATCTCGGTCCCGCCCGCCAGGGCGAGAGCTAGCCAGCCCCGCGCAGCGACCAGACGCCGACCGGCACGACTCGCAGCGCATCGGTCAGCAGCAACTCGCCCGTCGCGGCCAGCTCCGGCCCGACGACGGCGTCCCAGCCTGCTCCGTCCGCCGGTAGCGCAATGCGCGTATCGCCCCACCACGCGCGATCCGGCACAAGCGCCTCGCCACCGGCCATGCCTCTGGCGCAGCAGCGGGCGAGCACGACGAGAACCGCCCGATCTTCGGATCGCCGCAGGAACGCCATCCCGTTCTCCGCCCGCTCCCCTTCGACCGCCAGCGGCTCGTAGCTCCCCTCGGCGAAGAGGCTGGGCTCGGTCTGCCGCAGGCCGAGCAGCTTGCGAAGCAACGTCTGCTTGATGCGCCCGTCGCGCCAGCTCTCGGCCAGCAGATCGAGCGTCAGGCGCTGCGCCAGCGCGATCCGGCGCGCGCCGAAGTCCACCGGCCGGCGGTTGTCCGGATCGACGAGGCTGAAATCCCAGAATTCCGTGCCCTGATAGATGTCGGGCAGCCCGGGCGCGAGGCAGCGCAAAGCCATCTGCACCAGACCGTTCAGCGCTCCCGGCCGCGCGATGTGCGCCACGAAGGCAGAGGCGTCCGCGAGAAAACCCTCGCTGCGTGACGGCGTCAGCGCCGCATGGATGAAAGCCTCGGCCATCGCCTCATAGGCCTCGTTGGGCGCAGCCCAACCCGAGCGTAGCTTGCCTTCGCGCAGGGCCTTTTGCGACCAGGCGGCCAGACGCGTGGCGAAAGCCTCGAGCCCGGCGGCATCGTCGGGCTCGAGCCCCAGCGGCCAGGCCCCGACGATCATCTGATGGAGCATGTATTCGTCGGCCCGGTCGAGCCCGGCCGGCCTGATGCCCGCGTTCAGCACGCTCCAGCGCTCGCTCGCATCGACCCAGGCTTGCGGCATCTCGCTGATGACCGCGAGGCGCGCGCGGACATCCTCGCCACGCTTGTGGTCGTGCGTGGCGGTCGCGAGTTGCGAGCGCGGCGATTGCGTCGCCCGCGTCTGCATCATCTCGTGGAAGGCATCGGTGCCGAGCCCGAGAAGGCCGGCGTCGAAGCCGACATCGTTGCGCGAGAGCAGCCTGCCATAGCGGTAGAAGGCGGTATCCTCGACCGCCTTGGCCGCCAGCGGCGCGGTCAGCTGGTTGAACCGCCGGATCGCGACGATGCGCGAGCGCTGCAAGTCGTCGCCGCCCTGCCCGGCCATCACGGAAGCGACAAAGCGCAATGCCGGCGGATCGCTGAGCGGCGCGGCCAGTGCGCTTTCCAGCGCGGCCTGGAGGCGCTCGCCCGCGCCGACGCCGTCATCCTGCCCGGTCGCATAGCTGCGATAGGCCCGCATCTGCACGATCAGGCTGGTGACAGCCCGGCGAAGCGCCGCGCGCGTAATGCCCTCACTGTGGCGATGCTCCGCGCCGGCCTCCTCCATCGCGTCGATCAGGCGTTCGCGTTGGCCGTCGAAACCGTGCGCCAGGATTTCGTGGCGCGCGATCTCCTCCTCGCCATGGAAATCCCGGGTCCGTCCGCTGATCACGGCCCAATGCGCCGAAAGCAGCGCCTGCGCCTCGGGCCGGTGCTGCAGCGCCGAAACCTGATCCATGAAATCGTAGCCGGTCGAGCCGTCGACATCCCAGTCGGCCGGGATGTGCTCGCCCGAGGCCAGTATCTTCTCGACCACGAGCCAGGCCCTGCCCTGCGCGCTATCGGCCGGACGCCGGCCCTGCCGCGCATCGAGTTCGCTGCGGAGCTTGCGGCAATAGACGGCCGGGTCGCCGAGCCCGTCGACATGGTCGATCCGCAGGCCGTCGATGACGCCCTCGGCATAGAGCCTGAGCGCCAGTTCGTGCTTGGCCGCAAAGGCGGCGGGCTCTTCCATCCGGATCGCGGCGAGCTGGGTGATGTCGAAGAAGCGCCGCCAGTTGATCCGGTCGCCGGCATTGCGCCACCAGTCGAGCAGGAAGTTCTGCCTGGCGATCAGGGCGTCAAGCTTCGCGGCATCGGCGTAGGCATCGACGCCGGCAGCCGCGACCTCGGCCTCGTCGTCCGGCCGGATCGGGAATAGGTGCTCACCATAGGAGACGGCGTAGCCGCCGTCCTCGCGTTCGATCAGCTTGAGCCCGCCATCCGCCAGCACATTGCGATAGGGCTCTCCGAGAAAGGGCGCATGGACCTTCCCGGTCAGCTCCGCATCGGGCGTCTCGAAATCGACGTCGAACCAGCTCGCATAGCGGCTCTCGCGGCCATGCTGGAGCAGATCGAGCCACATCGGGTTATCCGCCCCGCCGACCGCGACATGGTTGGGCACGATGTCGAGGATGATGCCGACGCCATGCTCGCGCAACGCCGCCGCCATCTCGCGAAAGCCATCCTCGCCGCCGAGTTCGGGATTGACCGCGTCGTAGCGCACCACGTCGTAGCCATGCTGCGAACCCGCCCGCGCCGTCAGGATCGGCGAGGAATAGACATGGCTGACGCCCAGTTCGGCGAGATAGCCGGCAAGGTCGCGCCCGGCCGAGAACGGAAAGCCCTTGTGGAACTGCAGGCGATAGGTCGCGCGCGGCAGGGAGGAGGCAGGGGTCGAGCGGCGCTGCGGCGCATCCGGCATGGTCAGGCTTTCAGGCTGTCGGCCGCGAAGCGGGCCGCTGGACTGAACCGGAGAAGCCTGCGCTTGTTCCCCGCTCAGGCCGCCGCGCGCGCCTCGACCACACCGGCAATCGCCTCGAGCAGATGCGTGTCGTCGCCCGCCAGCCCCTCCATCGCCGCCATGCGCGCGATCACGGTCGCGGCGACGGCCTCCTCCACCGTGTCCTCGGCATAGGCATAGAAGATCGTCGCATGCTGGCCGTCACGATGGCAGCGGCCCTCGATCTGCTGAAGCTGGATCGCCGAATGGCGCATGTCGTGGACCACGAGCGAGCGCTCGCGCTCGCCGCCCGGCATCTCGCCGCGATGCAGCGAGATCGATTCCGTCACGGTGAAGATCACCGCGTCGAGCCCGCCGGTCTGGAAGACGATCCGCGTCTGCTCGTTGACGATGCCGGAGCGCTCGCCATTGATCTCGCCCACGCGCCAGCCGCGCCCGCGCAAGCTCTCGGCCAGCATCGCGCTGGTCTCGAGAAACGCGACCGAGACCGCGACCTGCTCGTCATTGCCGAGCAGATCGTCGCAGAAATCGACCGTGCCGGGAATCCGCAGCAGGCTCGCCTTCTGGCGAAACCGCAGATCGGCGGCCCAGCCCTGCGGCTTGCGCGTCGAGCCGCCGGCCAGCCCGAGTTCCTTGCGGAATTCGCGCCAGGTCGCCTCGTAGAGTTTTCGCGCGGCGGCATCGAGCGCCACCGGCGCAAGCTCGCGCTGCACCTCGGGCCAGCCGGCGATCTCCTCGGGCCGTCGGCGCAGGCCGATGGCCCTCGCACCGCGATAGAGCAGGTCGGCCATGACCTTGCGGTCAGTCTCGTTGGGCTGCCAGCTCCAGTTCTTCCAGCGCCCTTTGGCCCGCCCGATTTTCAGCCGCTTCATCAGCGCCCGGAACCCGTCGAGATCGGCGCTCGGCATGTCCGCCGCCCGCGCCAGCAGCGGCCCGAGATAGGACAATTCGTGCGGCGACTGGCCGGCGGTCGCGCTCATATAGATCGTGAAGCGGGCCGCCGCCGCCATCTGGCGGCAGACCAGCCCCTGCTGCGAGTTCGGGTTGCGGATGCGATGCGCCTCGTCGATCACGACGAGCGGCCAGACGCGCTTGGGCACCCCGAGCCTGGCCAGTTCGTTGTTCTTCGCCCGCGTCGAGCGCTTCTTGCTGTCGGCGAGAGCCGCCAGCAGCGACTTGGTCTTCTCGAAATTCATCAGCGTGATGCGCTTGGGCGCGAGACCCGACAGCGCCATTGTTCGCCGCCATTGCGGGATCGCGCCCTTGGGGCAGATCACCAGAATGTCATCCTCCGGCATCGCCGAGAGCGCGAGCCAGGCCGAGAGCGTCTTGCCGAGCCCGGTCAGGTCGCCGAGCAGGAAACCAGCCGCGCCCGCATCGCGCGCCGCCAGAATGGCGTCGCGAGCCGTAAGCTGGTGCGGATGGGGGGTGAAGAGGGGCTGGTCGCCGGGCCTGCGCATCGGGTCTTGCATCGCTGTCCTCTACCGCCTCGCTGGCCGCATTGCGAGGCACGCAGCGTGGCAGGCGATCTTTGCGCTGGCAGCGCTCGCCATGGCTGGGCAAAGTCGCCGCGAACCTGCTGACCGCCGCACCGGAGACACCCGCCATGACACGCACTGCGGCCATCGCGCTCGCGCAGGACTATCTCAACTCCGGCCGCTTCAAGGACGACCTGACCCGCCTCGTCGCCATGCCGACCGAGAGCCAGAACCCAGAGCGCGCCCCGGTGCTGGCGGCCTATCTCGAGACCGAGATGCGTCCCCTGCTGGAAGGCCTCGGCTTCGAATGCCGCATCCTGCACCATCCCCGCGCCAGGGGTCCGTTCCTGTTCGCCCAGCGCATCGAGGGAGAGAACCTGCCGACGATCTTCGGCTATGGTCATGGCGACGTCATTCGCGGCCTCGACGCGCAATGGAGCGAGGGCCTCTCGCCCTGGTCGCTGACGGAGCGCGGCGAGCGCTGGTACGGCCGCGGAGTGGTCGATAACAAGGGCCAGCACGTCATCAACATCAACGCCTTGCGCGCCGTTCTTGAATCACGTGGAAAGCTCGGCTTCAACGCCAAATACCTGATCGAGATGGGCGAGGAGTGCGGCTCGCCGGGCTTGCGCGAACTCTGTGAGGAGCAGGCGGAGCTGTTTGCCGCCGACGTGCTGATCGGCTCCGATGGCCCGCGCCTCAATGCCGAGAGGCCGACGCTGTTTCTCGGCTCGCGCGGCGGCGTCACCTTCGATCTGTCGATCGTGGCGCGCGAGGGTGGCCATCACTCGGGCAACTGGGGCGGCATTCTCTCCGACCCCGCCATCCAGCTCGCCCACGCCATCGCCTCGATCGCCTCGCCGACCGGGCAAATTCGCATCCACGAATGGGTGCCGAAGGAGCTGCCGCCTGCCGTGCGCGCGGCGCTTGCCGATTGCGAGGTCGATGGCGGCCCTGACGGCCCCGCGATCGACCCGGACTGGGGCGAGCCCGGCCTGACGCCGGCCGAGCAGGTCTTCGGCTGGTGCTCCTTCGACGTGCTGGCGATGAAGTCGGGCGTGCCGGAGACGCCGGTCAACGCCGTGCCGCCGAGCGCCTGGGCGCGCTGCCAACTGCGCTTCGTCGTCGGCATCGACCCGCAGGAGGTGATTCCCGCGCTGCGCCGCCACCTCGTCCGCAACGGCTTCCCGATGGTCGAGGTCGCACTCGCCCGCGACGAGATCTTCAACGCGACGCGCCTCGACCCTGAAGACCCGTGGGTGCGCTGGGCGCTGGCTTCGGTGGCGAAGTCGACCAACAAGAAGCCGGCGCTGCTGCCCAATCTCGGCGGCTCGCTGCCCAACGACATCTTCGCCGATCTGCTCGGCATGCGGACGATCTGGGTGCCGCATTCCTATCCGGGCTGCTCCCAGCACGCGCCAGACGAACACTTGCCCGTCGCCATCGCCCGCGAGGGACTGGCGATGATGGCCGGGCTGTACTGGGACCTCGGCGAGGACGGCACGCCGCCTCGTTGACAGGCCACCTCAGGCCGTCGCCGGCGGCATCTGCTGCGGGTTCGGCGGCAGGTCGAGCGGCGGCGCCGGCGGAACCTCCGGCGGGGCGTTCGGCGGCTGCTCGGGCGGCGGGCCGGCGGGGATGCCGACCGGCTCGGCGTCGGGCGGCGCCTCGACCGGCGGCGCCGGAGGAACCGTGGCGGGTTCCGGCGGCGGCATCTCGGGCATCGGATTCGGGCTTGTCGGCGAGCCGGGCTCCGGGGCCACGGCGTTCAAATACGTCATTGCGAGCGTCCTCCTGCGTCATTAACGCGGAAGCGGCTCATGAGTTCGACAGGAACTCCGAACCTGCACCGGCACGGATGCGGCGTTTCGCTCATTAGCCGTTCATCTGGTTCATGGAACAGTCCTGCCGTCAAAACTCCGGGGGATCCGATGCTCAAACGCCTTTCGCTCGTCGCGCTCGCCAGCGTCACGCTTCTCGGTTCGCTGCCCGCCGGCGCGCAGTATTACGATCCCTTTCGCGGCCCGCCGCGCGGCGATTACTACGAGCGCGGTCCTTGGCGCGACTTCGACGACGACCGCCGTCGTCCGCGTTACGACGAGGAGCGCCGCCGGCCGCGTTACGATGACGAGCGCAGCTATCGCCCGCGTGGCGGCGTCTGCGTGACGTCGCGCGGAAGCTGCGAAAGCTACCTGCCTCGCGGCTCGAACTGCCGCTGCCACATCCCAGGCTTCGGCCCCAAGCGCGGCGGCGTGCAGTGAAGGCCTTACAAGAACCCCGTGCGGCCGCGAAGGCTGACCGGGGTTTGTTCATCGGCAGGGAATGGTGGTCGCAACCTGCGGAAGCCGCGCCATCATCGACCGCCTGATCATCAACCAGGCGCTACGACGTCGTCATAATTTTGAGAAGGTCGTGGTGGGTGATGTAGGGCTCGAACCTACGACCCGCTGATTAAGAGTCAGCTGCTCTACCAACTGAGCTAATCACCCATACGCCACGAAGCGTAAGCCCTCGGCGACGAAAGCCGCGTCAGGCAGGCCGGCCGTTTAGCAAAGCCCCCCCGCCCTGTCCACCCATCCGGATAAGAAAACTGCGCCGGCTCGCTCCAGACCGCGAAGCGAGCCGGCGAAAGCTCACGCGGGCTTGCGGTCGAGCAGGTGGTAGAGCGCGATCGCGCCGAACGTCGCTGTGCCGATGCCGCCGAGTTCGAAGCCGAACAGCGGCAGCTTGAGATCGCCCGCGCCCAGGATCAGCGCGGTTGCGACCGTCAGCAGATTCTTCGGCTCGGAGAAATCGACCTTGTTCTCGACCCAGATGCGGCCGGCGGTCGCCGCGATGAGGCCGAAGACGACGATGGCGAGCCCGCCCAGCACGGCCACGGGAATCGTGCCGATGATCGCGCCGAATTTCGGCGAAAAGCCGAGGATCAGCGCGATGATGCCGGCCGCGACGAAGACAAGCGTCGAATAGACCCGCGTCACCGCCATCACGCCCATATTCTCGGCATAGGTCGTCACGCCGGTGCCGCCGCCGGAGCCCGCGATCATCGTCGCGACGCCATCGGCGATAAAGCCGCGCCCGATCAGATGGTCCATGTTGCGGCCGGTCATCACGGCGATGCCCTTGATGTGCCCGAGATTCTCCGCGACCAGGATGATCGCGACCGGCGCGATCAGCGCCATCGCCCTGAACTCGAACACCGGCGCGACGAAGTTCGGCAGGCCGAACCATGCCGCCGCCGCCACACGGCCAAAGTCGACGGAAGGCGCGCCGAAGCTCGACGCCGAGACGGCATAAAGCGCATAGGCGCCAAGCCCGCCGATCAGCACGGGCAGCCGCTGGGCAAGGCCCCGGCCATAGACCGCCACCAGCGCGACCGCGACCACTGTGAACAGCGCGATCCATTTGGTGTAGGCGCTGGCCGAGATCATGTTCATCGCCACCGCCGTCAGATTGAGGCCGATCGCAGCGACGACCGCGCCGGTGACGACCGGCGGCAACAGCTTCTCGATCCAGGCCGTGCCGACCATCTGCACCAGCACGCCGATCAGCGCATAGAGCGCGCCGCAGGCGATGATGCCGCCCAGCGCCAGCCCGATATTGGCGTTGGGGCCGGAGCCGGCATAGCCGGTTGCGGCGATGACGACGCCGATGAAGGCGAAGGACGAGCCGAGATAGCTCGGCAACTGCCCGCGCGTGACGACGAAGAACAGCAGCGTCGCGATACCGGAGAAGAAGATCGCAACGTTCGGATCAAACCCCATCAGGATCGGGGCCAGGGCGGTCGCGCCGAACATGGCGACGACATGCTGCAGGCCGGCAATGAAGATCTGCGCCGTCGGCAGCCTCTCGTCGGGCATGACAGCGCCGGAGGTCTTCAGGGTCCAGTTCGGGAAATAGCCCATGGCGATCGTCTCCAGCCGGCGCGGCGCAACGCCGCATTCCTCGTTCTGGAGCGATGACAGGCAAGGATCGCGCCCGCCAAGCCGGACGCAGGCGCGCATCCACAGGATTCGCAGGCTGAGTTCGAGGAAAAGTCAGCCGGCGATGCGCTGCGCCACCGCAGCTGCAAAATTGTCCAGGCTGGCGACGAGATCGTCGGCGACATTGCCGACCGAGGCGGAACGGGCGTTCATCTCCTCGACCGAAGCGCCGACCCTCTGTACTGCACCGAACGTCTCCGCCACCAGGTCGAGCGCGGTCTCGACCTCGCCTGACGCGCCTTGTGCGTCCAGCGCCATGGCCTGAGTCACCGAGAATTGCTCGCCGAGCGCGCCTGCTATGGCGCGCGAGACCTCCGCCATCCCCTGAACCGCCCCGTCGATGCGGCCGATCGAGCCGACGCAGCGCTCCGTCGCCTCGCGGATCGCGCCGATCCGCGAGGCGACGCTGGCGGTGGCGCTCGTGGTCTGGGCGGACAGGCTCTTGACCTCGTTGGCCACCACCGAGAAGCCGCGTCCGGCTTCGCCTGCGCGCGCGGCCTCGATGGTGGCGTTGAGCGCGAGCAGGTTGGTCTGCGCCGCGATGTCGGAAATCAGGCTGACGACCGAACCGATTTCGGCCACGAGGTCGGCCAGGCTCTCGATCGTCCTTTGCGCCTCGCCCGCCGCGGACACGGCCTCCTGGGCGATCTCGGCGCCGTCGCGGGTGCGCCGGTCGATCTCGCCGATCGACTGGCGCAGTTGCTCGATCGAGACTGCGGTCTGCGACACCACCTGACGCACCCGCCCCAGAGTCTCGCGACTCGCGGTCATGCTCTGTCCGGCGCTGCGCGAGACATGGGCGCTGTTGGCGGCGACCTTGCTCAGCGTGCCCGAGGCCTGCGTCGCAGCCTCCGACACTTCACTGACCTTGTGCCGGAAGACCTGCGTCAGCCCGTCGATCTCGGCGCCGCGTCGAATGGTCTGCGCCTCCTGCTTCTGGCTGACGAACTCCATCGCGCAGGCGAGATCGACCATCAGAAGTTCGACGACCCTGGTGCAGGCCTGCGCCGACGCGCGCCCTGAAAAGCGATGGCGGCGGCCGATTTCCGGGAAGGCGGCGCGGACCGCGGCGAGGATCATCACGGCATGGGCGCGCGCACCGAACGGCGTCATGGCCTCCGCCGCCACCACCTCGCCCAGCGACCGCAGATAGGCATCGTCGAATTGTGCGTCGAAAACATGCGCCCCATGGCCAGCCAAGGCCGGCTCCAGCATCTTGCCATGGCGCGCCGCCGACTCCGCCATGCGCTCATGCCGGTCGAGCCGGTCGAAATGCTGTCTGACGCCAGGCGCCAATGCGGGCTTGACCACCTCCCCGAGACTACGGACGAGCGTCAGAGTCGCCGCATCGATTCCCATAATCGGGAACCGCGATTGCGGCGAGCCTGACCGCAAGGCGGCGGCCGGATCCGGCGTCTTGTCGTCGGAAGATATCATGATCCCGACCATACGGAATCATCATTAACGTAGCGTCACCGCGATCGTGCCGGACGATCCGGCGACGCCGCCTTACTCCGCCGCCGCCTGCGAATGCAGCCTGCCGCCCTTGGCGACAAGCTTGTTGAGCGCCACCAGATAGGCCTTGGCCGAGGAGACCAGCGTGTCGGGATCGGCCCCGCGCCCGGTCACGGACGAGCCCTCCTGCGAGAGCCGGACCGAAACCTCCGCCTGCGCGTCGGTTCCCTCGGTGACGGCATGGACCTGATAGAGCTCCAGCACCGCCTCATGCGGCACGATCGCCTTGATCGCGTTGAACACCGCATCGACCGGCCCGTTGCCCTCGGCCTCCTCGGTGACGATGCGGCCCTCGACCTCGAGCTTCATCGTGGCGCGCTGCGGGCCGCGCGTGCCGCAGATCACGGTCAGCGAGACGAGCTTCACGCGGTCATGCGCCGAGGCGATGTTCTCGTCGACCAGCGCCTCGATATCCTCGTCATAGACGTGCTTCTTGCGGTCGGTCAGCGTCTTGAAGCGGGTGAAGGCGTCCTCGAGCTGGTTGTCGCCGAGATCGTAGCCCATCTCCTTCAGCTTGGAGCGGAAGGCGGCGCGGCCCGAATGCTTGCCCATCACCAGCGAGGTCTTGGAGACGCCGACCGATTCAGGCGTCATGATCTCGTAGGTCTGGGTGTGCTTGAGCATGCCGTCCTGGTGGATGCCGCTCTCATGGGCGAAGGCGTTCCGGCCGACGATCGCCTTGTTGTACTGCACCGGGAAGGAGGTCGCGGTGGCGACCAGCTTCGAGGCGCGGTTCAGCATCGTCGCCTCGATGCCGGTCTCGTAGAGCAAAACGTCGGAGCGGGTCCTGATCGCCATCACGATCTCTTCCAGCGCGGCGTTGCCGGCGCGCTCGCCGATGCCGTTGATGGTGCATTCGACCTGCCGCGCGCCGCCCTCCAGCCCGGCCAGCGTATTCGCCACCGCCATTCCGAGGTCGTTATGGCAATGCACCGAGAAGATCGCCTTGTCGGAGTTCGGCACGCGCTCGCGCACGGTGCGGAACAAGGCGCGATATTCGTCGGGCGTGGTGTAGCCGACCGTGTCGGGGATGTTGATCGTGGTCGCACCGGCCTTGATCGCGGTTTCGACGCAGGCGCAGAGAAAATCCATCTCCGTGCGGGTGCCGTCCTCGGCCGACCATTCGACGTCGTCGACCCAGTTGCGCGCCCGCGTCACCGAGGATTTGACCAGCTCCAGCACCTCCTCGGGCGATTTCTGCAGCTTGTATTTCATGTGGACGGGCGAGGTGGACAGGAAGGTGTGGATGCGCGGCTTGACCGCGTGCTTCACCGCCTCGCCGGCCCTGTCGATGTCCTTGCTGCCGGCGCGCGCCAGCCCCGCCACGGTTGCGCGCTTGATCCGCCTGGCCACGGCCGAGACGGCCTCGAAGTCGCCGTCGGATGCGATCGGGAAACCGGCCTCGATGATGTCGACGCCCATCGCGTCGAGGAAGTCGGCGACTTCGAGCTTTTCCTCGAACGTCATGGTCGCGCCGGGGCATTGCTCGCCGTCGCGCAAAGTCGTGTCGAAGATCAGCACCCGGTCCTTGGGCGAGGGAGCGGCGTCGGTCTGGTCGGTCATGGTCGTCATCCTGGGCGGTGCGCGCCGCGCTGCGATCTGAGGCTGGCGCTGAGGTTGTCTGAAGGCGGTTCTCGTCACTCCCCTGAGCGCCCAGGCATGCATGCCCGGCCGGCCCTCAGGGGCGGCTAAGGAGGAGAAGCAGACCGAGACCGGAAGAGGCGAGCCGATCCGGGACGCACATGCCGCCTGTCCGCGCGACGGCGCGGTTCGGGCTCAGGACATGGGTGGCGGATGCGGCCACGGGCGTTCCTCTTATCGACGCAACCTGCATAACTGATTGCAGGGTGGCGACGCAAGCAGCGGCTTGCAGGCGCCACCGCGACCGTGCAAGGCCGGCTCGCCTGCAATCAGCGGAGGCCGCCTTGATAGCGTATCGACGCCGCACCATCGGCCTGGCCTCGGCGCTGTCGGCGCTGGCCGGCTATATCGACGCCATCGGCTTCATCAGCCTTGGCGGCTTCTTCGTGTCGTTCATGACCGGGAATACGACGCGCTTCGGGGTGGAGATCGCGCGCGGGGATACGCCCGGAATCGCCACCGCCGGCGGTCTGCTCGCGACCTTCGTCGGCGGCGTAGTGATCGGCGCGCTGATGGCGAAAGCGGCCGGCCGCTGGCGGCTCGTGGCGCTCCTGACCTGGGTGACCGCCTGTCTCGCTGCTGCGGCCATCTTTGAGGCCAAAGGCAACCAACTGGTCGGCACCTGTGCATTGGTGCTGGCGATGTCGGCCTCGAACTGCGTCTTCCAGCGCAATGGCGAGGTCACGATCGGAGTGACCTACATGACCGGAACGCTGGTGAAGATGGGCCAGCACATCGCCAATGCGCTGACCGGAGGCCCGAAACTGGTTTGGCTGCGCTACTTTTCGCTCTGGCTCGGCCTTGCGCTCGGCTCGATCGCCGGGGCTGTGGCCTATGGCGCGCTCGGCAGCGCCGCGATCTGGCTTTCGGCTACAGTCAGCGCCGCGCTGACGCTCGGCTCCCTGTCACTGCCTCACGAGATCGACTGATCACCAAACGCTCAGCGCGCCACTGCCGGGCGGGCCTTGCGGATCACGAGCGGGCCGGGCGGCGCGGGCCAGAGGTCGATCCGGTAGAAATCGTCGCCGTCGAGGCCGTCCTCGCTCAGCGTGTCGAGCCCGGCATAGGAGATGCGGACGCGGTAGTCGCCGGGCGCGACCGGCAGGCGCGGCGCATCGGGCAGGTAATCCGTGCCGCCGAGGATGACGAGCCGGCCCGAGCGCAGCGCCAGCGAGCATTCGTTGATCATGTCCCAGGCGTCGGGATCGAGCTCGGGGGCCTCGTCGAACAGCGAGACGGCGACCGGCACCGCCATGTTGCGCGCGGTCCCGACGCCGATGCTGGAGCGCCCGACCGCCAGCAGCCGCTCGACGGCCTCGTCATCCCAGAACGCGCCGAAATCCTCGTCGACGGATTCATCCATCAGGTAGAACTGGAAGTAGTCGGCGAAGACCGAAAGCGTCAGCGTATCGGTGGTCTTCATGATCGACGATCTCGACGGCGTGAGGAAAGACTGCGCGGAGGAATACGGCGTTTGCCTGACGCGGGGAATCGGTCATGCTCGTCTACCAAGCGTCTTTGTCTGCCAAGCGCCTTCATCTGCAAAGCGTCGATCCGGAGTCCGTCATGCGCGCCCTAGCCATCCTCACCGCATGCGCCTTCGCGCTCGCCGCCTGCCAGACGCCGTCCGGCCCGCCGCCGGCCCCCTCGCCTGAGCAGGCCGCGACCGGCGTGACGCCCAACACCTTCCGGCTTCCCACCGGCACGGGCTGCAATGGCGAGGTCGAGCGCTTCCAGGCCGTCATGGACAACGACCTCGCCACCGGCCACACGACCAAGGGCGTGCATACGCGCGTCTCGGCGGAGATTTCGACGGCGCGCTCGACCTGCGCGGCGGGGAACGAAGGCGGCGCGATCGGCCAGATCAGGGCGACGAAGGCGCGGTTCGGCTATCCGTCGCTCTGACTCAGATGCGCCTCAGCGCTCGTTGAGGTCGCGGATTGGGGTCGCGGTGACGCCGTTGCAGGTGTAGCAGCAGTCCTTGCATCTCTGCTTGTTGCCCTGGCCGACGCCCCAATAGCGGTTGGTGTTGCCCTTCAGCCATGCCCCGTAGCAGATCTTTTCGCCCTTCACGCAGGTCAGCGGATAGTTGACCACGTCAAAGGTGCGGTTGATGTAGACCTTGCCGCCGCCGGGCCATTCGATCTTGCGGTTCTGCGAATAGAACGCGATCTCGATGACGTTCTTCGAGAAGCTGCGCATCTTGAAGGTCATCGTGTCGGCGGAAGCCGCCGTCGGCGCAAGTGACGCGGCCGCGAGCAGCGCGGCAAGGCAGGTCTTCAGCATGGTATCCCCCCATGGCGGGCGAGAGCGGCCCGACAGGGGTCATGCTGCCGATTTTGGAAGGCAGCGCAAGGGCTTACCCTTCTCCCCCAAGGGAGACCTCTGCTAAAGTGCGCTTGCTGGCTCGACCTGCCCTCTCCCCCTTGCGGGGGAGAGATGGAGAGGGGGCTCTTTGGCATCCTCGACCTTGAAAGCTCAGTGCTGCCCCCTCCCCAACCCTCGCCCGCAAAGGGGGAGGGAGCGAGGAAGCGGCCGGTCGAACCGTTTCGCAGCGGCCTCCAAGAGTAGAAGGAAGAACATCACGCCGCCAACCCCCGCTTCTCCAGCAGCGCGTCCGGCGTCGGCATCCGGCCGCGGAACAGCGTGTAGGCTTCGGCTGCGTCGCGCGTGTCGCCGGCCGAGTAGATGTAGCGCTTCAGCCTGTCCGCGAGTTCCGGCGCATAGATGTCGCCGGCCTCCAGGAAGGCGTTGAAGGCGTCGGCGTCCATCACCTCCGACCAGAGATAGCTGTAATACCCGGCCGAATAGCCGTCGCCCGAGAAGACATGGGCGAAATGCGGCGTGCGGTGGCGCATGGTGATCTCGGCCGGCATGCCGATGCGGGCGAGTTCCGCCGCCTCGAAGGCGAGCGGATCGATCTCGCCCGGCTCCTCCAGCGAATGGAAGGCGAGGTCCACAAGCGCCGACGAGGTATACTCGACGGTGGAAAAACCCTGATTGAAAGTCTGCGCCTGCCTGATCTTGTCGATCAGCGCGTCGGGAATCGGCTCGCCCGTCTGCGCATGCAGGCAGTATTCCTGCATCACCTGCTTCGTCAGGAACCAGTGCTCGTAGAGCTGCGAGGGCAACTCCACGAAATCGCGCGAGACCGAGGTGCCCGCCAGCGAGCCGTAATGCACATCCGACAGCAGGCCGTGCAGCGCATGGCCGAATTCGTGGAACAGCGTGCGCGCATCGTCGATCGAGAGCAGCGCCCTCTCGCCGTCCGCCGGCTTGGCGAAATTGCAGACATTGACGATGATCGGCCGCCGCTCGCCATCGAAATTGCGCTGGCCCCGGAAGGCGCTCATCCAGGCGCCGGAGCGCTTCGAGGGCCGGGCGAAATAGTCGCCGAGGAACAGGCCGATATGACGGCCGCTGGCGGCCTCGCTCACCTCGAAGATGCGGACATCCGCGTGATAGCCCGCGAGATCGGGCCGCTCCGCAAAGGCGAGCCCGAACAGCTTGCCGGCGACGTCGAAGGCGGCCTGAATGATGCGGTCGAGTTGGAGATAGGGCTTCAGCACCGCCTCATCGAGCGCATAGGTCTGCTGCCGCACTTTTTCCGCATAGTGACGCCAGTCGGATGGCCGGATCGGCCCGTTCTCGCCCTCGCTTTGGGCCAGCGCCGCCAGATTGGCGGCCTCCTGCGCGGCGCGCGCCTTCGCCGGCGTCCAGACCAGTTCGAGCAGGTCGCGGACGTTTTCCGGCGTCTTGGCCATGGTGTCGTCGAGCTTGAAATGGGCGAAGGTGGCGAAGCCGAGCAGCTTGGCCTTCTCGGCCCGCAGTTTCACGATCTCCGCGACGATGGCGCGGTTGTCGCTGGCACCGCCCATCTCGCCACGCCGGCTCCAGGCTTTGAAGGCTTCTTCGCGCAGATCGCGACGCGTCGAGAACGTCAGGAACGGCTCGATGACCGAGCGCGACAGCGTCACCGCATGCCTGCCGTCATGGCCGCGATCTGTCGCGGCCCGCGCCATCGCCGCCTTGACGAAGTCCGGCAGGCCGGCGAGCCCGCTCTCGTCTTCGATCACCAGCGCGTAATCGGCCTCGTCCTTGAGCAGGTTCTGGCCGAAATTGGTGCCAAGCTCCGCCAACCGCTCATTGATCGCCGCCAGTCGCGCCTTGGCGCTGACATCGAGCTGCGCGCCCGAGCGGATGAAGCCGCGATGCGTGCGCTCCAGCAGCCGCGTCTGCTCGGCTTCGAGGCCCAGCGCCTCTCGCCCGGCGAAGACCGCATCGACGCGCGCGAACAGACCGGAATCCATCATGATCGCCGACCAGTGCCGCGAGGCGATGGGCGACATCTCGCGCTCGATCGCCTGCAGCGCCGGGTTCGTGTCGGCTCCGGTCAGGTTGTAGAACACGCCGCCGATCCGCGAGAGGCCCCGCCCGGCCCGCTCCAGCGCCTCGATCGTATTGGCGAAGTCGGGCGCGGCCGCGTCCGAAACGATGGCGTCGATCTCCTCGCGATGCCGAGCGAAGCCGGCCTCGAACGCCGCGCGGATATGCTCGGGCGTGATCGTGGCGAAGGGCGGCAGGCCGAAGGGCGTCTCCCAGCGCGCGGCGAAGGGGTTGTCGGCCGGCAGCGGCAGGGTCTCGAGCGCGAGCGTCATGGCATGGGATTCCCAAACGAAGGGCGGTCAATCCTGCCCGTAGATATGGGCCAGATAGCGCCGCATGAAAGGCGGCATGTCGTAGCGTTCGCAATCGGCCAGGCTGCGGACGATCACGATGTCGGAAAGCTCAGGCTCATGCTGCTCGCGCATGCGCGCCAGCATCAGCGCGCGCGCAGCCTCCGCATCGAGCGGGAGAGAGACCGGCCGCATGAAGGCGATGCGCCCGGTCAGGATGACGGCGGTCCAACCCTCCCCGACCCCGATCTCGTCCAGCGTCAGCCCGGTCTCCTCGCAGAGTTCGCGCGTCACGCTGCCGGCAAGATCGAGCCTGCCGTCGGGCCCCAGATCCTCGCGGTCCGGCGTGCCGGCGGCGAAATAGACTTTCCCGGGGTTGGCGGTGTGTTCGCCCATCACGCCGCAAAGAAACCCGCCGTCGGCCGCTCGCAGGGCCGCCATGGCGAAGCCGTTGCGGATGACCGGGCCCGGATGGCCGAGGTCGCGCCACGCCATGAAGGCGGCATAGTCGGTCTCGAAATAGCCGGCCCGAAACACGCCGTCCCCGATCGCGGCGCGATGCTGCAACATCACCCGGCCGTTGAACATGGCCGGCTTGCCGGCGCTGATTTTCGCCCAATGCGCGGCGACCTCGGCCGCCTGCTCGCGCGCAAACACCCAGTCATAGGGCTCGACGATGGCCTCGACCCGCGACAGGGCGACGATCTCGCCATCGACGACGCCGCTCACAGCAGCGCGCCCTCGCTGACGATGATCGCCGAGCCACCGATCCGGGCCGACACCAGCACGCCGCCGGCGACGCTGAGCTCCAGCATGATCTGCGAGGGCCGGCCCATCTCGTAGCCCTGCTCGATGATAAAGCGATGCTCGCCATCGCCAGGCTGGTCGAACGCCATGATCGCGCCAGCGAAGGCGGCAGCCGCGCCGCCGGTCGCCGGATCTTCGATCACGCCAGCCTCTGGCCAGAACATCCGGGCATGATAGTGATGGCCGGCTTCGGCCGTGTCCCGGCAATAGACCAGAGCGTTGGCATGCGGTGCAGCCGCGAAGGCGCGCTCGAACGCCTCGCCTGCCGGCCGCGCCTTCGCCACCGCATCGCGGCCCTGGACAGGCACGAAGGTGAAAGCGACGCCACCGGAAAAAGTGCTCGGCTCGTGCACATCGAAGCCGATGTCGCCGCCACCGAGCCCGAGCGCTTCTGCAAGATCGGGACGCGGAATAACCTGCTCCAGCCGCTCCGGGAGCTTGGGCAGCGTGAACACCGCCCGCCCCGAGATCGCGTCGGTCACCGTGACGGCGCAGGGCACGAGCCCGACCTTTTCCTCCAGCGTGATAATGTCGGCCCCCCGCCCCTCGGCCGCATCGCGCAGCGCCAGCACTACCGCCGTCCCGACCGTCGGGTGGCCAGCGAAGGGGAGTTCCTGCCCGGGCGTAAAAATGCGGATCGCCGCGCGGTGGCGCGTATCGGCCGGCGGAGCCACGAACACCGTCTCCGACAGGTTGAATTCGCGTGCGATAGCCTGCATCGCGGTGGTGTCGAGCCCGTCGGAATCGAGCACCACCGCCAGCGGATTGCCGGCATGGCGGCGCGTCGTGAAGACGTCGAGCGTGACGAAGCGGCGCTTCATGACGGGCTCCCTGCGGGAAATGGCTCAGATCGGCTCGGGCGTGAACTGATGCGACGGCGTCACGAACTCGTCCTGCGCCGCGACCGTCAGGATTTCGCGCGATCCCGCCTCCTTCGTCCGTTTCAGCAGCCCGTAGATTGAGGCCGCGGCCTTTGCGAGCGCGGTCGCGGCCGACTGCTCGCGCAGATGATGCACGAAGAACAGCGCCGCGATCGCATCGCCCGCGCCATTGACGCTGACGTCGAGCTTCGGCGTCCGCACGCGCCACGCGCCCTGTCCGTCGGCCGCCATCATGTCGATCGAATCCTCGGGCGTTTCGTCCGTGACCAGCGACGTCACCAGTACGGTCTTCGGTCCCGCATCGCGCAGCGTCTCGACGGCGCGGTGCGCGTCCCCGATCGTCCTGATCTCGATATCGGTCAGCAGTTCGAGTTCGAACTGGTTCGGCGTCACGATGTCGGCGGCCGGCACCGCCTGCTCGCGCATGAACTCCGGAATGCCCGGCCGCACGAACACCCCGCGACCGACATCGCCCATAACGGGGTCGCAAGCATACACCGCCCTGGGATTGGCCGCGCGCACGCGCTCGACCGCCGACAGGATGGCGTGGCCGATATCGGCCGAGCCCATATAGCCCGAGAGCACGCCATCGCAGGAGGGCAGCACGCCGCGCTCGGCGATGCCCTCCATCACCTCGTCGATCATGCCGCCCTCGAAGACGCGGCCCTTCCAGGCGCCGTAGCCCGTGTGGTTGGAGAACTGCACCGTATGGATCGGCCAGACCTCGACGCCGAGCCGCTGCATCGGGAAGACGGCGGACGCGTTGCCGACATGGCCATAGGCGACATGCGACTGGATGGAGAGGATGTTCATGCTTGTCTCAGGCTGCGGCCACGATCTCGATCTCGACGAGCCAGTCATCCTGCAGGAGCCCGGCGACCATCGTCGTCACCGCAGGCTTATGCTCGCCGAGCACTGCTTGTCGATAGGCCGTGGCGGGCCCGCGCATCGAACGGTCGGCAAGGAAAGTCGTCACCCTGACGATGTTGCCGACACCCATGCCGGCCTCGGTCAGGATCGCCTTGAGATTGTTCCAGGCGGTTTCCAACTGCGCCTCGATTCCGTCGGGCGCACGGCCCTCCCTGTCCAGCCCCATCGTCCCGCTGCTGAACAGGAACCGCGTCGGATGGACGACCTCGACGCCGTGGGAATAGGGCCCGACAGGCGCGAACATCGAGGTGGGGTTATGGGCTTTCAACATGGCGGCCTCGCAAGGGAAAGGGAGCCGCAACCTAGGCCGGGCGCCCTTCTCTATGCCAATCGAAAGCGGTGATGGAATCGATGATGACCCGCTCCCCTTACTGCGCCGGCGACGCCGTCTTGATGACCCGGTTGGCGACCAGCGTCTCGAAGACCGATTTCGCCAGCAGCGCATAACCCTCGTCGGTGAAATGGGCGAAGTCCCATTGCAGGTTTTCGCGCTCCATCCCCGAGAAGAACTTTTCGCTATCGGCGACGATGATGCCCTTCCGCTGCGCGTAGGACCGCACCATTTCGTTGAAACGGCGCAGATGCTCATGCGCGGAGCGGCTGTCGTCTTTGCCCTCCTTCATCCACCAGATCGAATTGTTGCCGTTGTCGAAATAGGCCTCCGATTCATAGGGCCAGCGTCCCACGATCGTGGATATGACGATCTTCACGTCCGGGTTGGCCGCGCGAAAGGCCGCGATGACGCGATCGACATTCGTCAGATAGAATTTGTAGAGGATGCTGACGTCGTTGGCGGACAGCGGTTCCTTCAGATCGATCTTGGCGCTGGGGGCTGCCTCGGCGATCGTCTTGGGAAAGATGCGGTCCAGCGCCGCGGCCGCGATCGTCACCGATTTGAGATGGTGGCTTAGTCCCGGAAGGTAGTTATAAGCGCTCTCATACCATGATTTCGAAAGCGTCCATGCATTGATGTTATGCGGGTTATAGGTCTGGATGTCGTTCCAGCCCGCATAGAGGATGACGACGTCCGGCTTGTATTTCTGGAAATCGCGTTCCGCCAGAGCGGCCCACTGATCGCTGACATAACCGGACACGCCGCCGTTGATCATCTCGACGCCGCCGGGATATTGCTGCTGCTTCTCGATCATTTCACGCAGCACGTTGGGATAATTCAGCAGGGCGTTATGCCCTTGTGTCGTCGACTCGCCGATCGCGACGATCCGGAGACTGTTGGGCGTGCGCTGGACCGGCACCACCTGCCTCTGCATCCAGCCATCCTTGTTGTGATGGCTGTACATCGTCATGTTGAGGTCGAACCGACCGATCTTGACGTTGTAGGGTCCCTGCCCGCTGTCGAAATTTGGGGCCAGCCGCCAGGCCGCCTGCGGATCGGGCACACGCGCGAAGTTGATGACCTTGTTGGGGTCTTTCGCCATCGCCTCTGCCTCGTAGCGCGCCCACAGGATCCGCGCCGCGCCCTCGATCAGGCCAAGCAGCAGGAGCGCCGGAAGCAACGAGAAGACCACGATCTTCCAGGCGGGCAGTCGGCTCTTCATATCTGCAATCCCCTATCCGCGCCTTTTCAGGTCTTGCGGCCGATCATGATGAACAGGCCGCCTTCGCCGCCATAGGTCGAGAACAGCATCGAGAGCTCGGCCATCCGCCTGTCGGAACTGGTGCCCGGGGACGCATTCTCGAACAACCGTGTCTTGGCGCTGAATTCGCCGACGATGCTGGGGATCGATGAGACGAAATCGATCCCGGCCTCGCCGAACCACTGCAGCACCTCGTTCATGCTGTGCTTGCGCTCGACCGGGTGAAGATACTGGTCCCGGATCCAGGCCCGGCGCTTCTCGGGCGAGAGCGAGTTCCTCAGATGCGGATCGAGGCCAAGCGTCCACTCGCCGCCGACCTTGTAGAGCACGCGCCTGAAATCCGTCCGCAGCCGCCCGATGCTGTTGTAGAGCCCGATCAGGATATAGCCGCCCTTGCGAACGAGCGGAGCGATGCTGAGCAGCGCAGCCTTGGTGTCGGCCGTATGATGCAGCACGCCGTTGCTGATCAGCACATCGACGGAGCCCGGCCTGATACAGGGCCGGAACAGGTTCATCTGCGCGAAGCGGACCCGCGAAAGCCTGTTGCGGCGCGCGAACCCCGCGCCGAGTTTCAGCGAGGCCAGCGTCATGTCCGCCGCATAGACGCGCGCGAGCGTCGTCGCGGCCAGATAGTTCGACAGCTGCGCCGTGCCGCAGCCGACCTCGAGGATGGTCGAGCCGGGCTCGATCTGCTCCCGCAGCATGCGCGCGAAAATCCCGCGATCGGCGCTGGCGACAAAGGATTCGACGGTGTCGAAATCATTGTAGTTCGGGAAGGGCGAGTCCTCGTAGAACGACTGCACCGTCCCGGTCGCGGCGTTCACCGACCCGTCGGCCTCGACGAAGGTCCGCAGGATGCCGTCGTCGAACGCATAGGATCGCCCCGACGGCGTGACGAAGGCGTCGCCGCGAAACAGAAGCGGCTCCCCGGTCAGTGGGCACGCAAGGGTATCGTCGCCGCGGAAGGGCGGTCGATCCTGAAATTCGCTCGGCGCCGAACCCCCGGCCGCCCTGTCGTCGCTCATGGCCGCTCCAGTGATACGGTTGGATCAATCAAGTTCGAACTGACGCTCGTACCGGCTGCCGAGCGCCTCGTCCTGGGCCGATTTCTCCAGGATGCAGTTGCCGATCGCCAGAAACTCGATCTCCGTTCCCATGAAGCAACGATAGGCGTCTTCCGGCGAGCAGACGATCGGCTCGCCGCGTACGTTGAAGCTCGTATTGACGAGAACGGGGCAGTCCGTTGCCTGCTTGAAGGCGGTGAGCAAGGCGTGGAAGCGCGGATTGGTGTCCTCGTGCACGGTCTGGATCCGGGCAGAGTAGTCGACATGCGTCACAGCCGGAATGCTCGAACGCGCGACGTTGAGCTTGTCGATTCCAAACAGCGCCTTTTCCGAGTCCGTCATCGGCCGACGCAGATGCTCGCGCACGTCCGCAACGAACAGCATGTAGGGACTGTCGGCATCGAGCTCGAACCACTCGGCCACATCCTCGCGGCGCACGGCGGGCGCGAACGGACGGAAACTCTCGCGATACTTGACCTTGAGATTGAGCAGCTTCTGCATTTCGGGCGATCTGGGGTCGCCCAGGATCGACCGGGCCCCAAGCGCTCTTGGACCGAACTCCATGCGCCCCTGAAACCAGCCGACGGCTTTCCCCGCGATCAGGGCGTCGACGGTCCTGGCCAGCAATTCGGCATCATCGACCGTCGTGAAATCGGCGCCGATCCGCGTCAGTGTCGTCTCGATCGCAGTCTGGCTGAATTCGGGCCCCAGATAGGAACCGCTCATCTCGTCGCGCAACGGCGACTTGCGTGCGCCGCCGAGCTGAAGATGATGGGCGGCCAGCGCCGCTCCGAGCGCCCCGCCGGCATCGCCCGCAGCCGGCTGCACCCAGATGTTCCTGAACACATTCTCGCGCAGCAATTTGCCGTTCGCGACGCAGTTCAGGGCGACGCCGCCAGCCAGGCAGAGGTTCTGGTGCCCGTCCTTGGCGAGGCTGCGGCCAAGGCGAAGAACCACCTCCTCCGTCACGGCCTGGATGGACGCAGCCAGGTCCATCTCGCGCTGAGTCAGCAACTGCTCCGGCTCGCGCGGCGGGCCGCCAAACAGCGCAGCGAAGCGCTCATTGGTCATCGTCAGGCCAGTACAATAGTTGAAATAGCTCATATCCAGGCGATAGGAGCCATCCGGCTTGACGTCGATCAGCTTGTCCAGAATCAACTTAGCGTATTTCGGCTCGCCATAAGGAGCGAGACCCATGATCTTGTATTCGCCCGAGTTTACTTTGAACCCAAGATAGTAAGTCATCGCTGAATACAGCAGACCGAGCGAATGTGGGTACTGGATTTCCCTGACGATAGACAGCTTGTCGCCTTCGCCATGCGCGACAGTCGTCGTCGCCCACTCGCCGACCCCGTCCATGGTGAGGACCGCGGCGCTTTCGAACGGCGACGGGTAGAACGCCGATGCGGCATGGCTCAGATGGTGTTCGGAGAACAGCAGCCGGGACGCCCAGTCGGGATTGGGCGAAATCTCGTCCATCAACTCGGCCAGCAGCTTCTTCTGGAAGAGCTTGTCCTGAAGCCAGACCGGCATCGCCGTCGCAAACGACTTGAAGCCCTGGGGCGCGAAGGCGAGATAGTTTTCGACCAGCCGCTCGAACTTGATGAACGGCTTTTCGTAGAAGACCACATGATCGATGTCGTCTCCGCCGCGCGGCAGGGTCTTTAGAATGTAGTCCACGCTCCTGCTGGGGAACGCCGAATCCTGCTTGCGGCGCGTGAAGCGCTCCTCCTGGATGGCCGATACGATCTTGCCATCGACCACAAGCGCCGCAGCGCTGTCGTGATAAAATGCCGAAATTCCAAGGATACGCACGGAAGCTCCAGACTAGAACAGCGTGTAGATGAACGGCGCGACCGCGCTGCCCTTGGCCAGCACGACGAGACCGCCGAGCGCAACCAGCAGAACCATCACTGGAGCAAGCCAATACTTCCGCCGCTCGCGGAGAAAATCGAAGAATTCGCGCAGGAAAGACACGGTTTTTCCCTTCAGAACTGGCGCCGCAGGCTGCCCGCTTTGGGTCCCGGCTCGCGTTCCACCCAGTAGGTTTCCGCCTCGCGCTCCAGTTTGAGGCGCAGTGGACGCTGCCCCAGAACGCGCATCAGCAAACCGATTGGCATGATGATGCCGAAAAACATGACGGCGAGGATGATGGGGCTGATAATCTTGTGCAACAGCATTCCGAACCGGCCCCAGAGCCAGTTCAGCGGCCGCAGCACAGTCGGGAAAAGCCAGGCAACAATTGCGAAGGTCGCACTGACTGCGCCGCAGAAATAGGCCCAGCTACTGCTGATATAGAAGAAATACAGCGTCAGAAGGCCGAAAAAGACAGCGAAAACGTAGCCAAAAGAACGGTCCGAAGACTGGCGATCCTTGCCGCTCAAGGTCAGCCGTTCGTGATAATGATCGCTCTTAGCCATGAAGAAAGCCCGCCTGTCGCTGCGCGGTCCTATCGTCAGGATTGAGCATAAAGTCAAGCGCGATAGGGCGTCACACGGGCCGTCATCTCGCAGAGGCCCGGCGCCGCCGCGCCGGGCCTCTGCAGGTTGCGCGTGGTCAGGAGCCCGCCGCCGCCTTCTTCGCGAACGTGTCCATGAAGGTCGACTTCAGATCGACTTTCGACTTGGCCAGTTCGGGATCGAGCAGCTTCAGCGCGTCGTACATGCTCTGCTGCGCCTCGGGCGTCGAGACGCCGGTGCGCGAATAGCTCTCCAGCGAGTTCTTCACAGAGCGCAGATAGAGCGGCTTGTCGCCGAGATGGTATTCGGGCGGCACCAGATCGGCGACGTCCTCCGGCTTGGCCGTCTCCAGCCATTTCAGCGACTTGACGAAGGCGTTGACCAGCTTCTGCGTCGTCACCGGGTTCTTCTCGGCGAAATCGCCCTTGAGATAGAGCACGGCGGCCGGGTTGGAGCCGCCGAACACGGCGCGCGTGCCGGCCTCGGTGCGGGTGTCGATCAGCGCCACCACGTCGCCGTCGGCCTCGAGCTTCGAAATCACCGGGTCGAGATGCGAGATGATGTCGACCTGCTTGTTCTTGACCGCCGCGACCGCGCTCGCGCCGCCGCCGACGCCGATGATCGGCGCGTCGTTCGCCTTCAGCCCGGCCTTGACCATGGCGTATTGCGCCGTCAGCGAGGTCGAGGAGCCCGGCGCGGTCACGCCGATCTTCATGCCCTTGAAATCGGCCGCCGACTTGATCTTGTCGGCCAGATCCTTGCGGACGGCGATGGTGATGCCGGGGAAACGCCCGAGCTCGACCACGGCGCGCACGTCCTGGCCCTTGGCCTGCATGCGGATGGTGTGCTCATAGGCCCCGGTGACGACGTCAACCGATCCGCCGATCAGCGCCTGCAGCGACTTCGCGCCGCCGCCGAAATCATTGATGGTGACGTTGAGGCCCTGCTCCTTGAAGAAGCCCTTCTTCTCCGCGATCGTCAGCGGCAGATAATAAAGCAGGAGCTTGCCGCCGACGCCAAGCGTGACGTCGGGCTTTTCGGCGGTCTGGGCCATCGCGCCATAGGGCGAGAAGCCGAGCGACGTGGACAGTGCGAGCGCGGCAAGCGCCGCGCGGCGTGTGAAGATCATTGGGCATTCCTCCGGTTGAATGATGTTGCGCTTCTGTCGAGCGCATTCGCTATGACGATAGGCGAGATCGGCCGATTGGGGCAACCATTCCAGTCACAACGTCGTCGTCGCGCTCTGCCCCGGCTTCCAGACCAGCAGGCGCTTCTCGACCATGGTCACGAGGCTGTCGATCGCGATGACGAAGATCATCAGGATCATCATGCCCGAGAACACGCCGGTGACGTCGAAGACGCTCTCGGCCTCCTGGATCTTGTAGCCGAGCCCGGCCGAGGAGCCGAGATACTCGCCGACCACCGCGCCGATCAGCGCGAAGCCGACCGAGGTGTGCAGGCTGGAGAACATCCAGGTCAGCGCGGACGGCCAGTAGACATGCCTGAAGAGCTGGCGCTCGTTCATGCCGAGCATGCGGGCGTTCGCCAGCACCGTCGGCGAGACCTCGCGCACGCCCTGATAGACGTTGAAGAAGACGATGAAGAAGACCAGCGTGAAGCCGAGCGCCACCTTCGACCAGATCCCTAAGCCGAACCAGAGCGCGAAGATCGGCGCAAGCACCACGCGCGGCAGCGCGTTCGCGGCCTTGATATAGGGGTCGAACACCGCCGCCAGCAGCTCCCGCCGGGCGAAGGTGAAGCCGAAGAAGATGCCCGCCGCCGAGCCGATGACGAAGGCCAGCACCGTCTCGGTCAGGGTGATGCCGATATGCCAGTAGATCTCGGTTCCGGTCAGCTGGTTCCAGGTCCGGACGATGACGGCTGCCGGCGTCGAGAAAAAGAACTGGATCGTCTTGACGTCGCCCATGATCGGGTAGGCCGTGACGACGTGCCAGACCAGCAGGAAAACGACCATGACGAGAATCTGCAGGGAGAGCAGCTTGAGCCGTTTCATGAGGCTGCTCCCTCGACCAGTTCGCGCCCGTCCCCCATCGCATAGGCCTTCTGCACCTCGACGCGCAGCGAGGCCCAGATGTCGCGATGGATCTCGTGGAAAGACTTCTCCAGCCTGATCTCGGCGATGTCGCGCGGGCGCGGCAGCGGCACCGTGTAGTCGGCGACAATGCCGGCGGCCGGCCCGGCCGACATCACCACGACGCGGTCCGACAGCGAGATCGCCTCCTCGAGATCATGCGTCACGAAGATCAGCGCCTTGCGGTCCTTCGACCAGAGATCGAGCAGGAGATTGCCCATGATCTGCCGGGTCTGGGCGTCAAGCGGCCCGAAGGGCTCGTCCATCAGCAGGATTTCGGGGTCGCGGATCAGCATCTGCGCCAGCCCGACGCGCTTGCGCTGGCCGCCCGAGAGCATGTGCGGATAGCGGTCGACGAAGGCGCGCAGCCCCACGCGGGCGAGCCAGTCCCGCGCGCGCTTCTCCGCCTCGGCGTCCGATACGCCCATCGGCTCCAGCGCGACCTTGACGTTGTCCAGCGCGGTCTTCCACGGCATCAGCGCATCGGCCTGGAAGAGATAGCCAGCGCGCCGGTTCAGCCCCGCGAGCGGCTGGCCGAAGATCGAGACCGTGCCGGCCGACGGGGTCAGCAGGCCGGCCGCCGCGTTCAGCAAGGTGGATTTGCCGCAGCCAGTCGGACCGACAACCGAAACGAATTCGCCTGCCGAGACGGTGAGGTCGATCCCCGTCACGGCCTTGTAGGGCGGGCTGCCCTCGATATGGAAGGTGATGTCGAGCGCGCCGAGCGCTACCGCCGGCGCGGCGACAGACGCATCCTCCTGCCCCGCTGCCCCATGCGGGTTGTCCTGCAACGCCATGAAACCTGTTTCCCCGACGGCGGCGTCCCGGCATCCGCCGCGTCGGCCACTCTTTTTTCGATTGCTCTTGGGTAGCAGGATAGTCAGGAGGCGTCGCCGTGGGAACCGCAAATTCGTCGCAGGCGGCCAGCGGAGCGATTGCGGAATGGCTCCGGGCCAGCGATAAGCCCTCGCCGCCACCAAGGATTCCCCCGCCGATGCATCAACTCGAACTCTGGATGCAGTGGCTCGTCGAGTTCATGCGCGCCAACCAGGAATGGGCGCTGCCGATCGTCTTCTTCGTCGCTTTCGCCGAATGCATCGCGGTCCTGTCCTGGCTTGTGCCGGCGACGGTCTTCTTCACGGCCTTCGGCGCGGTTGCGGGAGCTTCAGGATTGAGCCTGATTCCGCTGTCCCTGGCCGCCACGGCGGGCGCGGCGATAGGCTTCTGGGTGTCCTATTGGGTCGGGCTTTTTCTGGGTCCGCGCGTCTCCGACTATTGGCCCTTCAACAAGAACCCGCAAATGCTGGAGCGCGGCCACGCCTTCTTCGAGAAATGGGGCGTGCTCAGCATCCTGATCGGTCACTTCTTCGGGCCGCTGCGCGCGGTCGTCGCGATCGTCGCGGGTATCGTGAAGATGCCGTTCTGGCCGTTCCAGATCGCCAACTGGACAGCCTCGGCCGCCTGGGGCTTCAGCCTGCTCTATGGCGCCGGCCGCCTCGCCGAGTTCATGACCCGCTGAACGAACAGAGGGCCCGGCGGAGGTCTCCACCGGGCCTTTTCAACTATTCAAATGCCGCCTTTGGTCGTCCAGCTCAGAAGTGGACCAGCCCGGCTACCACCGCCGCCGTGAGCGCGAAGGACGAACCCAAGGCGAACCAGGCAAACGTCTGGGCTTCGAGCAGCTTGAGATGCGGCATGATACCCTCTTCAATTCGCACGCGTTGATCGTCAGAGCGGGATGATCCCGACCAGTATGCCGGCCAGCACCGCAAGCACGAGGCTGACGCCGAGCACGAGCGCCACCGGCTTGCCGAGAAATCCGCCCCTCGCCTCGACCGGGGTCTCAACCGTCAGACCATCATCGACCTGATTGAGCTGGCTCGGCTCGACGATGGGATGCTGCGTCGAAGGATTGTGGTTCGGGCCGCCTTGCGCGACATCGACGGGACGTTGCTGTTGATCGATCATGATCGAAACTCCCTGCGTCGTTGCGAAGAGCGCGCCGACGCCGGCGGCCTTCGGAAACGGGGTGGGTTCGTGCCGAGGCGCTTCAGCCTGTCAGCCCGATAAAGGTGTTGAACAGCAGGGCCAGCGCGAGCCCCCCGAGCAGGAAGGTCAGGAGCGGCCAGTCCTCATCATCGTCCTGCTGAAGAACGCTGATCCGCTGCGCCTCGTCCTGACCATGGCTCGACCACGCTTCGCGCGCCGCCCGCTCCCGCATCGTCAAGTCCTGCTCCCGGTTCATCGTCGCCTCCCGCATGAGCCTGTCTGGTTCTGGCCATGAGAACGCCCCAATTAACCAAGGGTTCCGTCGGCCGGCCTCGGCGTCACCGCGAAACGAAAAGGCGGGCGCCTCGCGGCGCCCGCCCTTCGTCTCGCAAAGTTGAACCCAGCTCGGTTCTTCGTCTTGTCGACCAGGGCCTTGGCCTTGATCCCAAAGGTGCGGCGTCAGCCGAACCGTCGCAAAACGGGGAGGCTCTCGCTCAGTTCTTCGTCTTGTCGACCAGCGCCTTGGCCTTGATCCCAAAGGTGCGGCGTCAGCCGAACCGTCGCAAAACGGGGAGGCTCTCGCTCAGTTCTTCGTCTTGTCGACCAGCGCCTTGGCCTTGATCCAGGGCATCATGTCGCGCAGCTTCGCGCCGACCTCCTCGATCGGATGGGCGGCCATCCGCGCGCGCGTCGCCTTGAACGAGGTCTGGTTGACCTTGTTCTCCAGCATCCAGTCGCGGGTGAACTTGCCCGACTGGATGTCGCTCAGCACACGCTTCATCTCGGCCTTGGTCTCAGGCGTGATGATACGCGGGCCGGTGACGTACTCGCCGAACTCGGCCGTGTTCGAGATCGAGTAGTTCATGTTGGCGATGCCGCCCTCGTAGATCAGGTCGACGATCAGCTTGACCTCGTGGAGGCACTCGAAATAGGCCATTTCGGGCGCGTAGCCGGCCTCGGTCAGCGTCTCGTAGCCGGCCTTGATCAGCTCGACGAGGCCGCCGCAGAGCACGACCTGCTCGCCGAACAGATCGGTCTCGCACTCTTCCTTGAAGGTCGTCTCGATGATGCCGGCGCGGCCGCCGCCATTGGCCGAGGCATAGGACAGGCCGAGATCATGGGCGTTGCCGGTCGCGTCCTGATGGATCGCGATCAGGGTCGGCACGCCGCCGCCGCGCTGGTACTCGGAGCGCACCGTATGGCCGGGGCCCTTGGGGGCGACCATCAGCACATCGAGGTCCTTGCGCGGCTCGATCAGGTTGAAATGGACGTTGAGGCCGTGCGCGAACAGCAGCGCCGCGCCCTCCTTCATGTTGGCCTGCAGTTCGTCGCGATAGATGTCGCCCTGAAGCTCGTCCGGGGTCAGCATCATCATGATGTCCGAGACCTTTGCGGCCTCGCTCGGCGTCATCACCGTGAAGCCGGCCTCCTCGGCCTTCTTGCGCGTAGCCGAGCCGGCCTTGAGCGCGATGACGACGTCCTTGACGCCCGAATCGCGCAGGTTGAGCGCATGGGCGTGGCCTTGGCTGCCGTAGCCGACGATGCAGACCTTCTTGCCCTTGATGAGATTGATGTCGGCATCACGATCGTAATAAACGCGCATAGTGGTGGTCCTTCCTTGGGGTGCGTGGTTTCTTCAGGCTTTCGGAGCGGACAGGTCTTCTGTCGAGGACTTGCCCGCACCGTGAAGGGCGAGGAACTGGTCGGTGGCCCGGGCTGCGTCGCGCGCGATCTCGGCCTTGCTCAGCCTCAGGCCGTCGCCGAGCAGAAGCCTGATCTGGACGTCGCGGCCGACCAGGCCGAAAAAGGTTCGGAACGCCGTCTCGGCATCGTCGAAGGCGAGCAGCCCTGCCTCGCGGCCGGCCTCCAGCACCGGCCGCAGCCGCTCGCCGATGGCGAAGCGCCCATTCGCCAGGACGATGCCGCCGAGATTGCTTTTCCGCGAAGCGGCATGGCCGATGGCGAGCCGGTTGAGCGCGATCGAGGTCGGGCTCGAAATCACGCCGAGCCAGTTCGCGGCGAAGCCCTTCAGGCTGTCGCGCAGTGTCGCAATGTCGAGGCTCTGGCGGTCATAGGCGCCGGCCCGGACCCGCGCGGCCTGCCATTGGACCGTCGCGGTCAAAAGGCCGTCGCGGTCGCCGAACCACTTGTAGAGCGTCTCCTTGGAGCAACTCGCCCGGTGCGCAACGGCGGCCATGGTAAGGGCGTCGCCCTCCTCCACCATCAGCGACAGCACGGCCTCGAGCACGGCTACCTGCCGGGCCGTCGGCTCCTCCGCATGGCTGTCGGGAGTGTTCAGCGTCGCCGCCATCGTGCCTTGGATCACAGGAGTTTTACGTACCGTACGTTACGGTTCTGCGATCTAGCGCACACGCGTCGCCAGAGCAAGAGGCTTGCGGCCGCGCCCGCGCGACCACATCTGCCCGGAGGTTGCGAAGATGCGCGCAAAGGACGACACCATGCCGACCACCACCATGATCGACGATGTCGTCACTTTCTGGCGCGCGGCCGGCCCTGAAAAATGGTTCGCCAAGGACGATACCTTCGATGCGGATATCCGGAGCCGCTTTATCGCCGCCCATGAGGCCGCCTCCCGGGGCGAACTCGCCGCCTGGGAGGACGCACCCGACGGCGTCTACGCCCTGATGATCCTGCTCGACCAGTTTCCGCGCAACCTGTTCCGTGGCTCAGCCCGCGCCTTCGCGACCGACGCACAGGCGCTGGCCATCGCGGAGCGCGCCATCGCTAACGGCTTCGACAGGGCGTTCCAGCCGCCGGAAAGCCGCTTCATCTACATGCCGTTCATGCATGCCGAGGATTTGGCGCATCAGGCGCGCTGCATCGCGCTCTGCGAGGCGTCCGACGATCCCGATGGCGTCAAATTCGCCGTGCTCCACCGCGACATCATCCGCGATTTCCGCCGCTTCCCCCATCGCAACGCCGTGCTGGGCCGACAAACGACCCCGCAGGAGCAGGCCTTCCTCGACGAGGGCGGCTTCCGCGGCTGAGCACGCGTCAGCCGCCGGCCTGCTGGCTCGCCATGCGCTGCAGGAAGATCGCGGCGGCGGTCAGCACGAAGCCCGCCCACCAAAGCGGCGAGCGCAGGCTCCTGCCGCTGCCGGGAGATTCGGGGAGCGCCCGGCCAGAGACGCGCTGGATGATCGGCCAGGCGAAGCAGCCGAGGCCGAGAATGCCGAACCCGAGGGCGATGTGGTTGAGGGACAACTGATCACGTCTCCGGCGGCAGGCTGACGCCCATGAACGCCACCAACTGGTTTCGAACATGCAGCGTCAGTTCGTCAGGCAGTCTACCGATGAAACGAAAATACCGGCGTCCACGATCGACCATGCGGGCCTGGTCTGCGAGTATCGCCCCGCTCACGACGCATCCAGGCGGGATGATGATCTTCGTCGGCCACGGCATGATGTTCGAGGTGATCGGGCAGATCAGCGTGCGGCGAGACACGTCGTGCAAAGCATCGTTCGACAAGATCAGCGCAGGCCTGCGCCCGCCTTGCTCCGATCCAACGGCCGGATCGAAATCGACCCAGTAGACGTCGCCGAACTCAGGGGATCTTTCGGCGGGGATTATAGTCGTCATAGATCACTTCCGAGCCGACATCCGGTCCCCAATCGACATCATCGTCCGGCGCATTCTCCGGGCCGAGACGGCGGATCTCCGATACGATCCATTCGAGCGTTACCGGATAGGGCTCGGGACGCCCTCCGGAAGCGTCGGAGCGCGCGTCACCGTCGCTTAGATCAGGCTCGAGCTTCACGCCCGCCCCCTCGACCGACACGTCGAGCGTCATGCCCGGCGCGAGCCCAAGCTGCTTCACCACCGCCTTCGGCAGCCGCACAGCCGTGCTGTTGCCCCACTTCGCGACCTGGACCTTCATGGCCACCTCCATTCCGGATATCCGTAGCATAGAGGCCCGGATATCCGAAAGCGTCACATCGCCTCCGGTCCCCGGCTCATCGCGGCGATGCCGGTGCGCGAGACTTCCGTCAGGCCGACCACGGTCATCAGCTTGATGAAGCGTTCGATCTCGTCGGTCGAGCCGGTCAACTCGAAGACGAAGGAGGTCAGCGAGGCGTCGAGCGTGCGCGCCCCGAACGCCGCCGCCAGCCGCATCGCCTCGACGCGGTGCTCGCCCTTGCCGACGACCTTGACCAGCGCCAGTTCGCGCTCCAGCGCCTCGCCCTGCAAGGTCAGGTCGACGACGCGGTGGACCGGGACGAGCCGGTCGAGATGGGCCTTGATCTGGTCGATGATATGCGCCGTGCCCGACGTCACCACCGTGATCCGCGAGATGTGCTTGTCGTGCTCCGTCTCGGAGACGGTCAGGCTCTCGATATTGTAGCCGCGCCCCGAGAACAGACCGGCGATACGCGCGAGAACGCCCGGCTCGTTGTCGACGATCACGGCGAGCGTATGGCGGGCGACGGGCTGGACTTGCGGGGCGGTTGGATAATGCGACGACGTGTTCATGACAGGGCTCGGCTTCGGCTGAGATGGGGGCGGAAATCGGTGATGACGGGCTCCTTCGCCTCGTCCTCGGCGATGATCCAGGGCTCGGCCAATGCGCCGAGCCGCCAGGACTGGTAGCCGCGCGTGCCCTGCACGGCCTCGACATAGGCAGCGCAGACCGGATCGAGCGGGATCGAATAGCCGGTGAATCGCGCCGTCACGGGCGCGAACATCGCATCGGCCGCGCTGAATGCGCCGAACAGGAACGGCCGACCGGCGCCGAAGCGCGCCCGCGCCTCGCGCCAGATTGTGCCTATGCGGGCGACATCGGCTGCAACCTTCGCGCCGCGGTCGCGCGCCGGATGCAGCCAGGCGAGGTTCATCGGGCAGGCGCCGCGCAGAGCCTGGAAGCCGGCATGCATCTCGGCTGCGATCGAGCGCGCCATCGCCTTCGCAGCCAGATCGCGCGGCCAGATCGCCAATTGGGGATGGGTGTCGGCGACATGGTCGATGATCGCCAGCGACTCCCAGACCTTGATCTCGCCGTCGATCAGCGCGGGCACCTTGCCGGCCGGCGTGAAGGCCGAGATCGCGCGCTTCCATTCCGGATCGTCGAAGCTCTGGCCAAACGGGATCAGCACCTCCTCGAAGGGGATGCCGAATTCGGTCAGCAGCAGCCAGGGCCGCAGCGACCAGGACGAGTGGTTCTTGTTGGCGATGACGAGCTTCATGGGGCGCGCGTTGCTTTTTCTTGCCGTGAAAGACGATGCTGAGCTCTGCCCTGATCAGCAGCGCGGGTGATCAGCACAGCTCCATCGCAGAATTTCACGTCTAGAACGGTTCCCGCAGGCCAGCCGTTCTCGGCTCGTATTGATTTTGGGAGATACACTCGATTTGCTTTCGACAATCGGACGGTTGCCTTGCTGGTCATGCCGCCACCTGCTCGGCTCCGAGCGCGACATCCAATGCCGCGCCAACATGCAGAGCCGTCGTGTCGAACACCGGCAGCGCCGTATCGTCCTGCGAGATCAGCAGTCCGATCTCCGTGCAGCCGAGGATCACGCCATCCGCGCCGTGGCGGGCGACGGCATCGGCGATGATGCCGAGATAGCGCGCCTTGGACTCCGGCCTGATATCGCCCCGGCAGAGTTCCTCATAGATGATGCGATGCACCTCGGCGCGCTCGGCCTCAGCCGGAACGAGCGCCTCGACGCCATGGGCGCTAAGCCTGTCGCGGTAGAACGCCTGCTCCATGGTGAAGCGCGTCGCCAGCAGCAGCGGCTTGCGCGATGTGCTGCCCTTGATCGCGCGCGCTGTGACGTCGGCGAGATGCAGGAACGGCACGCGCGTCGCGCCGGTGATCCGCTCGGCGAGCTTGTGCATCGTATTGGTGCAGAGCACGATGCAGCTTGCACCTGCCCGCTCCAACCGGCGCGCGCTGTCGGCCAGCACGTCTCCGGCGGCGTCCCAGTCGCCCCTGGCCTGCATCTCCGCGATCGGCGCAAAGTCGTGCGAATGCAGCAGCACGTCGGCCGAGTGCAGCCCGCCCCGGCGGGCGCGCACGCCCTCGTTGAGCAGGCGATAATACACCGCCGTCGATTCCCAGCTCATCCCGCCGATCAGGCCGATTATGGTCATGTCGTTTCCATGGAGGGCAATGGGAAATGGCAGTCGGCAGTCGGCAGTCGGAAAGAAATCTACTGCCTACTGCCTACTGCCTACTGCCTAACTCAAACCAGTTGCTTGCCGCGAGCGTCGATGATGTCGCCGGTGTCGCCCTCGAAATCGGGCAGGATCATCTCGTTATGGGCCTTGCCCGAGGGGATCATCGGGAAACAGTTCTCCTGCTTGGCGACGAGGCAGTCGAAGATCACGGGCTTCGGCGTATCGATCATCTCCATGATCGCATCGTCCAGCTTGGCGGGGTCGGAGCAGCGGATGCCGTGCCCGCCATAAGCCTCGGCCAGCTTGACGAAGTCGGGCAGCGATTCCGAATAGCTCTCGGAATAGCGCCCGCCATGCAACAGTTCCTGCCACTGCCGCACCATGCCCATGTATTCGTTGTTCAGGATGAAGATCTTGACCGGCAGGCGGTATTGCACGGCCGTCGACATCTCCTGCATGTTCATCAGGATCGAGGCTTCGCCCGCGATGTCGATGACCAGCGCCTTGGGATGCTTCATCTGCACGCCGATCGCGGCGGGCAGTCCGTAGCCCATGGTGCCGAGCCCGCCCGACGTCATCCAGCGGTTGGGCTCCTGGAAGTGGAAATACTGCGCCGCCCACATCTGGTGCTGGCCGACCTCGGTCGTGACATAGGTGTCGCGGCCCTTGGTCAACTCGTAGAGCCGCTGCACGGCGTATTGCGGCTTGATGATGTCGGTCGTGTTCTTGTAACCGAGGCTGTTGCGGCCGCGCCAACCCTCGATCTGCGTCCACCAGGCGGTCAGCGCCGCCTTGTCGAGCTGCGGCGAGGTTTCGCGCCAGATCCGCACCATGTCCTCCAGCACATGGGCGCAATCGCCGACGATGCCGATGTCGATCTTGACGTTCTTGTTGATCGAGGACGGGTCGATGTCGACATGGATCTTCTTCGAGCCCGGCGAGAAGGCGTCGAGCCGCCCCGTTATGCGGTCGTCGAAGCGCGCGCCGATATTGATCATGACGTCGCAGTCATGCATGGCGAGGTTCGCCTCGTAGGTGCCGTGCATGCCGAGCATGCCGAGCCACTGCCTGTCGGCGGCCGGGAAAGCGCCGAGCCCCATCAGCGTCGAGGTGACCGGAAAACCGGTCAGCCGCGCCAGTTCGCGCAGCAGCGCCGCGGCGTGAGGGCCGGAATTGATGACGCCGCCGCCGGTGTAGAACACGGGCTTGCGCGCCTTCGCCATCAGTTCGACGGCCGCCCTGATCTTGTTCAGGTCGCCCTTGACGGTCGGCCGATACGTCTTGTGCTGGTTGTCGCGCGGGCGCGAATAGCTGCCGCGCGCGAACTGGATGTCCTTGGGGATGTCGACGACGACCGGGCCGGGCCGGCCATTTGCCGCGACGTAGAAGGCCTCGTGCAGGATGCGCGGCAGGTCCGCGATGCTCTTCACCAGATAGTTGTGCTTGGTGCAGGAGCGGGTGATGCCGACCGTGTCGCATTCCTGGAAGGCGTCGGAGCCGATCAGATGCGTCGGCACCTGTCCGGTGATGACGACGAGCGGGATCGAGTCAAGCAGCGCGTCGGTCAACCCCGTGACGGCGTTGGTCGCGCCGGGGCCCGAGGTGACGAGGACGCAGCCGACCTTGCCGGCGGCCGAGCGGGCATAGCCCTCGGCCGCATGCACCGCGCCCTGCTCGTGCCGGACGAGGACGTGCTTGACCTTGTCCTGCTGGAACAGCGCGTCGTAGATCGGCAGCACCGCGCCTCCCGGATAGCCGAACAGATGTTCGACGCCCTGGTCCTGAAGCGCACGGACGACCATTTCGGCGCCGGTCATCATCTCGCTCATAACGGTCTCCTGCGGCATGTCTTCTGTTGGTTCGGTGGAAAGCGGGCAATAAAAAAGGCCCTCCGAGGGGCCTGGACGTGCGCTGGCGTCGGGGACGCGCGGCTCCTATGCGGAACCGCCCCCTACCAGCGCACCCATACGATAATAAGCTTGCTCATTGCACCCGATGTCCTTTTCAGATGTTGCGGACGCTAAACGAGCATTAATGCCCGGTCAAGAGCATCGATCCGGGCACGAGCCGGCGCCAGTCCTGAACCGCCTGTGCGGCAACCTGCGACAATCCGCTGCCCGAAGGGAACCCTTTCTCAATGTCGGGCAACTAGGATGCAATGCCTCGCTCCGGAGCCCCGATGTATCAGGAAGTGCATACGCAGAACATTCCGGCGCGCGCGCATGCGCCGGAGATCGCCGATCTTCTCGGCCGGTTTCTGCGGCACGCCCGGGGCGCAGCCTCAGGCGCGCCGCACGAGGCTTTTCTGGAGGAGGTCATGCCGGGCTTCGGCCAGGATCTGATGGTCGTCAAACCGACCGGAGACGGCGACTATGCCTATCTCCATTATGGCCGCGAGATCATGCGTCATGTCGGCGGCAACCGGCTCGGCGAACTGGTTTCGGAGATGTCGCCACAGGTTGCGCGCTTCAGCATCGCGACATTCGATCAGGCGCTGGCCGACGGCAAGCCGGCCTATACCGTCCATCGCTCGCTCAAGACCGTGAGGGTCTGCCTGTGGGAGCGGCTGCTCATGCCGACGACGGCCGCCAATGGCGAGCGCTTCCTCGTCGCGTTCAGCCGGCCCCTGCAGTTCCGCGAGGAGTTGCTGACCACGGTGCTCGACACCTCGCCCTCGGGAATCGTCGCCCTGCGCGCGCTGCGCGACGAGGACGGCGACATCGAGGGCGCCATCGTCATCACGGCCAATCGCCGTGCAGCCGCCTTGGCCGGTCGGGCCGATGAAGGCCTGCTCGATTGCGAGGCGCGCGAGACCCTGCCCTTCCTGGCCGACCAGACGATCTGGCGGCGCTGCCTCTACGCCATCGAACTGCGCCGCGCCGACATGGTCGAGACATCCTATCAGCTCGGGGACAAGACGATCTGGCTGCAGATCGCGATCGCGCCGTTGGGCGACGGGCTCGTCATGACGATGACGGACGTCACCGATCTGATGGTCGCCAACCAGACCCTGCAGTGCCGCGCCGCGACTTTGGCGCTGGAGATCGGCCGGGAGCGCGCCACGCGCCGGGCGCTGTCGCAGGAAATCGGCCAGCGCGAGGAACGCGAGCAGGAACTGCGCCGCCTCGCCGAGACCGACCCGCTGACGGCGCTGCTGAACCGGCGCTCCTTCATCGAGAAGGCTAACGCCGCAATCGCCGACTGCGACGCGGCCGGGCAGGACGCCGCGCTGATCATCGTCGATCTCGACCATTTCAAGAGCGTCAACGACAGCCACGGCCATGCCGCCGGCGACGCTGTCATCCGCGCCTTCGCCGACCTGCTGCTCGGCATCGCACGACCGGACTGCGATCTGGTCGGCCGCTTCGGCGGCGAGGAATTCGCCGTCTTCGTCCCGCGCGCCGGCACGGCGGCCGTGCTGCGGATGGCGCGACGCATCCAGGACGAGTTGACGCGGCGAAAGTTGCCCGTGTCGGAGACGCTGGCCCTGCAGGTTTCGGCGAGCCTCGGCGCTGCCACCCGCCATGGCGGCGAGAGCTTCACCGCCTTCATCGAGCGCGCCGACCGCGCGCTTTATCGCGCCAAGAACGAAGGCCGCAACCGAATCTGCCTCGCGGAGGCGGAGGCGGTCGTCGTCGCGGCCTAACGGTCCAAGGCTTCAAGCGCCAGGCCCAACGCCGCCTCCGGCGCGACGGCCTGCCAACCGGCCATCTGGTGCCGGAACCAGGTGACCTGCCTTTTCGCATAGGCGCGCGTATCCGCCTGCCCGCGCGCCACCGCCTCCGCCAGACTGATCCGGCCATCGAGATGCGCGATCAAGCCCGGCACGCCATGCGCCCGCATCACGGGCAGCAGCGGATCGAGCCCGCGCTCGCGCAAGGCCGCGACCTCGTCGAGCGCGCCTTGCGCCATCATCGCCTCGAAGCGCCGGTCGATCCGCGCGCGAACCTCCTCACGGTCGGGCATCACGAACAGCCGCAGCAGTCGGCCCTGCGCCAGCGGGCCGGGTTCGCGCTCGCCCTGGAAGCTCGCAAGCGAACGCCCCGTCGCCAGCACGACCTCCAGCGCCCGCATGATCCTGAGCCGGTCGCTCGGCCGCAGCCGCCCGGCCATGTCGGGATCGCGCTCCACGAGTTCTGCGTGCAGCAGCGCCGTCTCGCGGCCTTCTACGCGGGCGCGGAACGCCGACCGCACATCGTCGGGCACCGGCGGCATCGGCGACAGCCCTTCCGTCAGCGCTTTGAAATAGAGGCCCGTCCCTCCGACGATAACAGGGAGCGAGCCGGCCTCGGCCAGTTCGGCCAGCAGCGGCGCGACATCCTGCGCGTAGCGCGCCACCGAATAGTTCAGCGCGCCATCGACATGGCCATAGAGCCGATGCGGCGCGGTGGCCTCCTCCGTCGCGTCGGGCCTGGCGCTGAGCACGCGCAGGTCGCGATAGACCTGCATCGAATCGGCGTTGACGACCGTTCCGCCAATGTGCCGCGCGATCGCGAGCGCCAGCGCGGACTTGCCGCTCGCGGTCGGACCTGCGATGAGCACGGCCCTGACCGCCTCCATCCCGTTCTTCTGCTCAGGTTCCGATGACACGCGTCGCCACGCTGGTTTCCGCCCATGGTCAGGCCCTGCTGAGCGATGCCCTGCTCGCAACCGTGGCGCAAGCCGCCGGAGCCACGCATTCCGAGCGTCTGGACGGCGAGATCGCCGCCGACCTGTTCTGCGACGCCGGCGACGACCGGGTACTCGAAGCCGACATCCGCGCGGCGCTGGACGGCGCGGCGATCGACGTCATCGTCCAGCCCGTCGCGACCCGCCGCAAGGCGCTGTTCCTCGCCGACATGGACTCGACCATGATCGGCCAGGAATGTATCGACGAACTCGCCGCTTATGTGGGCCTGAAGGACATGGTCGCCGGCATTACCGAACGCGCGATGCGCGGCGAGATCGCTTTCGAACCTGCCTTGCGAGAGCGTGTGTCGCTGCTCAAGGGCGTGAACCTCACCGTCGTCGATGAGATCATCCGCGAGCGCATCACCCTGACGCCGGGCGGCGCAGCCCTGGTGGCGACCATGCGGGCCAATGGCGCCTACACCGCGCTTGTCTCTGGCGGCTTCACCGTCTTCACCGGCCCGCTGAGCGCGACCATCGGCTTCGACGAGCACCGTTCCAATACATTGCTGTCGCGGGACGGAATCCTCACCGGAGAGGTGGCGGAACCGATCCTCGGCAAGCAGGCCAAGCTCGACGCGCTCATCGAACTTCGTGCCCGCTTTGGTTTTCGACCGGAGCAGACGCTCGCCATCGGCGACGGCGCCAACGACCTCGCCATGCTGGGCGAAGCCGGTCTCGGCGTCGCCTTCCGCGCCAAGCCGGCGGTCGCGGCCGCGGCGCGTGCCAGGCTCGACCATGCCGACCTGACGGCGCTGCTCTACGCGCAGGGGTATCGGGGCGACGAGATCATCCCAGCTTGATCAGCTCTGATACTGAAGGCTTCTCAACGCGTCAGGCAGACGGAACGATTTTGGATCGGTCAACTGGCCTCGATCAGCCCTGAGCAAATTGTCGAACTCAGTCCGGACACGGCCCTGCGCTTTGAGCCCGCCGCCGGGCGCGGCTGGCAGAAGCTCGAAAAACATCACCACGCAGTCGGGCTGCGGCTTGCATGTCTGGGCGTTCACGGGCGGCGACGTGACCGGGCCGGTTGGACTAGTTTCGGGCTTCTCCGGTGTCGGCTGCGCGGCAGCGGATACGATCATGACCGCCGACAGGGCCATCGTCGGAATCAAGAGTTTCATCGCTTGGCCTCGGGTTGCGAAGGTGGAATGGCGACCGAGATGGCCCGGAAGCCAAATACGACAGGTCTTCGGAAGACCTCGGTCAGCGAAATGCCGTTCGTCGCAATCTTGGCATAGGATGCGCCGACGCCCGGCGCTGAACCTGCCTGAGCGACGGCGCCGGCGGCGCGGGCCAGTTTGGCTTCGGGCGCGCCTGCTGCCGCAGGATCTGCCACAGGAGCCGGGACTGCCACCGGAAGAGCCGATCCTTGACCGCTCCCAGCGCCGAAGGACATTTCATGACCGCGACGGTGCTCGATGCGGCGCGCCATGAAGACGCGATTGACAAGCTGGAGCTTCAGCTTGACAGGGTAAGCGCCGTCCTTGACGGCCAGCACCACGTCACCGACGGTCAGGCCGACAATCCGCCGCAGGTAAGCGTCGCTGCAGAACAGGCGCGTTTCTTCGCGACCACACCACAAAGCCAGTTCCCGGGCTGCTACGCGGGCGGAAACCCCATAGGTTTCCGCGACCGGGATACGCAATTGTTCCACATCGATCTGCTCCCGGCTGAGGCCGAGCCAACCCCAGACCGTACGGGCTTCGCCAGCGGCGCGCGCACCATTCGTGATGGTCAGGCCCGGAAACGCAGCGAGCGAAACGCGAATACGTCGCTTGGGATCGGGCGTGCCCTCTTCTTGATCGTCCTGATCGCGAAAGCCAGATTCGCCAGGCTGCAAAACGGTCTTTTCGAAGAGCGGCTGTCTCAGCGTCTCTTCCGCCATCTCGTCGCGCAGATCGATATGGGCGATGCGGACTCCTCGCCCAAGCAACGGCTTCTCATCCGCTGCGGCGATCACAGCCCACACGTCACCGACATGAATATCTTCCTCGGGCGGGAAAACGGGAAGCAGTCCCAGCTTGGCGATACTGTCGCTCCAACTCTGGGCGAGCGTGTCGGCGGTGACTTCCGTCTCGATCGGTCGAACCGGTTTGATGAGATAGCCCGCAATGGCCAAACAGCCGACGATGACGACGAGCGCGCGTCGATAACCGAAAAGAGCGGCGCCCTCGCCTGACGTGGCGACGCTAGGAACCGTAGGCTGAGCCGCCACCGCGATGGTGGACGTCGGTCGCAACCCATCTTGGCCATGCCCGTCGCTCGCGGCCATCTTGCTTGCCCTCGCCAAAACTGGGCGGACGCCAGCCTGTTAAATGGACAGGTTATCTAACGACAACTACAACCTATAGAAGCATTTTTGCTCCATGGACGCAACGTCAGGTCAAAAGAAAAGCGGCCAGAGCAGGCCGCTTTTCGCATCGAAATTATAAGTGACAAGAGATATCAGTTCATCGCCACCGCGACGAAGCGGACCTCGCCCTGCGCGTTTGACACCAGCAGCAGGGCCGTTTTCTTGCCCTCCTTCTTCAGCGCGTCAAGGCGCTTGGTCACGTCCTCGGGGGATGTCACGGCCTCCTGTCCGATCTCGACGATCAGTTCGCCGACCGAGATGCGCTTGTCGGCCGCGTTCGAGTTCGGCTCGACCTTTGTGATGACCACGCCCTTGGTGCCGTCCTTGATCGAGTAACGCTTCTTCAGCTCCTCGGTCTGCGGCGAAAATTCGAGGCCGAGCGCGGTGGTGACCGCTGGCTTGGGCGGCTCGTTGGGTGTGCGCGCCGAGGCCGGCTGGACCTTCTCGCCATCTTCGAGGCGGCCGAGCTTGACGGTCTTCACCAGTTCCTTGCCCTTCCGCATCACCGCGACCGGGACGTCCTTGCCGACCGGGGTCGCCGCCACGATGCGCGGCAGGTCGCGCGAATCCTTGACGTCCTTGCCGTCGAACTTGACGATGACGTCGCCGATCTCGAGACCGGCCGGCTTTCCCGGGCCCTTGTCGTCGATGCCGGCGACAAGCGCGCCGCGCGCCGCGCCGAGGCCGAGCGCCTCGGCAGTCGCGTCGTCGACGCTCTGGATGCGAACGCCGAGCCAGCCGCGCCGTGTCTCGCCGAACTCCTTGAGCTGGTCGACGATGTTGGTCGCCAGCGAGGACGGCACGGCGAAGCCGATGCCGACCGAGCCGCCCGTGGGCGACAGAATGGCGGTGTTGATGCCGATCACGTCGCCGGCCATGTTGAACAGCGGCCCACCCGAATTGCCCTTGTTGATGGCGGCGTCGGTCTGGATGTAGGTGTCGTAGGGGCCCTGGCTGATGTCGCGGTTGCGGGCCGAGACGATGCCGGATGAGACCGAGCCGCCAAGGCCGAACGGGTTGCCGATCGCCATCACCGGATCGCCGATCCGCATCGCGTCGGAATCGCCGAACTTCACCGCCGGCAGCGGCTTGTCGTGCTTGACGCGCAGCACCGCGAGATCGACCTTGGCGTCCTTGCCGACCACCTCGGCCTTGAGACGCAGGCCGTTGCCGAAGATCACCGTGATGTCGTTGGCGTCGCCGATGACGTGGTTGTTCGTGACCACGATGCCCGACGCGTCGATCACGAAGCCGGAGCCGGCCGACTGGGAGCGGCGCTGCTGCGGCGACTGGTTGGGGGCCTGCCCCTGGCCTTGCTGCCCTTGGCCGCGGCGGTTGAAGAACTCCTCGAACAGGTCGCCGAAGGGCGTGTCCGGGCCGAGCTGCGGCAGTTGCGGCAGCGTGCGGTTGCGCGTGTCGCTGGTCGTCACGGCGGCGATGTTGACCACGGCCGGCATGACGCGCTCGACGAGATCGGCCAACGAGGCCTGCCCGGTCAGGACCGGCGGCGGCGCAGCCGTCTGCGCCGTCGCGACGGGAGCGCCCGCCAGCGTCATCAGGGCGGCGCCGGTCACGAGCGCGATCCGCATGGCGCGGGAGGCTTTAGCGGTTTTCAGTGCCATCATTGTCCTCGTGAATGGTTCGCAGTCCGATCCGGGCGGCTTCAAACGCGACGCAAGAGTGAACTCCAAATTGCGGCGGAAGGGCGACGCACGATCATGTCATCACGCTACCGTCACTGACGCGAGGCGCCGACCGGGGCGGGACCTGCGGCCCGGTCAGGCCTGCCGAAGCCCTTCAGCCGCCTCGCACGATCCATACCAGAAACACGCCCAGCACGGCCGAGACGATCCCGATCAGTCGCATACGTTCGGCCGGAGTCTCGGCTGCGCTGCGAAGCGCATCCTTGGCCAGGTTGGGCAACGCCGCGAAGAGTATGCCTTCGATGGCGAAGACCAGACCGAGCGCCGCGATGAAATCCAGCATGCGCGGCGCTCAGGCGTTTGATCAGGGCTGCGCCGGAGCGGCAGCGCCAGCGGGATTCGGGGCCGGGGTCGGAGCCGGAGTCTGCCGTCCGCTCGGTCCGTTAAAGAACCGGAAGAACGGCGAATCCGGCGACAGCACCATCCGCGTATCGCCCGACTTGATGCTCGCCTCATAGGCCTGCATCGAGCGGTAGAAGGCGAAGAAATCGGGATCCTTGCCGAAGGCTTCGGCGAAGACCTTGTTGCGCTCGCCTTCGCCCTCGCCGCGAATCTCGTCGGAGCGACGCTGCGCCTCGGCCACGATCACGGTCGAATCGCGTTCCGCCCGCGCCCGGATTTCCTGCGCCTGCTGAGCGCCTAGCGCGCGCGCTTCGGCCGCCTCGCGCTGACGCTCCGTCTGCATCCGCTGGAAGATCGCCTGCGAGTTCGCCGCCGGCAGGTCGACACGGCGTAAGCGCACGTCGACGACCGTCATGCCGAAGCGGGCCGCCTCGCGGTTCACGTCGTCGCGGATGCGGTTCATCAACCGCGAGCGGTCGGTTCGGACCATGGCGGTGAAGCTCGCCTCCGCCAGCACGCTGCGGACGTTGCCGTTGACGATGGAGGCGAGCTGCGAGTTTGCGCGCGGGATGTTGTTGACCGCCTGGTAGAAGCGCAACGGATCGGAGATGCGATAGCGTGTGAAGGCATCGACCACGAGTCGCTTCTGGTCCGAGGCGATGATTTCCTGCGCCGGCAGGTCGAGATCGAGGATGCGGTTGTCGAGCAGGGTGACCTGCTCGAACGGGGCCGGCAGCTTGAAATAGAGGCCGGGCTCGGTGACGACGCTGCGGACCGCTCCGAAGCGCAGCACGAGCGCCGATTGGGTCTGCTGCACCACGAAGGTCATGGCGTAGAAAATGACGGCCGCGATCGCGAGAACCGCGAGCAGGGCGATGCGGATGACGGAGCCGTTCATCGGATCGCTCCTGCCTGCGGAGCGCCTGCCGCCGGGGCGGGGCGGCGCGGTTGCTGGAGCTCGTTCAGCGGCAGATAGGGCACGACGCCCTGCCCGCCGGCGCTGTCGAGAATGATCTTGTCGGCGCCGCCCAGGACACGCTCCATCGTCTCGAGGAACAGACGCTCTCGGGTGACGCCCGGCGCTGCCCGGTATTGCTCATAGACCGCATTGAAGCGACTGGCCTGGCCGAACGCCTCGGCGACGGTCTGATCCTTGAAGGCTTCCGCGCCCTGGACGAGTTGGGCCGCGCGACCGCGCGCTTCCGGAACGACGCGGTTGCGATAGGTTTCAGCCTCGTTGCGAAGACGCTCCTGGTCGGCGCGCGCCGCCTGAACGTCGCGGAAGGCGTCGATGACCTGCTGCGGCGGATCGACCTTCTGCAACTGCACAAGGCGGATCTGGACGCCGGCATTATAGGTGTCGAGAGTGTCCTGCATCAGTTGGCGCGTTTCGGTCTCGATCACGGCGCGATCCGTCGTCAGCACCGGCTGAATGTTGCGCCGGCCGATGATCTCGCGCATCGCGCTTTCGGCGACGGCCTTCACCGTGCCCGGCGGATCCTGGATGTTGAACACATAGTTCTCCGGCTCGGCCGGATCGATCTGCCACTGCACGATCACGTCGATGTCGACGATGTTCTCGTCGCCGGTCAGCATCAGGCTCTCCTCGCCGACATCCGACTGGCGCGATGCGCGCACGGACTCGACGGTCCGGAAGCCGACTTCGGTCGTGATCACATTCGTGACCTGGGGCTTGATGACGCCGCCGATCGGATAGGGCCAGTTATAGTTCAGGCCTTCGCCGGTCTTGCCGATGAATTGTCCGAAGCGCAGATTCAGGCCGACCTCGTTGGGGCGAACGATATACCAGCCGGTCAAAAGCCAGATAACGATCAGCGCAAGGATGCCGAAGATCAGCCCGCGCCCGCCGAGACTGCCGCCAGGCATCAGGTTCTTGAGCCGGTCCTGGCTGCGCCTCAGAATCTCTTCGAGATCGGGGGGGCCGCCGCCGCCCGAGCCGCCGCTGCCGCCGCCGGAGCCGCCGCCCCAGGGACCGCCGCCGCCACTTCCTCCGCGCTGGCCCCAGGGTCCGCCCCCGTTGTTGCCGCCGCCGCTCTGGTTGCTCCAAGGCATACTTGCGCCGTTCCCTTATCTTTCGACCTGCCGAGCCTTAGGCGAACGGCGGCTGTTTGTCAGCGCCTTTGAGCGCGCTCGTCGCTGACTTGGGCATGGGCCACGGATTCGTCAACGGCGCAACACCTTCATCGTCAACGGAAACTCAGTCCGTCTGGCGGCGGCGAAACGTCGCGAAGCTGAAGGCGTACTCGTCGTCGGGGCCGCGCGGATGGCTTTCGCGGGCAACCGGCTCGAACATCGTCGCGTCCCATTCCGGAAACAGGGCATCGCCCTCCGGCTCGGCATGGACGAAAGTCAACTCCAGTCGGTCCGCCAGCGGCAGAGCCTGCGCGTAGACCTCCGCGCCTCCGGCGACCACGACTGAATCGCAACCCAGCGAAGCGCCGAGGTTTTGCCCCAGCGCCAGAGCTTCATCCAGCGATGCTGCGGCATGGACACCTTCGACGGCGAAAGCCGGATCGCGCGTCAGCACGATGGTCTCGCGCCCCGGTAGCGGCTTGCCGATCGACAGGAACGTCTTGCGCCCCATCAGCACCGGTCGGCCGAGCGTCAGCCCGCGAAAATGCCTGAGATCGGTCTTGAGCCGCCATATCAGCTTGTTGTCGTCGCCGATCACACGGTTGTCGGCGATGGCGGCGACGATGACGACGGGCAGAACGGCCATGGTCTCAAACACTCTCAGCCAGCCGGAGCAACGCCTCGCCGTCGAGCCGCTTCACCGTCCACTCGTCCTGCGCCTTCGCGCCGAGCGAGCGATAGAACACGCGCGTGGGCTCGTTCCAGTTCAGCACCCACCAGGCGAGCCGCGTCAGACCCTCGTCGACGCAGCGCCGCGCCAGCCCCGCCATCAGCGCCTTGCCGATGCCGCGCCCGCGCTGCGCCTCGCGCACGAACAGGTCCTCCAGCCAGATGCCGTGACGGCCGGAGAAGGTTGAGTACGTGTAGAACCACACAGCGAAGCCGACCGGCTCGCCCTCCCATTCGGCGATGTCGCAGAAGACGCGCGGCTGCTCGCAAAACAGCGAGGCGGCGATCTCGGCCTCGGGCGCGGTCACAGCGTCGGGCAGTTTCTCGTAGACCGCGAGTTCGCGGATGAGGGTCAGGACGAGGCCGGCCTCATCGGGGCGTGCGGGTCGGATGCAAAGGGTCAAGGCAAATGACGTCAGGCTGGAAGCCGCAGGATCAGCGCATCTTCGAAAAAGACGCCATTGACCTGCTCGTTGACTAGCCGTCTGCCAGCCGAATTTACGCCCTGCATGCCCTTGGACAAAGGCTCCACGATCGAACGTTCGGCATCGACGATGCGGACCCTGTCTAGCTCCAGAAGGCCACGATCCAATCCCCTCGCGTTGAAGAGTTTTGCGATATCGAGGTAAAATTTCCCAATATTTTGGCGCTTCTCCTGAAAGCTGATGACGAAACGCCACCTCTCGGCCTCCGACTCGTAAAGCCAAAGGGCGGCCTTCACTGGGAAACCGTTGGCGTCGAGAAACGAGACGAGCCGTTCGGCAGCCGCGATATCAGAGTTCACCAATGCTCTTTCAGCCATGGAATGACACCATCTGGTTCACTGCCGACCGCGTGAATCATCAATTCGGCCATGAACAGATCTACGATCTCATATCGCGACGCCTCATTCCAGTCGCTGACAAAGGACCAGTTGGCTCGAAAGCCGTCGGAGATACGGATACGGGCATCAAGCGCCGGCCTGAGATTGGGAAGCGCTACAAGTTCATTGAGATTGTGGCTGTAAATCCGATTCACGAGATTTCGATCCGGAATGACCGACTCACGGAACGATCTGGCAATGATGGCTTTCAAGCCACACTCCACGGCGTAACCCGCCAGATAGTAGGCCGCTGAGTCGTGCCGAGCCGCCTCAAGTAATCTGGCGTCCTCAAGACGCATTAATGCCAGCGCCTTCAATGTTTCCGAACTCGGTCCAGCCAAGGTCGCCTCTCCCTAGATCGCGATCGGCGCCTTGATCGCGGCATGGGGCTCGTAGCCTTCGATCGTCACGTCCTCGAAGGAAAAATCCTCCAGCCGCGTCACGGCCGGGTTCAGCCTGAGCGTCGGAAGGGGACGCGTCTCCCGCGAGAGCTGCAGCGTCGCCTGGTCGAGATGGTTCGCATAGAGATGCGTGTCGCCGAAGGAATGCACGAAATCGCCGACGCTTAAGCCCGTCACCTGCGCCACCATATGGGTCAGCAGGGCGTAGCTCGCGATGTTAAACGGCACGCCGAGGAAGACGTCGGCCGAGCGCTGGTAGAGCTGGCAGGAGAGCTTTCCATCGGCAACGAAGAACTGGAACAGGCAGTGGCAGGGCGCCAGCGCCATTTTCGGAATGTCGACCGGATTCCAGGCCGAGACGATCAGCCTGCGTGAATCCGGGTTTCGCCTGATCTCGTTCACGAGCCAGGCGATCTGGTCGATCGTCGCGTTCGGATCGTCTTTTGCGGGCGCGGGCCAGGAGCGCCACTGCCGGCCATAGACCGGGCCGAGATCGCCATTGGCGTCGGCCCATTCATCCCAGATCGTGACGCCGTTCTCCTGCAGATAACGCACATTGGTGTCGCCGCGCAGGAACCAGATCAGCTCGTGGATGATCGACTTCAGGTGCAGCTTCTTGGTCGTGACCAGCGGGAAGCCTTCGGTGAGGTCGAAGCGCATCTGGTGGCCGAAGACGGCGAGCGTGCCGGTGCCCGTCCGGTCGTCCTTGCGGACGCCCTCCGAAAGAACGCGGTGGAGCAGGTCGTGATACTGGCGCATGGACGAATCTCGAGACTGGAGCGGCGGCACCCTAGCCGTTTCCGACGGCCTTGCCTGCGTTCCGGACGCAAGCTGTCCCCGGCTTTTGCGCGGGTCTGTGCGCCAGCGACGGCATGGTCGTGAGATCGAGCGCGATCGTCCGGCGTCGGCCTCGACGCGACCCTGATCGAGCGTTCTCGCGGGCGGCGGGCTTCCGGCTCGTCGCCCGCTTGCGAATCTGCGCAGGAAAAGAAAGACCTCCCTTCCCCCCGGCGCGCGCACCCCCTATATTGGCCATGCCGTTCGCAAGACCGGCTATGGCGATAAACGGACGTCGAAATAAGCTTTTCGGACCCGGGGGCGGTACCCGGCGCCTCCACCACAGCCCTGCGGCGCGAGCACGGAGACATCCGCGCTTGATCTCTGGGGCATCCTGCAGCCTTCGGGTCGCAGGGCTGCGGCGGGGGCGAAATAGGATCGACGAGGGTGTAAAGGCCGTTCTTTTGCTCGGTATGGTTCCGCCGTTATAGGGCTAACGCATAGTTGCCAATGACAACAATGCTCGGGTCGCTGTCGCCGCGTAAGCGGTGCTGGTTCCCAAACCTAAGTCCTTCCGTTTAGCGACGTAAGGCGGGGCTCGGAGGCGCCTGGCAACAGAAGCCTCCACTTTATTTTCAGGCCCGGACATCTTCGGCTTCGGGACGGGTCCTGCCGGGAGCGGACGGGTAAACGGATCGCAAGACTTGAACGGACATCAAGGCTCGATGGCACAGGATATTCTTCGCTACGATCTCATGGTGCAGGATGCGCTGAAGGGGGTCGTACGCAAGATTCTGACCGAGGCTGGACGCGACGGTCTGCCGGGCGAGCATCATTTCTACGTCACCTTCCGCACCACGGCGCCCGGCGTGCGCGTCTCGCAGCGTCTGCGCGACAAGCATCCCGACGAGATGACGATCGTGCTGCAGCATCAGTTCTGGGATCTGAATGTCAGCGAACACGCCTTCGAGGTCGGCCTCTCGTTTGGCGGAGTGCCCGAGCGTCTGCTGGTGCCGTTCGACGCCCTGACCACATTCTTCGACCCCTCCGTGCAGTTCGGCCTGAAGTTCGAGGCGCAGGAAGCGCCGGACGCGGCAGCCTCCGCCAAGCAGGACGCGGCCCCCAACAAGATGCCGCGCGGCGCCGGCTCCGAGCCAACCGTCTCGCCGGCCAGGCTGCCGGTGAAGGCGAGCCCCGCCGCCGTGCCGGCGATCGCCGCCATAGGCGCCGACCGCTCGTCTGAGGCCGGGAAGGGTGAGCCCGTCTCGAAGAAGGAGGCGCGCAAAAGCGAGGCCGAGGATGGCGGCAGCGCCCAGGTCGTCAGCCTCGATTCCTTCCGCAAGAAGACCTGATCGCAAAAAGACCCGACCACAAGAAGACCTGACCACAAGAAGACCTGCCCCCCACGATCAATCCTGGCTTTCCCGATGACGACGACACGCACCGAGACCGATTCCTTCGGACCCATCGCGGTGCCGGCCGATCGCTACTGGGGCGCGCAGACGCAACGCTCCATCGAGAATTTCAGGATCGGCGGCGAGGCGGAGCGGATGCCGCTGCCATTGGTCCATGCCCTCGTGCTGGTCAAGAAGGCCGCCGCCCACGTCAATGCGCGCCTCGGGCTGATAGACCAGCGCATCGCCGGCGCGATCGGCGCGGCCGCCGACGAAGCCCTTGCCGGCAAGTTCGACGGCCATTTCCCGCTGGTGATCTGGCAGACGGGCTCCGGCACCCAGACGAACATGAACGTCAACGAAGTGCTGGCGAACCGCGCCAACGAGCGCCTCGGCGCGGAGCTGGGCGCGAAAAGGCCGGTCCATCCCAACGATCATGTCAACCGCGGCCAGTCCTCCAACGACTGTTTCCCGACCGCGATGCACATCGCCGCCGTGCTGGAACTGTCGCAGAAGCTGCTGCCGGCGCTACGCGGGCTCGAACAGGCGCTGGCCGCCAAGGCCGAGGCCTTTAGCGGTCTGATCAAAATCGGCCGCACCCATCTGCAGGACGCCACGCCGGTCACGCTCGGCCAGGAGTTTTCCGGCTATGCGACGCAGGTCCGGCTCGGCATCGCGCGCACCGAGGCCTCGCTCGGCGGGCTTTACGCCCTGGCGCAGGGGGGCACGGCGGTCGGGACCGGGCTTAACGCGCATCGCGATTTCTCGGCGCTGTTCGCCCGGGAGCTGGTGTCGCTGACCGGCCTGCCCTTCCGCCCGGCCGAGAACCTGTTCGAGGCGCTGGCGAGCCATGGCGCGCTCGCCGCCAGCCATGGCGCGCTCGCCGCGCTCGCATCCGACCTGTTCAAGATCGCCAGCGACATCCGGCTGATGGGCTCGGGTCCGCGCTCGGGGCTGGGCGAAATCAGCCTGCCCGAAAACGAGCCCGGCTCCTCGATCATGCCCGGCAAGGTCAACCCGACCCAGGCCGAGGCGCTGACCATGGTGGCGACGCAGGTCCACGGCAACCAGGCCACGATCGGCTTCGCCGCCGCCCAAGGCCATTTCGAGCTCAACGTCTTCAAGCCAGTGATCGCGGCGGCCTTCCTGCGCTCGGTCCGGCTGCTCACCGACGCGGCCGAGAGCTTCCGCGTAAATTGCGTCGAGGGCATCGTCGCAAATGAGGAACGGCTGGCGGAGTTGCTGTCGCGCTCGCTGATGCTGGTGACGGCGCTGGCGCCGGCGATCGGCTACGATCAGGCTTCCGCGATCGCCAAGGCCGCGCATCACAACGGCACGACGCTGCGCGAGGAGGCCTTGCGCGCCGGCGTCGATGCGGAACTGTTCGACCGGACCGTCCGACCCGAACTGATGCTCGGTCAGGGCTGAGGCGGGCGCGCGATGGCCGAGATCGTCAATCTGCGCCGCGTCCGCAAGCAGCGCGCCAGGCAGGACGCCGAGGATCAGGCCCAGCAGAACCGCGTCGCCTTCGGCCGCACGAAGGCCGAGCGCACGCTCACCGAAGCGGAGCGCGAGAAGGTAGCGCGCGTGCTCGACGGCCACCGGATGAAACCGGACGCGCCATGAGTTCGGATGCGTGAGTTTGGACGCATGAGTTTGGACGCATGAGTACGGAGCGCAAGCGCTCCCTCGTCATCGCCGGCCACAGCACCAGCGTCTCGCTGGAGGAGCCGTTCTGGGAGGCCTTGCGCGAGATCGCGGCAGGCGAAGGCCGGTCGGTCGCGACGCTCGTCGGCGAGGTCGATCAGCAGCGCGGAGCGATCAATCTCTCGGCGGCGCTCAGACTTCACGCTTTGGCCCATTATCGGCGGCTGGGCGGACAAGGCTGAATCTCCCACCGAAAATAACCTGATTCTAGCAGGTTCGGCAGAATTTCTGAATCAGGCCGGCGGCTGCTTGAATGACCGTCGCAGCGTCTTGAATCGAATTGGCGGCAGTATGACTCAGTTCGGTTGCGTCGTGCGCGAAAACGGTCGCGGCACGGGCTGGATGTCGAGCGGCGGCGGCAGCGGCTGCAACACGGTGCCCGGCTGAGAGGGCTGCGAGGGCGCGCTGCTGAACGGCTCGCGCGGCGCGCCTGGCAGGACGAGCGGCGCCGGCTGATCGACGGGTGCGGCGGTCCGCGCCGCGCGAGCACGCTCCTCGGCCTCGGCCCGCTCGATCCGGCGACGGATATCGGCCTCCTGCCTGGCGTCCTCGGCCTGCCGGCGGGCCTCTTCCGCACGCCTTGCCTCCTCGGCCCGTTCGATCCTGCGGCGGATTTCGGCTTCCTGCCGGGCTTCCTCGGCCTGCCGACGGGCTTCTTCCGCACGCTTGGCGTCCTCGGCCCGCTTCTCCTCGGCGAGGCGGCGCGCCTCCTCGACCAGCCTGGCCTCCTCCGCGCGCTTCTCCTCGGCGATCCGCCTCTCCTCCTCGGCCTTGAGGAATTCGGCGAGCCTACGCTCGTTCTCGCGCGTCTCGCGCTCGGCCCGCAGCCGCCGCGAATGCGCCGCCCGCTCGCGCGCATCGGCCTCGAAGGCCTCGACGCGCTCGATTTCGCGCGCCAGCGCGCGCGCCGCGACCGCATTCGACAGGGCGCCGACATCGGTCTCGCGCCGCAGCGACGAGAGCGGGCCGCGCCAGGCCACGCCGATCTGGGGCGCATCACCCGGCCAGCCCTTGGGGAGAGGCCCGAGCGGACGCAGGGCGAGCCGCAGATCGGCGCTCTGCGCCCGCAGATCGGCGATGCCGCTGGCCTCGGCGCGCAGGCCCGCGCGCTCGAAGGCGAAGGGCTGCAGCCGCATCAGGCCGCCGGCGAGGGTGAAGGGCACGGTGACGTCGCCCAGCGCCCAGGCCGCGCGGTCGAGTTGCTCGCCGATCCGCCCCTTGAGCCGGTCCGCCTCGCTCTCAGAGGCGTCCTCGCCGGTCGCGGCGATGACGCGGCTGTAGGCGGCCGGGTCGAAACGGCTCAGGCTCGCTCCGGTCAGCGTCACGCTGCCGGCCCCGCCGAGGCCCGCCACCAGCCGGGCCGGGCTCTCGCCCGAGCCGCCGGCCTCGATCCGTCCCGAGAGCCGCCCGGTCAGCGCGCCGCCGGTCAGCCCGGCGAGATCAACCTGCGCCAGATCGAGCTGGCCCGAGAGCTGGGCGAGCCCGCCCTCACGCCGCAGGCCGAGGCGTCCGGCGACCGTGCCGCCGCCATAGCCTCCGCTCAACCCCTCGATCCTGATGCCGTCGGGATCGGCGGCCAGCGTAAAACGCGCATCGCGCAGCGGCAGCCCTTCCGTCACGGTCAGAGCCGCCGTCTCGATCGCGAGCGTCAGCCCCTGGCCGCCGAGCGGGATCGGCGCGCCGAAGCGCACCGTCGACCAGACCGAACCGGCAGGAGCGGGCGTCGCCCCCAAAACCCCCGCGATCAGCCCGCGCAGATCGAGCTGAGGCACGGTGAGACGGCCCGAAACCGCGCCCTCGCGCGGCAGCATCAGCGCCCCGCGCGCCGTGGTCGCGCCGAGATTGGCGACGAGGTCGTCGAGCGAGACGCCCTCGCTCGTGAAGCCGATCCGTGCATTGGCGTCTAAGACGCCGTCCGGCAGAACTCGGGCCGGCCCCTCCGGCAGGATCTGGCCCGGGCCGTCCGCCTGCACGGTCAACCGGGTAGACGCCGCCCCGCCGCCCTCCACCACGAGGGAAAGGCCTGGTCCAGCGAGGGTCGCGGTCAGGCGGCCCTGCTGGTCGTGCGACAGGGTGAGCAGCCCCTGCCCCCCGCGCTGCGGCGTCGGCAGTCCAAGCGCGGCGAAAACCTGACGGCGGTCGGCAAGATCGAATCTCAGCGAGCCGTTGCGCCATGTGCCGCCGCCATCGAGACGGCCATCGAAGACGAGCCGCCCGGCCTGTGACGCGCCATCGACGAAAAGCCCGGTCTCGCCGCCCTGGGCGCGCGTCAGCCGGAAGCGCGCGTCGAGCCGCGACAGCCCGTCGCCGCTGCGCGCCAGAGCCTGCCGGGCGGCGTCGGGCAGCAACGGCCCCGCCAGCGCGGCGAGCGCCTCGAAACGCGGCGCGCGGATGCGGCCGGCGATCTCGCCGCCCTCGCTCAGAAGCGCCCCCGCCCCGGAGACCGACACGCCGCCGAAGCCGTCGATCGCCAGCCGGTCCAGCCGCCAGTTCGCGCCTTCGCGCACCACGACGAGACCCGCGCTGCCGGGCGGCGCATCGCGGAAGCGCGCATTCGTCAAGGCGAGGTCGAGGGACATATCGCGCTTGCCGGCAAGCGCGGAAAAACTCTCGCCGGGCGGCAAGGTGTTGAGGTCGAGCCCCTGGAGGGCGAGCTTGGCGGAGAGCCTCTCCGGCAGGATGTCGGCCGACCCTTCCAGCCGGATGCCGGACGAGCCCGTGACCAGCATGCGCTCGATGCCGAGCCGGCTTCCGTTGAACGCGCCGACGGCGTCGCCATCGATCCGCCCGAGCCCTCCAACGAGGTCGGCCAGTTCCGGATCCAGCCCGGCCCGTTGCAGCGCCAGCGCGACGCGGCGCGAATCCTCGGCTTTGAGGTTGAGCCGGCCAGCTGCGCCGCTCGCATCGAGCGCGCCGCTCGCGCCGATCAGCGCGCCCCCGACGCGCACCGATGCGGAGGTTTCGCTCAACCCGTTGACGTCGAGCCGCCCGCGCAGGCCGAAGGCGGAAAAGTCCTCGCCGCGCCATGCCACCTGATCCAGATCCAGCCCGATGTCGATCGGTCCCGGCAGGCCGAGCAGCGCCCGCATCGCGCCGGGGCGCTCGGCCAATGCGAGCGCAAGCGCATCGCCATCGAGCCGCCGCGCCCGCAGCGCCAGCGATCCGGTGTTGCGGCCGGGCAGATACTGGCCCTCGCCCTCCAGCCGCGCCGCGCCGCCCGCGATGTCGAGCACGAGCCCTGACAGGTCGAGCTGGCGCGGTCCCCCGCTGATCTGCCCGGACAAAGCGAGCGCGCCGCCGGGAGACATCGAAAACGCGCCCTCGAGGCCGAGGCCCAGGCCGCCCTCCGTCGCCGGCAGCAGAAACGCGCCGTCGAAGCCGATCTGGGCCTCTTCGCCGGTCAGCGTCGCCTTGGCGCGCAGCCGACCCTCGGGCTCCAGCGCCCCGGTCGATATCCGCAGCGAGGCGCCGTCGACCTCCCCTTCGACCCGCCACGGCCCTGTCAGCCCGACCGCGGAGATTTCGGCCGAAACCGGCGAGATCGTCACCGGCTCCTCGCCGGACTCGCGCCAGATCACAGCCGAGCGGCGGACATTGAGACGATCGAGGCTGGTTTGCGCGGGCAGCCCCTCGCCCGCGCGCGCCGGCAGGCGGATGCGGCCCGCCCCGTCCAGCACGAGCGACAGCGTCGCGCCCTCCGCCTGCACGTCGGACAGCCTGATCTCGCCGCGCGCCAGCGGCCCGAGCGCGAGCTCGGCCTCGAACCGTTCGACGGAGACGGAACTCTCGGCGTCGCCCGGGCTCCCGACACGGACATCGGCCAGGGCGAGCCGGGGCGACGGCAGCAGCCTGAGCCCGATCCCCCCGGCGACCGTCGTCCGCACGCCAAGCGCCGCGGTCAGCCGCGCCTCGATCTGCGGCCGGTAGTCCCGCCAGTCGACGAAACCTGGTCCGATCAGGGCGGCGAGCAGCGTCAGGACCAGCAGCCCGGCAATGACTGTCAGGGTCTCACGCACCGTCGGGTTCGATCCTTGTGTTGCGGCGGGATGCGCTCATGGCGACGTTCTCGTGCCGGCAGACGGCGCAGTCAGGACTATGCCGGCAAGTCGCGGCAAGATCACGACATTTCGACCCGATGACGAGGCACGGACGGCGTCAGGACGTCACAGGGCGACGATCTTGCCCGGATTGAGGATGTTCTGCGGATCGAGCGCGCGCTTCAGCGTCGCCATCACCGCCAGCGCCTCGGCGCCATGCTCCAGTTCGAGATATTTCATCTTCTTCTGGCCGACGCCATGCTCGCCGGTGCAGGTGCCGCCCATGGCCAGCGCCCGCTTGACCAGCCGGTCGACGAAACCCTGGGCGCGCTCGACCTCGTCGGGATCGCTGAGATCGACCAGCGGCTGGGTATGGAAGTTGCCGTCTCCGACATGGCCGGCGATCGGCGCGATCAGCCCGCTCGCCTCGATGTCGCGCTTGGTCTCCTCGACGCATTCCGCCAGCCGCGAGATCGGCACGCAGACATCGGTCGCCACCGATTCCGCGCCGGGCCGCAGCGCACGCGCCGCCCAGTAGACGTCGTGCCGCGCCTGCCACAGGCGCGAGCGGTCCTCAGCCTTGGTCGCCCAGTCGAAATCGCCGCCTCCGCAGTCGCGCGCGATCTCGCCGAAGCGCTCGGCCTGCTCCTTCACGCCGGCATCGGAGCCATGGAACTCGACGAACAGCATCGTCGTCTCGGGCAGGTTGAGCTTGGAGTACTGGTTGACGCCGCGGATCATCACATCGTCGAGAAGCTCGATGCGCGCCACCGGAATTCCGGTCTGGATGGTCAGGATGGTCGCGTCGCAGGCGGCCTGCACCGAGGGAAACGGGCAGACGCCGGCCGAGATCGCCTCGGGGATGCCATGCAGCTTCAGCGTGATCTCGGTGATGACGCCGAGCGTGCCTTCCGAGCCGATGAGCAGCCGCGTCAGATCGTAACCGGCCGAGGTTTTCCGCGCGCGGGTGGAGGTCTTCACGATCGAGCCGTCGGCCATCACGGCCGTCAGCGCCAGCACATTGTCCTTCATGGTGCCGTAGCGCACGGCGTTCGTGCCCGAGGCCCGCGTCGCCGCCATGCCGCCGATCGAGGCGTCGGCGCCGGGGTCGATCGGGAACATCAGCCCCTGATCGCGAAGATGCTCGTTGAGTTCCTTGCGGGTGACGCCGGGCTGCACGACGCAGTCGAGATCCTCGGCATGCACGGCGACGACCCGCTTCATCTGCGCCATGTCAATGCAGACGCCGCCATAGGGCGCGTTGACATGACCCTCCAGCGAGGTGCCCGTTCCAAACGCGATGACCGGTACGCCGTTGGCGGCGCAGAGCCTGACGATCTCGGCGACCTCTTCCGTCGAGTCGGGATAGACCACGGCGTCCGGCGGCTGGTTCGCAATCCAGGTCAGGGTGTGGCCATGCTGCTGGCGCACCGCCAGGCTGGTGACGAGCCGGTTGCCGAAGCGTGCGGCGAGCGCCTGCGTCACCGCCGCGATGGCGTCGCGCCCCGGCGGCAGCGATGCGGCCTGCGCGGGGGTCTGATGCGGTGCGACGGCGGCCAGGCTCATTGTCATATTCCGATTTTGGAGCTTTAGTAAGCCATGCTTCATAGCAGACGCTTTGCCGTTGACGACACGGGCAAACGCGTTTGTGTGCTTCGAGGCACGCCGGTCAGGGGCGGCGTTTCGGGGAGCGGAAGATGGACGTTGCGCAGCATCGCCGCCTGTCCCGGCCCTGGAGCGGAGCAAAACCACGCAGGGCCGGGCCGACGCCGATCCGCCGAGGGGGAAGAGGAGGTCAGTCATGCCGGACGACAACCGCGCCCCGGTGCTGTTCTTCGCCCCATTCGTCTCGTCGGTCATGTCGGTCGAACCGCAATGGATCGACTATAACGGCCATCTCAACATGGCGTTCTACCATGTCCTTTTTGACCGCGCGGTCGACGAAGTGTTCTCGCTGGTCGGCCTGAACCAGGATTATGTCGACGCCCGCCACGCCTCGTTCTTCGCGGCCGAGTGCCATGTGCTCTACAAGCGCGAACTGACCGAGAGCGACCAGATCCGCATCACCGCCCAACTCATCGCCTTCGACGAGAAGCGCCTGTATTACTATCTCGAAATGCGCCATGCGACCGAGGGCTGGCTCGCCGCGACGAGCGAGAACCTTTCGCTGCATGTCGATATGACGACCCGCAAGGTTTCAGCCTTCCCGCCCGACATCCTGGCGAACCTCGCCTTGATGAAGGCGGCCCACAGCATGATGCCCTTGCCCGTCACCATCGGCCGCATCATCGGCATGCCGAAGAAGACCGCGATCACGGTCGAGAGCATGACCGGCGAGCGGGAACCCGAGACGCGGCATTGAGCGGGTAGACCGGCCACGCCACCGACGAAACCTCGGCACTGTCAAAACGCCTCCGACGCCCTAGCTCCGGGAGAGACATCAACTCTCGGAGATCAGATCGATATGGCAAAAGCCATCTGGAACGGCGCAGTCATCGCGGAATCCGACGACACCATCATCGTCGAAGGCAACCACTACTTCCCGGCCGATGCGATAACGTCCGAACTGTTCAGGCCGAGCGCCACGACCTCCACATGCGGCTGGAAAGGCCTGGCGAACTATCATTCTTTGGTCGTTGACGGGCAGGAGAACCGCGATGCAGCCTGGTACTATGCCGAGCCGAAAGCGGCCGCCGCCGAGATCAAGGGCCGCATCGCCTTCTGGAAAGGCGTGCAGGTATCCTGACCCGCGAACCGCTCGCGCAGCTCAATCGTCGTGATCGGGAATACGCAGCCTGTGCCCGCACGCCTTGCAATGGACGGCGTCGGGCTCATGGCGCTGCAGCGCGCATTCCGGACAGGAGAACGTCACCTTGTTGGGACGGAACACCGCCTGCGCCAATCGCACGAACAGCGAGATGCCGACGATCATCACCACCACAGAGGTCAGCTTGCCGCCGATTCCGGGCAGGGTGATGTCGCCGAAGCCCGTGGTGGTGACAGTCGCGACCGTGAAATAGAACGCGTCGACATAACCTTCGACGCCGGGTCTGCCCATGAAGAAGAAGGTGTAGATGAAGCCCGTGACGACGAAGAGGAACGTCGTCAGGTTGATCAGCGCCCGTGAGACGTCCTCCCATTCGCGGTAGCGCGTCGTCCTGAGTTGCTGCCAGAGCACGCCGCGCTGCGACAGAGACCACAATCTCAGTATCCGCAGGAAGCCGAAATTCTCCAGCCATTGCGGCGCCAGCAGCGTCGCCAGGATGAACAGGTCGAGCAGCATCGTCGGCTGGCGAAGCGTCCGCCAGACATGGGTGCAGGCGAGCAGGCGTGCCGCGATCTCCACGATCAGGATCACGGCGATCGAATAGTCGATCCAGAGAAAGGCGGGCTTGTCGCGGATCAGCGGCGTCGCGATGAAGAAGGCGATGATCAGGACATCGACGATCGTCGTCGCGAGCTGGAATCGAAGCGCAGCGGGCGTCCGGCCGTGGTAAAGCTGGCGGAGCCTGTCTCTCAGCGCGGCGAGGCCGGTTGGGTTTTCGCTTTCGCCAGACACATTCGTCATTGCACAGCCGCTAGCATGCGCCCGCGAGCAGCGTCCAGCCCGGCCGGACTCATCTTGCGGGGCGTGTCAGCCTCGCCTGCACGGCATAGCCGCGATAGAGCGGACGGCTGGCGGCGCTGAACCCCGCAGCCAGCGCCAGCCCCTCGCTAACCCCCGGCAAGTCGTCGCGCGGCGTCACATGGAACAGAACGAGCCAGCGCCGCAACACCGCCTTGAACGCGTTCGGCAGCCCCGCCTGATCGCCGAAATCGACGATGTGGAGCGAGCCGCCGGGCGCAAGCCGCCGCAGCGCCTCCGCGACCACGCTTTGCCAGGGCGGGATCATCGAGAGCGCGTAGGAGATCACGATCCGGTCGAAGCCCGCCCGTCCGAACAGCGCGTCGGGGTCGAAATCCGTCGCATCCGCCTGCGCCAGCCGGATGCGGCCCTCCAGCCCGGCCCGCGCGACGCTGGCGCGCGCCGTCTCCAGCATCGCCTCCGAAACGTCGAGGCCATAGCACTCGCACCCGGGATAGCGCCGCGCGATCGCGATCAGGTTTCGCCCGGTGCCGCAGCCGATCTCGAGGATGCTGCCGCCGGCAGGCGGATCGAGTTCCGCGATCAACCCGTCGCGCCCGAGCAGGTAGAATTTCCGGCTGACATCGTAGATATGGCGCTGACGGCGATAGATCGCGTCCATCAGCGATGCGGCCTCGCTGCGCGGCGCCGTCATTCTCACGCGCCGGCTCCGGCCAGCACATAGAGGTGGAAGCCTCCATAGATGGAGGAGCGGTCCCGCGCGCCGAACTCGCGGCTGCACGCGTCCTCGTAACGCCATTGGTCGAGGATCGCGGCCGGCACGCGCCCCGGCAGCAACCGCTCATCGGCCGCTGTGCGGAAGATCACGCGCGCGCCGGGTTTGGCCGTGCGGGTGATCTGCGTCCAGAGGCCGATCAGGTCGGCGTCGTTCATCCAGTCCTGCGCGTCGAGAAGCACATAGGCGTCGCAGCTCTTGGCCGGCTGGCTTTCGAGGAAGGCCGTGACCGCGCTCTGATGGTAGCCGACGCGGCCGGCGCGCGCCTTCACGGCGGCGAAATTGGCGGCTTGCAGATAGGGCGGCAGCGACGCATCCGGGCCGGGCTCATAGCCGCGCCCAAAAGCCTGCCGGGCGAAGTAGTTGGTCCTGATGTCGAAATCGCAGGCGAGCCGCTCCAGCCTGTGTCGAAGGACGGCGCGGATGCCGCCTTCGCCGTCGCCGGCCAGCGCCTTGTACTGCGCCGGCGGGATGCCGAGCCCGTAGAGCGAGGCCGGCTGGCGCACCAGCCAGCGCACGATCCGCTTGTCGAAGACCGGGGCGAGATGGCGCTCGAACAGCACGCGCTGCTCGGCCATGTCGCGGGCCTTCAGCATCACGCGCGGATCGCAGCCGAGCAGCCGGCCGAGCACATGGCCGGTCCCGATGAAGCGGCCGAGCAGCCCGTAGCGGTAGACATTGCGGGCGAACATGCCGATCCGGCGGCGGCCGTCGAGGCCCCTGCCCTCCCAGTAGCCGCGCGAGGTCGCGTCGAGATGAGGCGCGATCTGCCGGTCGTAGAAGGCGACGTTGGCCGCCGACTGCGCCTGGCCAAAGAAGCGCAGGAAATCGGCATGGTCGTCCATCCGCGCCAGCGCCGCGAGCTTGAGCCGTCCGAGCGCGATATGGGCGCCGTTCAGGTCGATGGCGCTGATTCGCGCCGGGTCGGCCGTCAGATAGGACAGGATGTTGCAGGAGCCCGACGCGATCGCCACGACATGGTCGTCGGCCTTGAGCGCCAGCGCCTGCATGTCGACGACCGGGTCTTCCCAGATCTGCGGATAGACCAGCCCTGAAAAGGCGAAGGTGAACATCCGCTCCAGCAGACCTGCCTTCGACAGGGCCTTGCTGCGATGCACCGCCGAGCCAAGCCCCGCCGTCGTTTCCCGCTTGACCGCCCGCGCCGTCTGCATCGAACACTCCAAGGTCGGCCCGCTGATGGCGAGCCGACTAGAGGAGTCGCGTGACGGTTGGGTGACGGGTTTTCGCACGGTCAGCCTACTTCGCGGTAACGCCCGCCGCCTTGATCACTGGCGTCCATTTGTCGACCTCGGCGCGGACATGCGCGCCGAGCGCGGCCGAAGTCTGGCCCGCCGCGTCGGGGATCTCGCAACCAAGTTCGAGAAGGCGCTTGCGAACCGCCTCGTCGCCGCCTTGTCCGGCTCGCTCGGCATCGCCCCGACCGCCAACCTCAACCCGGAGCGCGCTTTCCCCTCGATGTTCGAGCCGATCCATGGCTCGGCCTTCGACATCGCCGGCAAGGGCATCGCCAACCCGATCGGCACCTTCTGAACCGCGACGATGATGCTCGACCATCTCGGCGAGCCTGCGGCCTCGGCCCGGCTGATGCGCGCGATCGAGCGCGTGACAGCCGATGCCGCCTTCCACCCCCCCGATCTCGGCGGCAAGGCCACGACCCGAGAGGTCACCGATGCGGTGATCGCGGCCATCGCCGGCGACAACGCCTGAGCGCTTTTCCTCTGCCCTCATCCTGAGGAGGCCCGCAGGGCCGTCTCGAAGGATGCTCCAGAATGCCTCCGGAGCCATCTGGACGATCCTTCGAGACGCCGCTTCGCGGCTCCTCAGGATGAGGGCTGCGATGGGACAAGCGGACGATCACACAACTCGCTCCACACGATCGTGAAGCGATTTGAGCCTCCAAGGGGCTGAAATCGCAGCCGCGATCGCCATATTGCTCAACAACACAAGTAGCGGCGCTTAACGCGCCCGGTCGTTCCGGCAAAGGAGATGCATCATGGGTCTGATGAGCCTGTTCGGAAGCGAAAAGAAACCCGACGAGTCCTTCGCGGTCGAAAAAAGCGACGCGCAATGGCGCGCCGAACTCACGCCCGAGCAGTATCGCGTGCTGCGGGGCCACGGCACCGAGCGGGCCGGAACGAGCCCCCTCGACCACGAGAAGCGCGAGGGCGAGTTCATCTGCGCCGGATGCGGCACGGCTCTCTTCACCTCGGACACCAAATTCAACAGCGGTACCGGCTGGCCGAGCTTCTTCCGGCCGATCGAGGGCGCCGTCGGTGAGAGTGACGATTCGAGCTTTCTGATGCGGCGCACGGAGGTGCATTGCGCCCGCTGCGGCGGTCATCTGGGCCATGTCTTCCCTGATGGACCCCAGCCAACGGGCTTGCGCTATTGCATGAACGGCGTCGCGATGGCTTTCGCCCCGGCCGCTGGCTTGGGAGACTGAGATGGGCACGCGCCGCGCGCTTCTCGCCGGGCTCGCCATCGCGGCTGGCCTTGGCCTTTCCGCCGCAAGCTTTGCCCAGCAGCCGGCCAAGTCTGCGACCGCCACGGCGATCTTCGCCGGCGGCTGCTTCTGGTGCATGGAGCCGCCCTTCGACGTGCTGCCGGGCGTGATCTCCACGACCTCGGGCTACACCTCGGGCCACACGGTCGATCCGACCTATCAATCCACCTCCACCGGCAAGACCGGCCACACCGAGGCGATGAAGATCGTCTACGACCCGGCCAAGGTCAGCTATGAGAAGCTGCTGCACGTCTTCTGGCGCAACCACGACCCGCTGACCGCCAACGCACAGTTCTGCGACCGGGGCTCGCAATACCGCGCCGGCATCTATTTCGGTTCGGAGGAAGAGCGGAAGCTCGCCGAGGCCTCGAAGGCGGAACTGGAAAAGTCAGGCCGCTTCAAGTCCAAGATCACCACCGAGATCGTGCCACAGACGGCGTTCTACGCTGCCGAGGACTACCATCAGGACTATTACCAGAAGAACCCGATCCGCTACAAAATTTACCGCACCGGCTGTGGGCGCGACCGCCGCCTGAACAAACTCTGGGGCGCGGAGGCCGGCGGCGGGCAGTCGTGACGCTGTCGCCTACAGCGCCGGTACCGCCCGCCGCGCCAGCTTCGCCGCATCGATCCCTGTCGGCAGCGCCCCGAAATGCCCGGACCAGCGCCCCGCCAGCCGCGTCGCGATGAAGCCGTCGGCGACGTTTGGCGTTGCATGGCGCAGCAGCAGCGAGCCCTGCAGCAACAGCGCCAGCCGCTCGACCAGAAGCCGCGCCTGCCCCTCATGGCGCGTCAGCTCCGGCAGGTCGCTCTGCAGCGCCATCAGCGCCGCATCGTAGCGCCTGTCCAGGCCGGGCGCTGACCCGCATTCGTCCAGCACCGCCGCCAGCGATCCCGGCTCCCGCTCGAGCGAGCGCAGCACATCGAGGCAGATGACGTTGCCCGAGCCTTCCCAGACCGAATTCAGCGGCGCTTCGCGATAGTGCCGCGCCATCGGGTGCTCCTCGATGAAGCCGTTACCGCCGATGCACTCGAGCGCCTCGACGACGACGGCAGGCGTCCGCTTCGCCACCCAGTATTTGGCGATCGGAGCGCCGATCCGCGCCAGCAGCCGCTCGCTCTCGCTCGCCTCCTGCCGGTCCACCGCTGCAAACAGCCGAAAGGCCAGCCAGGCGGCGGCCTCGGCCTCGATCGCGAGATCGGCCAGCACGGCCTGCATGATCGGCTGGTCGATCAGCCGGCGCTGGAACGCGCTGCGATGGGCGGCGTGATGGGCGGCCTGCGCCACAGCCTGCCGCATCAGCCCGGCTGAAGCCGCGGCGATGTCGAGCCGCGTATTGTGGTTCATCGACAGCCCGGCGCGCAGGCCCCGTCCGGGCTCGCCGATGAGATGGCCGATCGCCCCGCGAAACTCGACCTCCGACGAGGCGTTGGAGCGGTTGCCGCATTTCTCCTTCAACCGCTGGATCGCGACGCCGTTGCGCGCGCCGTCCGGCAGCCAGCCCGGCACGACGAAGCAGGAGAGGCCCTCGGGCGTCCGCGCCAGCGTCAGGAACACATCCGAATGCGGCACGGAGAAGAACCATTTCTGGCCGCTGATCGAGAACGTCCCGTCTCGGTTGTCCAGCGCCACGGTTTGCGTCTGGCGGAGATCGGAGCCGCCCTGCGTCTCCGTCATCGCCATGCCGACGGTCGCGCCGGTCTTGCCCGAGGCCGGCCCCTGTCGTTTGTCATAGTGGTTCGCTGTGATCAGCGCGCCCCACTCCGCCCATCGGGCAGCGTCCTGCCTCAGCACGGGCACGGCCGAATAGGTCATGCTGACCGGGCAGCAGATGCCGCTCTCGCATCCATACCAGAGATATTGCAGGGCGGCGCGGGCCACCTGCGCGCCGGGGCCGGGCCGGGTCCAGCACAACGCATGCGTCTCCTGACCGATGGCGAGCCCCATCAGGTCGTGCCAGGCGGGATGGAAGGCGATCTCGTCGATGCGATGGCCGAAGCGGTCATGCGTCTTCAACTCCGGCGTGAAGCGGTTCGCCAGCCGCGCCCGTTCCTGCGTCTCGGCCGCGCCGACCATGCGTCCGGCCTCGTGCAGCCTCTGGCCGGCCCAGTCCGCTCCGAACGCCGCCACGATCGCCGGCACCACCGGGTCGGCTGCATAGGCGTCGTAGCCGCTGAGCGGTGGAACCTGATTTCTGATCGGCCAGTCTTCATTCGTCATGGCGATTCCTCAGCGGATATCCAATAGAGCGGCCAAAGTCGAAGGGGCGCAATACAGCTCCGGACACCCTATATTGCCGCGAGAACGAATCACGATCAGGCGTCGCGCATCTTGTCAGACCACGGCCTTAACCCAGCCCCACAGCCGCGCCCCGGCGGCCTCGCCGCGCGCGCGCAGGCCGCGCCCTCGGCCGGCTATCTTTCGGGGCTGAACCCCGAGCAGCGCCTCGCCGTCGAGGCGACGGACGGGCCCGTGCTGGTGCTGGCCGGCGCGGGCACCGGCAAGACCCGCGTGCTGACCACCCGCATCGCCCATCTGATCGCGACCGGCCGCGCCTTTCCCTCGCAGATCCTGTCGGTGACCTTCACCAACAAGGCCGCCCGCGAGATGAAGGAGCGCGTCGCAAACCTCGTCGGCCCGGTCGCCGAGGGCATGCCGTGGCTGGGCACCTTCCATTCGATCTCCGCCAAGCTGCTGCGCCGCCATGCCGAACTGCTCGATCTGCGCTCCGACTTCACCATCCTCGACACCGACGACCAGATCCGCCTGATGAAGCAGGTCATTGCGGCCGAGGGCATCGACGAGAAGCGCTGGCCCGGCCGCATGCTGGCGGGCTTCATCGACTCTTGGAAGAACCGGGGCCTCGCGCCCAAAGACGTCGCGCCCGGCGAGGCAGCCGTCTTCGCCAACGGCAAGGGCGGCAAGCTCTACCAAGCCTATCAGGACCGACTGAAAGCTCTGAACGCGGTCGATTTCGGCGACCTCCTGCTGCACTGCCTGACGCTGTTCCGCGAGCATCCCGACGTGCTCAGCATGTATCACGAGCGCTTCCGCTACATCCTCGTCGACGAGTATCAGGACACCAACACGGCGCAGTATCTCTGGCTGAGGCTGCTCGCGCAGGGCCGCCGCAACATCGCCTGCGTCGGCGATGACGACCAGTCGATCTATGGCTGGCGCGGCGCCGAGGTCGACAACATCCTGCGCTTCGAGCACGATTTTCCGGGCGCGACCGTGGTCCGGCTGGAGCGCAACTACCGCTCGACCGGCCACATCCTCGCCACCGCCTCCAAGCTGATCGCGCGCAACGAGGGCCGGCTCGGCAAGACGCTGCGCACCGAGGACGAGGCCGGCGAGAAGGTCACCATCACCGGCGCCTGGGACAGCCAGGAGGAAGCCCGCCTGATCACCGACGAGATCGAGGCGATGCAGTCCAAGGGCGACAACCTCGCCGAGATCGCCGTGCTGGTGCGAATCTCCGCGCAGATGCGCGAGCTGGAGGAGCGTTTCGTCCAGACCGGCGTGCCCTATCGCGTCATCGGTGGCCCGCGCTTCTACGAGCGCGCCGAAATCCGCGACGCCATGGCCTATCTGCGCTGCGTCGTCTCCGCCTCCGACGATCTCGCCTTCGAGCGCATCGTCAACCAGCCCAAGCGCGGCCTTGGCGACGCGACCGTCCAGATGCTGCACAACCACGCCCGCGCGACCGGCGTCTCGCTGCTGCAATCAGCCCGCACGGTTGTCGAAAGCGACGAGCTCAAGCCGAAGGCCCGCACCTCCCTGCGCGAGCTCGTCGAGGCCTTCGCCCGCTGGAGCGCCCGCTCCGAGCATATGCGCCAGGGCGAACTGGCCGAACTCGTGCTGGAGGAGAGCGGCTACACCGAGATGTGGCAGAAGGACCGCTCGGCCGACGCCGCCGGCCGGCTGGAGAACCTCAAGGAGTTGGTCCGCTCGCTCGACGAATTCCCGGATTTGCCCTCCTTCCTGGAGCACGTCTCGCTGGTGATGGACGCAGATACCGGGGAGAACGCCGCCCGCGTCTCGATCATGACGCTGCATGGCGCAAAGGGGCTGGAGTTCGACACTGTCTTCCTGCCCGGCTGGGAGGAAGGGCTGTTCCCGAGCCAGCGCGCGCTCGACGAGAGCGGCCGCGCCGGTCTGGAAGAAGAGCGCCGCCTCGCCCATGTCGGCCTGACGCGCGCCCGCAAGCGGCTGAAACTCTACTTCGCCTCGAACCGCCGCATCCACGGCCTCTGGCAATCGAGCCTGCCGAGCCGCTTCATCGACGAACTGCCGGAGGAGCATGTCGAGGTGGTGCAGGCGGCCTCGAACTATTCGCAAGGCGGCTACGGCGCCTCGCGCTTCGACCGCATGGAGAGCTTCGGCTCCAGCTACAACACGCCGGGCTGGCAGCGCGCGCAGGAGAACAAGGCGAAGGCGGGGGGGGTGTCGGGTTTTTCAGAGAGCGGCGGGGGTTTTGGCTCGGGAGGATTGAGCGGAAACCGCCAGCGCGGCCCGCTCCTGATCGAGGGCGAACTCACCGCCAAATCGAGCGGCTCATCGGCCTACGACGCCGGCGCGCGCGTCTTCCACATCAAGTTCGGCAACGGCTCAGTGGCGAGCGTCGACGGCAACAAGCTGACGGTCGACTTCGACAAGGCGGGGCGGAAGATGGTGCTGGATAGCTTTGTTCAGGGAGTGGGGTGAGCGATCGATTCGTTTGGGGGCAACTATCAGATTTGTCCTTGAACAAAACATGAACCCGCTTCATTGAGAGCTAGTATGACGATATCTGGATCGGGTCCGATGCGAGTCAGCAGGTTCCGATGCTCACAAACAGCCGCGATATCATTCGCCGCCTCGAACGCGAGGGGTTCGTGCTCAAGAGCGTGCGGGGCTCGCACCACAAGTTCGTGCATGCGGCCACCAAACGCATGGCCGTCGTCGTCCATCCCAAGCGGGACATTCCCATCAGCACTGTGCATGGGATATACAAGGATGCGGGCTGGGAACGGGATTGAGCGAAGGTCGCCATGCGACATTACATTGCAGTCGTCCATAAGGACGAAACATCGTGCTACGGTGTCCAATTCCCCGATGTGAAGGGTGTCTTCACCGCCGGAGACACGCTGGACGAAGCGTTCCAGCAGGCGCGGGAAGTGCTGGAATTCGCCGCCGAAAGCTGGCTTGAAGATACGGCGTCGGAATTTCCCGAGCCGCGAAGCATAGACGAGTTGCGGCGCGATCCCGATTTTCTTGAGACGTCGCGAGACGCTATTCTGATGGCCGTTCCGTTCGCTCCCTCCCTCTCGCGCCTCGCTGCAGAGTGAATTGAGCTACCTCGCCATCATCGAGGACGCCGCCCCCGACAACGCGGTCGGCGTCTGGTTTCCGGACCTGCCCGGCTGCTTCTCTGCCGGAGACACGCTCGACGAGGCGCTGAAGAACGCGCCGGAAGCTGTTTCGCTTTGGCTGGAGGATTTGGCGCAGGACGGCCGCGCCATCCCCCGCGCCCGCACGCCGAGCGAACTCAAGGCCGATCCCGAGGTGGCGGCCGGCATGGCGAAATACGCGATTGCATTGATTCCGGCTCCAGACGTCGCTCTTCAGCCAGCGGCCGAATGACAAGCGCCGGGCGGGCTGCTATCGCGCTCCCATCATGCGCGAAGGCCTTCTCCCCTCCACGGTTGCGACCGTCCTCGAACTCTCCACCTCGGGCGAGAAGGCGCGCGCGCTGACCGAGCTTCTGGGCGAGGTCTTCGACCCAACCGAGACCGCGATCTCGGCCTTCGAGATCGAGACCGGCGTCACCACGCTGTCGCTGAACGCGCCCTGGAAGGTCGAGATCTATTTCGCGACGCATCCCGACGAGGACGCCGTGCGCGACATGCTGCGAGGGATAGTCGGCGACGTCATCGACTCAACGCCCTTCGCCACCGTCAATCAGCAGGACTGGGTCGCGGCCTCGCTGGATGGCTTGCAACCCGTCCGCGCCGGCCGCGTGCTCGTCCATGGCGCGCATGATCGCGACGCCGTGCGCATCAACGATGTCGGCATCGAGATCCCGGCAGCGCTGGCCTTCGGCACCGGCCATCACGGCACCACCGCAGGCTGCCTGCTCGCGCTCGACGCGGAGCTGAAGCAGCGCCGCCCGCGCCACGCCATCGATGTCGGCACCGGCACAGGCATTCTGGCGCTGGCGCTGGCGAAGCAGATCAGGCGCAAGGTCGTCGCCGGCGATATCGACGCCATCGCTGTCGAGGTCGCGGCGCACAACGCCCGCGTCAACCATGCGCCGCATGGTCTCGACCTTTATGTCGCGCCAGGCCTGCGCCACGCCAAGGCGAATAGGCCGCGCCATTTCGACCTCGTCTTCGCCAACATCCTGGCAGGCCCCCTGCGCCGGCTCGCGCCCGCGATCGCGCGCGTGCTCAGCGACGACGGCACGGTCATCCTGTCCGGTCTGCTCGCCATGGACGTCGCCGGCATCGTCTCCGCCTACCGGCATCAGGGGCTTTATCTCGCCCGCCAGTCGCTGCGCGAAGGCTGGGCGACGCTAGTCATGAAAAAAGGCGGCGCGGCCAACAGACCACGCCGCCTTCGATGATCATGTCACTCCTGCCGACGGAGCGATCCGAATCTTCGCCAGGCTGAGCCGAATGGCGTGGCGTTCGAGAACCGGAGCGGAGCGGACATTGGTCCGTGAGCACCGGAAGCGCAGAACGCCGCGTCAGACGGCCGGCCTCGCGAAGATGCGGGCGGTCAGAAGCCGAGATGGCCGTACTTGGCTTCCGCCTCGTCCTGCATCGCGCGGGCATCCTGCCACACGGCGGAGGTGAAGCGGGCGGCGTCGACGACGGTGTTGTAGAGGTGCTTGATGATGGCGATCATGACGATATGCCCGATGTTGGCCGTTGGGCGCGAAGCCCGGTTGCGGCTGATGGAAGGAGGAAAGGCGGAATTCAGCGGTTGAACGGCAGCGCGGCGTCGTTTTTCAGCGTGGCCTGCGGGAAGCCCCCGAGCACGATCTCGGCCTCGTTGACGAGGTAGGAGCGGGCGCGCAGCTCGCGGATCGCCGAGCGGCGGCGGCTTTCGATCATCGCCACGTAGAGGCGCTGCCAGAAGCTCGGGCCGGTGGAGACGGAAGCCTTGGCGGCGTCCGAAGCCAGCAGCGAGGCCGTGGTGTTCGTCAGATAGGTCATAGGGTCTCTCCAACAGTGAAACGAAGGACAGTCCCGGTCGCTTCCTCGTTCTCTTATGACGCTAAAATGGATGCTGTTCGCATTTGCGAGAAGATGATTTCGCAGATGCGAGATATGCACTGAACGCATGCGATGCGTCTTATTCTGTTAACGATTGCGCTATCCGCATAGCAAAGAGGCAGCCCGCCTGATCGCTGGGCAAGAGCGGCTTTTGAAAAAGCACGGCGGAACGACGCTTTTGCACTGGCCTTCGCCGGGACAAGACGCGACGATGCGTCAAATGACCGCCTCCGGACCCGACATGAGCGAATCGCCCGCCCCCACTGCGCCAGCCTGCCGTTTCCAGTCCTTTGCTGAACCGAGCGACCCGTCGCAGGTTGCGCCCCGGCTTGCCGGCTTGCGCGGAGCACTTGCGAAACGCCAGCTCGACGGCTTCGTCGTGCCGCGCGCCGACGAGCATCAGGGCGAGTATGTCCCGGCGCATATGGCCCGCCTCGCCTGGCTGACCGGCTTCACCGGATCGGCCGGCTCATGCGTCGTGCTCGCGGACAAGGCGGCGCTGATCGTCGATGGACGCTACACCATCCAGTCCGCCGCGCAGACCGACGCCGCCGTCGTTACGCCGACGAAGATGGAGGAGACGCCGCTGGAGCGCTGGATCGAGCAGCACCTGCCCGCTGGCGGCCGGCTGGGCTACGACCCCTGGCTCCATACCGTCGATGGCGTCGCGAAACTGCAGAAGGCGGTTTCGGCCGCGGGCGGAACGCTGGTCGCGGTCGCTGACAATCCGATCGACGCGCTCTGGAGCGACCGCCCTGCGCCGCCCACCGCGCCCGTAAAAGCACATCGCGCCGAGTTCGCTGGGGAGAGCCCGGCCGAGAAGCTCGCACGCATTCAGGAGGCGCTGGTCAAGGCGAAGGTCGATGCGCTGGTGGTCTCCGATCCGCATGCGCTGGCCTGGACCTTCAATGTGCGGGGCGGCGATGTCGAGCACACGCCGCTGCCGCTGGGCTACGCCATCGTGCCGCGCGAGGGCCGCCCGACCGTCTTCCTCGCGGCCGAGAAGATCACCAACGAGGCGGGAGACGCCATCGGCGCGGTCGGCGAGATCGCCCCGCCGGCCGCGCTGCAGACGCAACTCGAGGCGCTGGGCGCGGCCGGCGCGACGGTGAGGCTCGACGCGGCGACGGGCGCGTCGGCGCTGGCGACCCTGATCCGCGACGCCGGCGGCATTCCGGACGCCGGCCCCGATCCGATCGCGCTGATGAAAGCGTGCAAGAACAACGCCGAGCTCGCGGGCACGAGGACCGCCCATCTGCGCGACGGTGCGGCGATGGTGCGGTTTTTGTCATGGCTGGCGCGGGAGGCGCCCAAGGGCGGGCTGACCGAGATCGACGCGGTGGCGGCGCTGGAGAGCGAGCGCCTGAAGACCGGACTTTTGAAGGATGTCTCCTTCACAACCATCGCTGGCGCCGGCCCCAACGCCGCCCTGCCGCATTACCGCGTCACCGAGGCCAGCAATCTCCCGATCACGCCCGGCATCTTCCTGGTCGATTCCGGTGGGCAGTACGAAGACGGCACCACCGACATTACCCGCACCATGGCGATCGGCGAGCCGAGCGACGAAATGCGAGACCGCTACACCCGCGTGCTGAAGGGGCATCTGGCGATCTCGCGCGCGCTCTTCGTCAAGGGCACGTCTGGCGCGCAGCTCGACGCACTGGCGCGGCTGCCGCTGTGGCAGGCGGGCCTCGACTTCGACCATGGCACGGGGCACGGCGTCGGCAGCTATCTTTCGGTGCATGAGGGGCCGCATCGGCTCTCGAAACTCGGAACCACGCCGCTGGAGCCGGGCATGATCCTCTCCAACGAGCCGGGCTACTACAAGCAGGGCGAATACGGCATCCGCATCGAGAACCTGATCGTGGTCGAGGAGCGCATCATCCCAGGCGGCGACCGCACCATCTACGGCTTCGAGACGATTACCTTCTGCCCCTATGAGCGGGCGCTAATCGACATCAACCTGCTCGACGATGGCGAGATCGCCTGGATCGACGGCTATCATGCGACGGTCTGGAGCAAGCTCGCCGGATCGGTCGAGGGCGAGGCGAAGGCCTGGCTGGAGAAGGCCTGCCTGCCCTTGTGAGGAGGCTGCGCGTTTCCCTTCCCCCTTGCGGGGGAAGGTGGCTCGGCGAAGACGAGACGGATTAGGGGTTGCTCTGGCCATTGAAATCATAGGCAAAACTTCGACTTGAGAGGCCTGTGCCACCCCTCATCCGGCGCTGCGCGCCACCTTCTCCCGCAAGGGGAGCAGGGAAGCCTGCGCTACGCCACCGCCCGCAACCCCACCACCGCCACGACTCCGACCACGACCACGGCCAGGAACGGCAGCCGCGTCGCCGCCAGCGCGGTGACGGCCGCCGCGCCCGTCTCCGCCCATCCGGTCGCCAGCGCGCTGGGCGCGATCACCGCGATCAGCACCGCCGGTGGAATCGCGTCGAATGCCGCCTGCGCGCGCGCCGAGAGGTTCAATCGTCCAGCCAGCGCCAGCCCCGCGACCCGCGTCGCATAGGTCACGATCGCCATGCCGAGGATGGCCGCGAGGTTGAGCGGATCGATGGTCATCGCGCGCCCTCCTCCATGTCCGTCGCCAGCGCCGGCGTCTGCGCTTCCGCCGCCCACCATGCCGCCGCGAGCCCGCACAGCGCGCCTGCCAGAACATGCCAGGGCGGGCCGGCGAGCCGGAAGGTCAGCGCCGAGCCGATGCCGGCCGCCGCCACCGTCCAGGCCGTGACGCGGCCCTTCCAGAAGGCGGCCGTGAGCGCGATGAAGATGGCGGTGAAGGCGAAATCCGCGCCGAACCGGCGCGGATCGCCGAAGGCCGGACCGATCACCGCGCCGAGCGTCGTCATCGCCAGCCAGCAGCCGACGAAAGGCACGATCATGCCGAACCAGTAGGCCGGCGTCAGCGCCTGCGTCCGCGCCCGCCTCTCGGCCAGCGCCCAGTTCTCGTCGGCCATGTAGGCGAGACCGAGCCATTTTTGCCAGCGCGAGAACCGGCCGAGCTTCGGCACCAGCGACGCCCCCATCAGGACATGGCGCGCATTGATCAGCAGCGTCGAGAAGACCAGCGCCGCGACCGGCGTCGGCGTCGCCCAGAGCTCGACCGCCGCGAACTGCGCCCCACCGGCGAAGACCAGCGCGCTCATCAGGAAGACTTCGAGCGGCGACAGGCCCTTGCCCGAGGCCAGCGCCCCGAACAGCAGCGCGGAGGGCGCCGCCGCCAGCATCGCCGGCCAGACGTCGGACAAGCCCAGCCGGGCGTCGTCGAGGGAGGAGGACATGCGCCGGTCCTGTCAGGCGAGATGGGCCGAGCGGAAGACGCCTGGCGTGACGCCGTAGCGCGCCTTGAAGGCCCGGGTCAGATGGGCCTGGTCGCAGAATCCGGTGGCGGCCGCGACCTCCCCGGGGGCTTGCCCGCTCCGCAGGCGGTCGCGCGCCCGCCTGACCCTGACATCGACCAGAAAGGCATGCGGCGTCAGCCCGGTCTGCGCCCGGAAGGCGCGGATCAGGTGATGGCGCGACAGGCCGGCCTCGACCGCGATCTCTGCCAGCGAAAGATCCTCGTCGTAACGCTGTTCGAATAGCGCCATCGCCCGAGACACCGGGCCGGCCTCGCGGCCGGGCTCGCGGCTGGGAAGACGGGCATGGCGGACGAGGCAGTGGGCATAGGCGCGCAGCAGCAATTCCTCGCCGCCCAGCCCGTCACGGCCGCTCTCCATCGCGCGGTGGGCCGCCGAGAACAGCGCGACGCCCTCCGGATCATGGACGCGCGACGTCGCGAAGTACGGCGTGCTCTCGACCGCCCCTCCGGTCAGCGAGCGGGCGACTTCGCGCAGCACGGCGACGGTGGGATAGGTCATGCGATAGCTGTAGCCCGCGCCGGCCGCCTCCCCGTCATGGACCTCGAGAGGGTTGATGAAGCAGAGATCGCCGGGGCCGCCATAGTGCCGCGCGCCGCGCACGCGCCAGGTCTCGCAGCCGCTCTCGATCGTGCCGATCACATAGGTCTCGTGTGCATGCGGCGCGTAGGCATGGCTCGAGAAGCTGGCGCTCAGGCATTCCAGCCGGTCGAAATTCCGTGCGAGGAACAGCTCCGCGCGCTCGCCGGCGGCAAGCGGCGCGAAGCCGAAGGTCTGTCCCTGCGTAACGATGTCCATAGCGGCAGGATAGAACCGATCGTCGACCCGGTGTCTTGAAGAAAAGTTATGACGACGATCGTCCCGGCCGCTGCGCGCAGGGTTTGCGGCCGCTCCATTCCCTTTTCCGCCGATCTGCTTTATGAGCCGCTTCTAACCGATGGATGCGTGCGGGCTTGTGCTCTTGTGCCGCTTAGCCCGTCGCCGACTGCCTGCGCCATCTTTCGTCCTGCGCCGTAACCCTAGGCTCGACATCCCATGTCCTTTCTTCCCACGAGTGCGCCGCTCGCGCGTGCGCTCGCCGAACGCAATTATTCCGATCCGACGCCGGTGCAGAACGCCGTGCTGGAGGAAAACGCCGCAGGGCGCGACCTGCTCGTCTCTTCCCAGACCGGCTCGGGCAAGACCGTCGCCTATGGGCTCGCCATCGCGAGCACGCTGCTGGGCGACGCCGAGGCGTTTCCGCGCGCCGGAAAGCCGCTCGCCCTGATCATCGCGCCGACGCGGGAGCTTGCGCTCCAGGTCCAGCGCGAGCTCGCCTGGCTCTACAAGCACGCCAATGCCCGCGTCATCGCGTGCGTCGGCGGCATGGACCCGCGCCGCGAGGCCGCGCTGCTGGACGAGGGCGCCCATCTCGTCGTCGGCACGCCCGGCCGCCTGCGCGACCATATCGAGCGCCACCGCCTCGATGTGTCTGCGCTCAAGGCCGTGGTGCTGGACGAGGCCGACGAGATGCTCGATCTCGGCTTCCGCGACGATCTCGAATTCATCCTGAAGACGACGCCGCAGGAGCGCCAGAGCCTGCTGTTCTCGGCGACCTTGCCCAAGGCGATCATCCAGCTCGCCACCAATTACCAGCGCAACGCGCTGCGTATCGAGGTGACGGGCGGCTCGCGCGGCCATGCCGACATCGAATACCGCGCCATCCGGGTCTTTCCGAAGGAGGCGGAATTGGCCGTGGTCAATCTGCTGCGCTTCCATGATTCGCCGACCGCGCTGGTCTTCTGCAACACCCGCAACTCAGTGCGCCATCTCGAGGCGATCCTGCTGGAGCGCGGCTTCTCGGCCGTGGCGCTCTCGGGCGAGCTCTCTCAGAGCGAGCGCAACTCGGCGCTTCAGGCGCTGCGCGACGGCCGGGCCCGCGTCTGCGTCGCGACCGACGTCGCCGCGCGCGGCATCGATCTGCCGGGGCTGACGCTGGTGATCCATGCCGAATTGCCCAACGATCCCGAGGTGATGCAGCATCGCTCGGGCCGCACCGGGCGCGCCGGCAACAAGGGTACGAGCGTGCTGCTCGTCCCCGTCTCGCGCCGGCGCAAGGCCGAGATGCTGATCGCCGAGGCGAAGGTGGAAGTGGTCTGGGCCGGGCCGCCGACGCAGGACGAAATTCGCGCGCTCGATCAGGAACGGCTGCTGAACGATCCGATCCTCACCGGCGAGCCGGGCGAGGAGGACGCCGCAATGGTCGCAGCGCTTTTGGCGGGCCGTTCGGTCAACGAGATCGCGGCCGCGCTGGTGCGCGTCTACCGTTCGCGCCTGCCGGGCGCGGAAGAGGTCGGCGACCCGAATTTCGGTCGCGACGAACGCCGCCCGGCGAAGCCGCGCGAGGATTATGCGCCGCGCGACGGCGCGCGCTTCGGCGAGGGACGGGAAGGCAGCCCGCGCTCGGATGCGCCCCGCAAGGCCGGCCCGCGCGGAGACACCGTCTGGTTCCGCCTCAATATCGGCCGCAAGGACGGCGCCGACCCGCGCCAGCTTCTGCCGATGCTGTGCCGGCGCGGCAAGATCACCCGCGACGAGGTCGGCGCGATCCGCATCTTCGACAAGGAAACCAAGGTCGAGATCGACGCCGATGTCGCCGAGCGCTTCTACGAGCTGGCCAAGGCGGTCGACCGCGACAAGATCGTGATCGAGCCGGTGACCGGCGAGGACGAGCGCCGTCCCGCAAAACCCTTCGCCGAGAAGGCGAGCCATTCGCCCGCCGCCCATGCCCGGCCCGAACGTGGCGACGAACGACCGGCCAGGTCTTTCGAGAAGAAATCTTTCGACAAGAAGCCCTACGAGAAAAAGCCCTACGAAAAGAAGCCGTATGAGAAGAAGCCGTTCGAGGGACGCGCGCCGGAAGGCGGTTCTTTCGAGGACAAGAAGCCCTATGAGGGCAAGAAGAAAGCCTATGAGGGCAAGGGCAAGCCGTTCGGCGCGGCCAAGCCATACGACCCGGTGCGTAACGACCGCGACCAGCAGGTCTTCGATCCGAACGTTTCGTTCCGCTCCGGCCCGAGGCCCGACGGCAAGCCGGCGGGGAAGCCCTATGCCGGAAAGAAGCCCGGCTTCGCCAAGCCTTATGCCGGCAAGGGCGATGGCGACCGGCCTGCCGGCAAGCCGTTCGGAGCGGGCAAGCCGTTCAAGGCCAAGAAGCCGCGCTGAATCCAAGCCGCCGACATCGACACGAACGAAAACGGCCGGCGCATCGCGCCGGCCGTTTTCGTCTCGGTTGGTCGCTGGTCGCTCAGCGCAGTCCCAGGAAGGACAGGATCGCGAGCACGACGACGATCAGGCCGATGATATAAATGATGTTGTTCATGGCGAGCCCCCAGGCTTGCGCGGGCCATCGCAGCCCGCATGAATGGATGCCGCTCGGCTTTTACGAACGGCGCAAGATGAACCGCGTCCGCTCGATTATGTTCCCCGATCGTCGCATGCGTGTCGCAATCGCGGCTCACTTGCCCCCATCCTTCGTCGGCCTCCGGGCCCGGCGAAAACCGCAGGGGGACTATCCATGAAACTCATCCGTCACGCCGCATCTGCCGCGATCATCCTGCTGGCCTCCTCGCTCAACGCCGCCGCGCAGGACCGCCTCGTCATCGCCGGGCGCGATGCCGGCTTCGCGCCCGCGCTCGCCAGAATGGTCGAGCTTTATCAGGTCAAAAATCCCGGCGTGAAGATCGAGCGGCTCGAACTGCCGGGCGGGCCGCTCTATGAGCGCCTCGCCATCGGCGCACGCGAGAAAACCGGCGCGACGGATGTCGCCCTGCTCGACGACATCTGGGCGCCCGAATTCATGTCGCGCGGCTGGCTGACCGATCTCGACACCGTCGGCGGCGTGCCGGGCGAATTCGTCAAGTCGGCGGCGGCGGTCTCGCGGCATCCTGTGGGAACCAGCAAGGTCTTCGCCGCGCCCTTTATCGGCAACATCGCGATGTTCGCCTATCGCAAGGATCTGCTCGCCAAGCACGGCTTCGAGCGGCCCAAGACCTGGAGCGACGTCGTCAAGGCGGCGCAGACGATCCAGGCCAAGGAGGAGGGCGTCTCGGGCCTCGTCTTCCGCGGGCTCAAGGGCAATCCGATCGTGACCTCCTTCCTGCCGGTGCTCTGGGCCAATGGCGGCCAGGTCGTCGACGACGCCGGCAAGGCCGTGCTCGATAGCCCTGAGGCGCTGAAGGCGCTGACCCAGTTCCTCAGCTTCAGGGCGCTCGCGCCCAAGGGCGTCGAGACCTACAACGCCACCGAACTGCGCGATGCGATCCATCAGGGCCGCGCCGCCATCGCCATCGAGATGTGGTCGTCCTGGGCCGGCTCGCTCGACGACGCCAAGGTCTCGAAGGTCGCAGGCCAGGTCGAGGTCGTGGCCTCGCCCGGCGAGGTCAAGGGGCCGGCCCCGATGCTGGGCGCCTGGCTGCTGGCGATCCCCGCGGATTCGCCCAACAAGGCGCGCGCGGCGGATTTCATCCGCTTCGTCACGAGCCCCGAGAACCAGAAGCTGATCGCGCTCGAGACCGGTAACCCGCCGACGCTGGCCGCGCTGTTCACCGACAAGGACCTGGTCGCGAAATACCGCTGGTATCCGGCCCAGCTCGAGGCGTTGAACCTCGCGCAGGCGCGGCCCCGCATCGCGCAATGGGCCCGCGTCGAGACGATTATGGGCGACTATCTCCAGCTCGCCCTGATCGGCCAGATGCCGCCGCAGCAGGCGCTGACCGAGGCGAACGCGCAGATCGTGCGGGCGCTGGCGCGCTGAGCGCGTGCGTCTTTGCGAGCGCAGCGAAGCAATCCAGAGGACGGGGCTATACGCCTTCCAGGATTGCTTCGTCGCTTCGCTCCTCGCAATGACTGAGAGCGAAGGCATCTCTCGGGCTGACCCATGATCGCCCATCACCGCCTGCTGCCGTGGCTCCTGCTCATGCCCGCCGCGCTCCTGCTCGGCGGGCTCACGCTTTATCCGCTCGGGCGGACGCTGGCTTTGTCCTTCTTCGCCACCGATTACGGCTTTGCCGGAGCCAGGTTCATCGGCCTTGCGAATTATCTCGACCTCGCCGGCGACCGCTTCTTCCGGCAGGCGGTCACCAACACGGTCGTCTTCACGCTGGCCTCGACGATTATCGAGGTCGGGCTGGGCTTAGGCCTCGCTTTGCTGCTCGACCGCGCCTTCACCGGTCGTGCGCTGGTGATGACGCTGCTGCTCGCACCCTTCGTGCTCTCGACCATGGTCGTCACCGCAATCTGGCGGGCCTGGTTCCATTTCGACCTCGGCTTCCTCAACAACCTGCTGCGGGCGCTCGGTCTGTCGCCCGTGCCATGGTTGTTCGATCCGAACATCGCGCTCTGGTCGATCGTGCTGGTCGATGTCTGGCAGAGCACGCCCTTCTGCTTCCTCATCATCCTCGCGGGCCTGAGGCTGATCCCGCGCGACGTCTACGAGGCGGCCCGCATCGACGGGGCCGGGCCGTGGCGGCGGTTCTGGACGATGACGCTGCCGCTGCTCTCGCCCTATCTGTTCATCGCCGCGCTGCTGCGCTGCGTCGACAGTTTCAAGCTGTTCGACAAGGTCTACGCCATGACCGGCGGCGGGCCGGGCCAGGCGACAGAGACCGTCTCGCTCTACATCTACCGTCAGGGTTTCCGCTTCTTCGACATCGGCATGGCGTCGGCCGCCGCGATCGTGATGATCCTTGTCGCGGGTGCGCTGGCGCTGGTCTACGCCGCCTCGATGCTGCGCGGGGCCGGGCGATGATCCGGATCGCAGCCGCCTGCCTCATTGCCCTGATCGGCCTCGTCCCGCTGATCTGGATGGGCGCGACCTCGTTCAAGCCGCCATCGGACTACGTCTCGACCTCGATTTCGCTCTGGCCGGAGACGCCGACGCTGATGCACTACCGAGCGCTCATGGAGACCTCCGCCTGGCGGCTTGGGCTCAACAGCGTGGTGGTCGCGACCGGCACCGTCCTGCTTTCGTTGGCCGTCGCCTTGCCGGCTGCCTATGCGCTGGTCAGGCTCGCGCTGCCGCGCAAGCTCGACCTCGTCTTTCTCGGCTTCGTGCTGGTGGTGAAGCTCGCACCGCCGATCGCGTTTGCGATCCCGCTCTACCAGTTGCTGCGGGCGCTGGGCCTTCTCGACAGCCATCTCGGGCTCGTCCTCGTCAACCAGATTTACGCGCTGCCCTTCGCGATCTGGATGCTGCTCGGCTTCGTGCGCGACGTGCCGGTCGCCTTCGAGGAGGCGGCGATGATGGATGGCGCCGGCTTCCTGCGCCGGATGGCCGACATCGTCGCGCCGCTACTGATGCCGGGGCTGGTCGCAACCGGCGTCTTCGTCGCGATCATGAGCTGGAACGAATTCCTGTTTGCGCTGCTCTTCGTGCAGACGCCGTCGAACTTCACCCTGCCGGCCTATATCGCGACGCTGATCACGGAGGACGAAACGCTCTGGGGCCGGCTCTCTGCGATCGGCCTGCTCGCCTCGCTGCCTGTGCTGGCGGCGATCGGGCTTGTCCGGCGCGGGCTCCTGCGCGAGGTCTCGATCGATCAGCATTGAGGGAACCGGAAGTCTCCGGCTCCCTCATGCAGGTCTTTCCAGAAGAGCCTCTGCTCATGCCCGTCAGCGGCAGCGGGTGACAGGACGCTCGACCAGACCGATGCCTGGCACGAAGCGGGCCTTGATGACGGTGTAGCAGCCGCCGTAGAAGCCGGCATAGCGCGGGCCATATCCCCAATAGCCATGGCCCCAGTGACGGCGGTGATGGCCCCAGCCGCCATGGCCACGGCGGATGAAGCCCGGATCGACGATGGGGTAGGGGCCGTGGCCGCGCCAGCCGGGACCGGCCTCGGCGGCAGTCGAGATGGCGATGGAGCCGCCGACGAATGCGCCCGTCCCGAGGACGAAGGCAGCGGCGAGGCTGGCGAAGGTGATGCGCTTGGACATGATCCGGCTCCCTTGAGATGTCTCAGGAGCCGCACCATGCCGCTCCATGCCCATTGGTCGCGGGCCGGAGCGGCGAGGTTCAAGGCACGATGCAAAATCCTTGCGCGGGCAAGCTCGCTTGGATCCCGTCTCGAAACTCGCTCCGGTGAGTCGGCTGGCGTGGCGTTCGAGAACCGGAGCGGAGCGGACTTGTTGTCCGTGAGCACCGGAATCGCAGAACGCCGCGTCAGACGGACGTCGGAGTAGAGTGTCGTGGCTCTCAGACCTCGACGACCTTGCGGTAGAGATGCCAGCTCGCATGGCCGAGCACCGGCATGACCACCACGAGGCCGACCAGCACCGGCAGCGAGCCGAGCACGAGCAGCCCGACGATCATCAGGCCCCAGACCGTCATGACGCGCGGGTTGGCCTCCACCGCTGCGATCGAGGTTTTGATCGCCGTCGCGGCGTCGACGCGCCTGTCGATGATGAGCGGGAAGGAGACCACCGAGATCGCGAACGCCGCGATGGCGAAGAGCAGGCCGACGGCGTTGCCGACCACGATCATTACCCAGCCGTCGAAGGTGGTCAGCACGGCGCGCAGGAAATCGCCCGCGCTGGCGCCGGCCGGCAGGCCGAGCAGTCCGCGATAGATCAGCCAGGCCGAGATCATCCAGACGACGAACAGGCCCGTCAGCATGGCGCCGAGCAGCGCGATCTGCGTGATCGAGGGCGATTTCAGGATCGCGAGGGCATGGCCCCAGGAGGAATTCATGCCCTTCTCGCGTCGCCGGCTGATCTCGTAGAGCCCGATCGCCGCGAAGGGTCCGAGCAGCGCGAAGCCGGCGATCAACGGGAACAGCAGCGGGATGATGTCGTAGCTCACCGTGAGCTGGCCGAGCAGCACGCCGGCGACAGGATAGATCAGCGCAAGGAAGACGAGATGGCTCGGCTTGGCCTTGAAATCCTCCCAGCCGCGTCGGAGCGCGTCGCGCAGATCCTGTGTGGTGATGGTTCGTATGCGCGGCATGGCGGCGTCGTGGCGGCCGGCCTGCGTCATGGTGGTGTCGAGATTGGCCATGGCGTAACTCCCGGTTCTCGCCCGGTTCGCCTCTGGCGTTGACGCTATCCTCGATCAACGGCCTGAAGGCGTCGAGCATCCAACTTTCATCACGGCGATCATACGCCTGTCGGCGCATCTTGTCGCAACTCTTCCAAACACAAGAACGGGAGCACGAAGGGAATGGTTCCGGTTTGCTGCTGACACTTCCGCGACCTCGCCATCTCGCATAAATCAGTCGCCATGAGCGAAACCGAGATGCCCCCGATCGAAAGCCTGACGACGCGCCAGGCGAAAGCCGAGCACAAGGCGCTCGCCGCCGAGATCGCGCAGGCCGACCTCGCCTATCACCGGGACGACGCGCCGATCCTCGACGATGCGAGCTACGACGCGAAGCGCCGTCGGCTTGAGGCGATCGAGGCGGCGTTTCCGACGCTGAAGGGGGCCGAGGCGGTCGGCGAGACGGTCGGCGCGAAGCCGTCCTCGAAATTCGCCAAGATCAGGCACCGCGTGCCGATGCTCTCGCTCGGCAACGCCTTTGCGGACGGGGACGTCGCCGAATTCGTCCAGCGCGTGCGTAGCTTTCTCGGCATGAAGGCCGAGGTCGAAGGTCCGGCCTTCACCGCCGAGCCGAAGATCGACGGGCTGTCGCTCTCGCTGCGCTACGAGAATGGCGAACTCGTCCATGCCGCCACGCGCGGCGACGGCGAGGAGGGCGAGGACGTCACGGCCAACGCCCGCACACTCGCAGAAACGGAGATACCCCATCGGCTTGCCGGCGACGATGTGCCCGAGATCGCCGAGGTGCGCGGCGAGGTCTATCTGCGCCATGACGACTTCGCCGGCATCAACGAGCGCCAGCGCGAGAAAGGTCTGCCCGAATTCGCCAATCCGCGCAATGCGGCGGCCGGCTCGCTGCGCCAGCTCGACGTCTCGATCACCGCCACGCGGCCGCTGCGCTTCTTCGCCTATGCCTGGGGCGAGATGCCGGCGCGGCCCGCCGACACGCAATCGGGCGTCGTTGCGGCCTTCGCACGCTGGGGCTTTCGGACCAACCCGCTGATGCTGCGCTGCGAAACCGTCGAAGAGCTGCTGGCGCATTACCGGCTGATCGAGGCGCAGCGCGCCACGCTCGGCTACGACATCGACGGCGTGGTCTACAAGGTCGACGACCTTGGCCTGCAGGCGCGCCTCGGCTTCGTCTCGCGCGCGCCGCGCTGGGCGATCGCGCATAAATTTCCGGCCGAGCTTGCGACCACCGTGCTGGAGGCGATCGATATCCAGGTCGGCCGCACCGGAGCGCTCTCGCCGGTGGCGCGGCTCAAGCCCGTGACGGTCGGCGGCGTCGTCGTCACCAACGCGACGCTGCACAACGAGGATTACATCCGCGGCTTCGATTCGAAGGGAGCAGCCATCCGCGACGGCTCCGACATCCGCATCGGCGACACGGTGACGGTGAAGCGGGCCGGAGACGTGATCCCGCGCGTCGAGGCGGTGGACCTGAGCAAGCGGCCGGCTGGCTCGAAGCCCTACGTGTTTCCGACGGCCTGCCCAATCTGCGGCAGCCACGCGACGCGTGAGATCAACCCGCGCTCAGGCAAGGAAGACGCTGTGCGCCGCTGCACCGGCGGGCTGGTGTGCGAGGCGCAGGCCGTCGAGCGGCTGAAGCATTTCGTCTCGCGCGACGCGCTCGACATCGACGGGCTCGGCGACAAACAGATCGAATTCTTCCACGCCGATCCGGACCTGCCGGTGAATGAACCGGCCGACATTTTTTCGCTGGCGGCGCGGGATGCTGCGAATCTGAAGAAGCTCAAGGACAAAGAGGGTTTCGGGGCTCAGAGCGTGGCCAAGCTCTTCGCTGCGATCGAGGATCGCCGGACGCCGCCGCTCAACCGCTTCGTCTTCGGGCTCGGCATCCGCCATATCGGCGAGACCAACGCCCGGCTGCTGGCGCGGCATTACGGCTCGTTCGAGGCCTTGCAGGCGGCCGTGATTGCGGCGGGCGAGCCGGACGCGCCCGAGCGCCAGGAACTCGATGCGATCGACGGCGTCGGCCCGACCGTGGTCGAGGCGCTGCTGCAGTTCTTCGCCGAGACGCATAACCAGGAGATGCTTCGGCGTTTGCTGGCGCAGGTGACGCCGCAGCCTCTGGAGGCGGTCGCCTCCGTCAGCCCCGTCGCCGGCAAGATCGTGGTCTTCACCGGCGCGCTGGAGCGCATGACGCGCGACGAGGCCAAGGCGATGGCCGAGCGGCTCGGGGCCAAGGTCGCGGGCTCGGTCTCGTCGAAGACCGACCTGCTCGTGGCGGGGCCGGGCGCCGGCTCGAAGCTCAAGGACGCCGCCAGACATGGCGTGCAGGTAATCGACGAGGCCGGCTGGTTCGAACTCGTGGGCTCATAGCCGCGCTCGTAGCGGGACGCGCGCGGGATTCCTACGAGCGCGCGACGGCCTCCAGCAGTCGCCCTGCCGCCGCCCTCGCCTCTTCCGTGATCGCGGCCCCCGCCAGCATGCGGGCGATCTCCTCGCGCCGGGACTGCTCCGCCAGCAGCGTCACGCGGGTCACCGTCCGGCCGGCCGCATCGCCATCCAGCGCCGATTTCGCGATCAGGAAATGCTGTGCGGCCTTGGCCGCGACCTGCGGCGCATGCGTCACCGAGACCACCTGCACGCGCTGCGCCAATCGCGCCAGCCGCTCTCCGATGGCGTCGGCGACCGCGCCGCCGACGCCGGTGTCGATCTCGTCGAAGACCAGGGTCGGGGCCGAGCCGCGCTCGGCCAGCACCACCTTCAGCGCCAGCATGAAGCGCGAAAGCTCGCCGCCCGACGCGACCTTCATCATCGGGCCGGGCCGCGTGCCGGGATTGGTCTCGACCCAGAACGCGACGCGGTCGAAGCCTTCCGGCCCGCGCGCGGCAGCGTCGGTCTCGATCTGCGTGATGAAGCGGGCGCGCTCCAGCTTGAGCGGCGGCAATTCCGCCTTCACCGCCGCGTCGAGCCGGGCCGCCGCCTCGCGCCGCGCCAGCGACAAAGCCTGCGCGGCTCTCACAAAGACGGCCTCGGCCTGCTTCAACTCGTCTTCCAGACGTCCGAGCGCGCCTTCGCTGTCGTCGAGCGCGGCGAGATCGGCCGCCATGCTGGCTGCCAGCGGCAAAAGTCCGTCGACCGGAACGTCGAACTTCCGCGCGGCGGCCCGCAAGGCGAACAGCCGCTCCTCGGCGCGCTCCAGTTCGCGAGGGTCGTATTCGGCGGCGCGCATCGCCGCCTGCAGCGCCTCGCCCGCCTCCTCCAGCGCCACCAGCGCCGTGTTCAGCGCCGCACAGGACGGATCGATCAGGGCCGGCGCCTGGCTCGCCCGCCGCTCCAGCCGGCGCAGCACCGCCGCGAGCGCCGGCAAGGGCGAGGCCTGCCCGCCGACAGCCTCATAGGCCTCGATGAGATCGCGCGCGACCTTCTCGGCCTGCATCATGCCCTGCCGTGTGGCGGCCAGCGCCTCCTCCTCGCCGGGCCCGGGCGAAAGCTTCGTCAGCTCGGCCACGGCATGGCGCAGGAAATCGGCCTCCTTGCGCGCCGCCTCGACGCGGATGCGCTGCGCCTGCAAGGCCTGGCGCGCCCGCTTCAGCGTCTCGCTGGCGGCCGCGACCTCGCCGGCCTGCGCTTCGAGCCCGCCGAAACCGTCGAGGATCGCGCGGTGCTGGGCGGCGTCTGTCAGCGCCCGGTCGTCGTGCTGGCCGTGAATTTCGACGATCGCCGCCCCGATCAGCTTCAGGATCTGGACGCTGACGGGCTGGTCGTTGACGAAGGCGCGGGTGCGACCGTCGGCATATTGCACCCGGCGCAGGATCAGGTCGCCGTCGGTGTCTATGTCCTGCGCCTCAGCGAGCTTTCGCGCGGGATGCGCCGCCGCCAGGTCGAACACCGCGCTGATCTGTCCCTGCGCCTCGCCATGGCGCACCAGCGAGCCGTCCCCTCGTCCGCCCAGCGCCAGCGCGAAGGCGTCGAGCACGATCGACTTGCCCGCCCCGGTTTCGCCGGTCAGCACGCTTAGCCCGTTGGCGAAGCTCAGATCGAGCCGGTCGATCAGGACGATGTCGCGGATCAGAAGCTGGGCCAGCATGGCCTAAAGGCTCGAACAGCGGGATATGCGCGCGCGAGCCGTCATGGGGCCTGGCGTCAGAACGGGTTCAGGCTGACGACCGCGCGCGAAAAACCCTGGAAGGCCCGGCTGATATAGGAGCCGCGATCCTCGCGCGGGGCGAGTCCGCCGCTCTCCAGCAGCACGTAGGAATCCTTGTACCACGGGCTGTCGGGGAAATTGTGCCCGAGCACGGCGGCCGCCGTCTGCGCCTCGTTGGTGATGCCCAGCGCCATATAGGCCTCGGTCAGGCGCATCAGCGCCTCCTCGACATGGCGCGTGGTCTGGTACTTGGTGATGACGTCGCGGAAGCGGTTCACCGCGCCGGTGTAGTTGCGCTTCTCGAGATAATAGCGGCCGACATTCATCTCCTTGCCGGCAAGCTGGTCGCGCGCGACGAGGAGTTTCTCCTTGGCGTCGAGCACATATTCGGATCTCGGATACTTGGTCACGAGTTCCTCGAGCGCGACAATGGCGCGCTCCGTGCGCTCCTGGTCGCGCGTCGCATCAGGGATCTGGTTGAAGTAGGACATCGCCATGATGTACTGCGCGTAGGCCGCGTCGGGGCTGGCCGGGTTCTGGGCGATGAAGCGCCGCGAGGCCGTGATCGCCTCTTCCCACTTGTTCGCCTGGTAGTTGGTGTAGGCGGCCAGGATCAGGCCCTTTTTGGCGTAGGGCGAGAACGGTGCGCTCTTGTCGATCTCGTCGAACTTTTTCGACGCGCCTTCGCTGTCGCCGTTCTGCAGCCGGGCGAGACCCTCATTATAGAGCCTGTCGGCCGGAACCTCGGCGACGATCTCGGGCTTGTAGACCTCGGGCCTGTCGAACGGGTTCAGCGACGACACGGTATCGCAGCCGCCGAGCAGCAGGGCTGCTCCGAAGGCCAGCGCCGGACCAGCTCCGATCTTGCCAAAGCCGAGCTTGCCGGCGCGGTGGGGGGTCGGAATGCTTTGCCGATTGACGCTCACGTCGTCCGTCCTCTTTCGCTCGCTCCCTCTGACGGGAGCGCATGCCTTACCTCAGACGCGACCGTTGCGCCACTGCGCTCGATGCCGGTCGGAGCCGAAGCCCCGGATGCGACAGAAAACCGACGAATCGAAGGCGGCGCGACGGGGATCGAGGCATTCCTCAAAGAAATGGAAGCCTGCGAGCCCGCGACTCAGCTCACGTCGGGCGCGAACGCGGCCGGCGCGGCGGCAGCCATCTGCACGGCGCGCGGCGCGGCATAGACGGGAGCAGCCTCGACTATGGCGTAGTTCGCGCGGTCGGCGAAGAGCGCCTCGAGGATGCGGACGTTCAGACGATGGCCTCCGCAATAGGAGCGGAACTCGCCCTGGAGCGGATAGCCGGCGAGCGCCAGATCGCCGATCGCATCCAGAACCTTGTGGCGCACGAACTCGTCGGCGTAGCGCAGACCTTCGGGGTTGATGACCTTGTCCTCGCCGATGGCGATCGTGTTGTCGAGCGAGGCGCCCAGCGCGAAGCCCGCCTTCCAGAGTTGCTCGACATCGCGCATGAAGCCGAAGGTGCGGGCGCGCGAGATTTCGTGGGCGTAGGCGGCCGGATCCAGATCGAAGATCTTGCGCTGGCGGCCGATCACCGTGGTGTCGAAGTCGATCTCGACATCGAGGCGGAAGCCCTCTCCGGAGGGCAGAAGCTCGGCGAAGGCGCGTCCGTTCTCGACGCGCACCGGCCGCAGCACCTTGAGATAGCGGCGCGCGGCGCTCAGCGGCACGATGCCGGCCGCCTCGATGCCGGCGACGAATTCGGCGGCGCTGCCGTCCATGATCGGCATTTCGGGTCCGTCGATCTCGACGAGCGCATTGTCGAGTCCCAGGCCGGCGCAGGCCGACATCAGATGTTCGATGGTCGCGACGGAAGCTGCGGCCTTGTCGCCGATGACGGTGCAGAGCTCGGTCGCGCTGACCTTGGTGTGCCTGGCGTGGATCAGTTGGGCCGGGCCGTCATCAAGGCCCTTGCGAAGGAAGACGATGCCGGAATTCGCGCTGGAAGGCTTGAGGCAGATCGTGGCGGGAGCGCCGGAGTGCACGCCGATACCCGTCAGGGTCACAGGAGCGCGCAGTGTGGTCTGCCGATCGAAGCTCATTCCGGTATCCAACTTCTAGACCGCAAGACGGAACAGGACGCTTGCTCGAAGCGACCCGGTCGGGACGTCCTGCGGTACCCCTGAAAGCGCGACGCTGAGCAAAAACCCTGCGCCGATGTCCCCCTTAGTGCTGTCACAACATAGGCGCGCCGGACAAGCAGACAAAATCACGCTTTCTTTCGCTCTGTTACAACCGCAGAACGCCAGAGAATGCTGACGATCCCATTGATGAATATGGTTTTCCAGTCGTGAACAAGCCCCGGCGCGAAGCATCGCGCCGGGGCTTGTCCCAACCGTTTGACGGCGTGTTCTGGACCTCAACTGGTCTGGCGGCGAAGGAAGGCCGGAATCTCCAGGTGATCGTCTTCGCTGCTGCGATTCGGCAGGGCCCGACCCAGCGTGTCGAGCTGGCCCTGGGCGGGGCGCGAGGCAGGCGGCGCCGGCCGGCGCATATACTCCGCATGGGCCGCGCTCGGCGCCTGGGCGAGGGGAACCGGCGGCGGCGCCTGGCGAACCGGGCCAGGCGTCTCGGCCGCATCCTCGTCCTTGCGGCCGAACCCGACCGAGGCGAGCCGTTGCATCAGCGACATCCGCTTCTGATCGGCGGAAACGGCCGACTGTGGCGCGGCCTGCGCGCCGCGCTGGGCGTTGATCTGGTTCTGCGCCGGCACGGGCAGGTCCTCGATCCGCGGCATGCGGGTGGGGCGGACGACCGAGCGCTCGGGCATCGGCGGGATGAAGCTCTCGGGCTGCGCCTCCACCGGCTCGACCGGCACGACGGGCTCCAGCAGGGGCGCGGCGGCCATCACCGGGCGCGGCTGCGCCGGCTCGATGCGGATATGCTCCGACATCGCGACCGGGGCGGGTGCGACTGCCGGGCGCAGCGTCTCGATGCTGGGAACCATGGCGGGCTCGGCGGGCGCCTGGGGCTGGCGCGCCGCCGGAGCGGCGGTCCGCAGGCGGGCTTCCGCCTTCAGGCGCTCGGCGACCTGGGCGATGCGGGCTTCGGTCTCGTCCATCTCGGCCTGGGTCGTCTGCGGCTTGTCGATGCCGGTCGCGACCACCGAGACGCGGACGGTGCCTTCCAGAGCCTCGTCGAAGGTCGCGCCGACGATGATATTGGCTTCGGAATCGACCTCCTCGCGGATGCGGGTGGCGGCCTCGTCGACCTCGTAGAGCTTCATGTCGCGCCCGCCGGTGATCGAGATCAGCAGCCCGCGCGCGCCCTTCATCGAGACGTCGTCGAGCAGCGGGTTGTTGATCGCGGCCTGCGCCGCGTTCAGCGCGCGCTTGTCGCCCTGCGCCTCGCCGGTGCCCATCATCGCCTTGCCCATGCCGCGCATCACGGCGCGCACGTCGGCGAAGTCGAGGTTGATCAGGCCCGGACGCACCATCAGGTCGGTGATGCAGGCGACGCCGGAATAGAGCACCTGGTCGGCCATGCCGAAGGCGTCGGCAAAGCCCGTCGTCTCGTTAGCGACGCGGAACAGGTTCTGGTTGGGGATCACGATCAGCGTGTCGACCGCCTCGTTGAGTTCGCCGATGCCGGCCTCCGCCATCCGCATGCGGCGGTGCCCCTCGAACTGGAACGGCTTGGTGACGACGCCTACCGTCAGGATGCCCATGTCGCGGGCGACCCTGGCGATGGCGGGAGCCGCACCCGTGCCGGTGCCGCCGCCCATGCCGGCGGTGATGAAGACCATATGCGCGCCCGCCAGATGGTCGCGGATCTCGTCGATCACCTCCTCGGCCGCCGCGCGCCCGACTTCGGGCTGCGAGCCGGCGCCGAGACCCTCGGTGACCTGCAGGCCCATCTGGATGATGCGCGACGAGCGCGACAGGGCCAGCGCCTGGGCGTCGGTGTTGGCGACGACGAAATCGACGCCGTCGAGGCCGGCCTCGATCATGTTGTTGACCGCATTGCCGCCGGCGCCGCCGACGCCGAATACCGTGATCCGGGGCTTCAGTTCCCGGATGTCCGGGGCTTGCAGATTCATCGCCATGGTTGCCTCTTTTGGTCCTTGTCCGGCGCCTGGCGGGAGCCGTCCCGATTGCTACGATTACGCGTGATGCGGTCGGAAAAACGCCCCGGGCCGCCTTGAGCCGTCAAAAACTTTCCTTCAGCCACCGGCCGACGCGCGAGAGATAGCCGTCCATGCCCGGCGGCTGGAACGCGCCGGCGCTGCGTGGTTCGAAATGCTCGACATGGGCGACCTGCGGATAGACCAGCAGACCGACCGCCGCCGCGAAGGCCGGTCCCTTTCCGGCCTCCGGCAGACCCTTGATCCCGAGCGGACGCCCGGTGCGGATCTGGCCCCCGAGGATGCGCCGCGCCGTCTCCGGCAGCCCGGTGAGCTGGCAGGCGCCGCCCGTCAGCACGACGCGGCGACCGGCCTGGGCCGAGAAACCCGCCGCATTGAGCCGGTCGCGCACCAGTTCGAGGATCTCCTCGACGCGTGGCTTGATGATCCGCACCAGTTGCGATTTCGGCAGATGGTTCTGCGTGTCGCGCTCGTCGTCGTCGACCTGCGGCACCGAGATCATGTCGCGCTCGTCGGATGCGCTGGAGATCGCCGAGCCGTGCAGAGTCTTGAGCCGCTCGGCCGCAGAGACCCGGGTCGAGAGCCCGCGCGCCACGTCCATGGTGATGTGGTTGCCGCCCACCGCGATCGCGTCGGCATGCATCAGATGCCCGCCGGAGAAGACGCCGAGACTGGTGGTGCCACCGCCCATGTCGACCACGACGACGCCCATCTCGGCCTCGTCATCGACCAGCACGGACAGGCCCGATGCGTAAGGCGTCGCGACCACCGCCTCGACCTCGAGATGGCAACGCTCGACCGCCAGCATGACGTTGCGCGCCGCCGCCGCCTCGCTGGCCACGACATGCATGTCGACCGAGAGCTTGTTGCCGATCAGGCCGCGCGGATCGAGCACGCCGGGGATGCCGTCGAGCGCATAGCCCGTCGGCAGCGCGTGCAGCACGGCCTTGCCGGGCCGGATCGCATGGGTTGCGGCGGCCGCCAGCACGCGCTTGACGTCGCCGCCGCCGACGGAGCCGCCGCGCAGATCGACGCTGGCGTCGTAATGCTGCGAGCCGAGCCGGCCGCCGGTCAGGTTCACCACGACCGACTGGACCTCGACCTTGGCCATGCGCTCGGCCGCATCGACCGCGGCCCGGATGGCGCGCTCGGCGTTCTCCAGATCGATGATCGCGCCGCCCTTCACGCCGAGCGAGCGCTGATGGCCGATGCCGATGATGCGCGCGACATGGGTGCGTCCGCGCAGGCGCTGGTTGGCCTCGGCCGGATTGAGTTCCGCGATCAGGCAGACCACCTTGCTGGTGCCGATATCGAGAATCGACAGCGTCGCGCTCTTGCGCGACGAGAGCGGCCGCATCCGCGGCGTCAGGCCCTGGGAGGTCAGGTTCATGCCTCGCCGGCCTTCTTCTTGCCCTTGGCCTTGAGGCGTTCGGCGCGGACGCTGGCGCCCTCTTCCGTCAGACGCATTGTGACGCGATCGGCCTCGCGCAGGTCGATCGCCAGCAGGTCCTTGTCGAGCAGCCGGACATCGGCCTCGAGCGCGACGAGACGCTTGACCGCCTCCTCCGCGCCGGTCTCCGGCAGCCGCACATCCATGCCGTTGTCGAGCTTGAGCGTCCAGCGCCGGCCGGCGACCAGTGTGGCGGCGCGCAGGCGCGGCGCCAGCGGCCCGGCCTGCGCCCGCAGCGCCAGATACTCGCCGGCCCGGTTGTTGGCCTCCGCGCCGACGACCAGCGGCAGATGGGCGAAGCGTCCGTCATCCATCTTGTCGATCACGGTGCCGTCGGCGGCGATGACGAAGAGCTCGCCCTTGACCTGCCAGAGCGCGTAGGGCGCGCGCTCGGTCAACGTGATCGAGATCTCGCCGGGATAGAGCTTGCGGACGGTCGCCTCGCGAATCAGCGGCGTCGCCTCGAGCCGCTTGCGCGCCTCGTCGGCGTCGAAGAAGGCGAGCGAGATCTTGGGATCGATCCCCGCCGCGATCAGCACCTCGATCTCCGAGAGCTCGGCGATGCCCGAAATGGTGACGCGGTCGATGCCCAGCCCGATCAGCCGCGCAACCATATGACGGGGCTCGCCATAGGTCTCGCGGAGCCTGTCGAGATGACCGCCGAGCACCGTGCCAACGCCAAGGCTCAGGGTCAGGAACCCGAGCGCCAGGCGCGTGCCGATGCGGCGCGGCAGGCGCTGCCCGAGCGGCAGGGCGGCCGCGCTGCGGCGCGAGCGCCGGAGCCAGCGGCCCGTGCGCTCGCCGACCAGCAATTGCGGGCCGGCGGCGGGGATCGTCGGGCGGCGGACGGCCAGGGCCGTTTCCGCTTTCACCGATCCAGGGAGGCGTCCTCCACCATCCATCTGACGAGTTCACCGAAGTTCAGGCCCGCATGGGCAGCCAATTCGGGCACCAGACTGGTCTCGGTCATGCCGGGCTGCGTGTTGACCTCCAGCCAGACGAGCGTGTCGCTCTCGTCGTCATATCTGAAGTCCGACCTGCTGACGCCCCGGCACCCGATTGCTTGATGCGCCGTTAACGACCACTCTTCGATCTGCTGGTAAATTTTTGGTAAAATTTGAGCCGGGCAGATGTGGATCGAGCCACCTTTCGTGTACTTCGCGTCGTAGTCGTAGAACTCGCCGGTGGCGGCGCGGATCTCGGTGACGCCCAGCGACCGGTCGCCCATCACGGCGCAGGTCAGTTCGCGCCCGGAAATGAAGGTTTCGGCCATCATCATCTCGCCGCAGGGCCAATCGGCGCGCGCGATCTCCTGCGGGGGATGCTCGCGCCCCTTCTTGACGATGACGACGCCGACCGACGAGCCCTCGTCGATCGGTTTCAGCACATAGGGCGGCGGCAGGATGTGCCGTTTCGCCGCCTCGAATCGCGAGACGTTGACCCCGTGCGCCACGGCGACGCCGGCCGCCGAAACCACGGTCTTCGCGCGATCCTTGCGGATCGCGAGCGCGGAGGCGAGCACGCCGGAATGGGTGTAGGGGATGCCGAGGATTTCGAGCATGCCCTGGATCGTGCCGTCCTCGCCGAAGCGGCCATGCAGGGCGTTGAACACGACGTCGGGCTTCAGCCGCGCCAGCACTTCGGCGATGTCGCGCTGAACGTCGATGCGGGTGACCTTGAAGCCGACGCTCTCCAGCGCGGCGGCGCAGCCCGCACCCGTGTTCAGGCTGACCTCGCGCTCGACGGACCAGCCGCCCATCAGCACTGCGACATGTCTGGTCATGCGGTTCCCCGGTGCGCGCAACGCGCCGACCCTCGGACAAGGGTGGTTAATGCGGCGTTAAGGGGTTTTGGAAAAGGCGGGCCAGAGGACATCCGACACGATTGCCTCGGCAATCGAAATTCTGTATATACGAGTTAATGAAAATCGTTTGGGACGAATGGAAGCGAAAGGCGAACCTGCTGAAGCACGGCCTCGACTTCGCCGTTTTGGACCCGGATTTCTTCGCGGGAGCTTAGATCGGCCCGGCAAAGCACGGTCGGCTGAGGGCAGTTGGCAAAATTGACGGCGTCGTGACCGTCATTTTTGTTCTGCCTGGCGCCGAAGGCCTTTCAGTTGTCAGCATGCGCACCGCGTCGCAGAAGCAGAGGAGACTGCTTGATGCCTAAGCTGCTCAAGGAGTTCGAACCCGGCCACGGTTTCTCGAAAGAGGATTGGGACGATGTGTCCGACAATCCCGAACTGACCGATGAGGAAGTTGCAGGCCTACGTCCGATGAAGGAGGCTCTTCCCGATCTATACGCGGCCATTCAAGAGGAAATCCGCAAGCGCGGTCCTGCCAAAACCAAGGAGGCGATCTCGATCCGCCTCGACATGGACATCGTCGCAAAGCTGCGCGCGACAGGGCCAGGCTGGCAATCCCGCGTCAACGAGGCGCTGCGGGAATGGCTGGAGAAATCGGCCGCCTGACTTTCACGCCGCGACCCCGATCCGCTTGATCTCCCACTGCAGCTCGAAGCCGGAGTTCTCCTTCACCCGCCGGCGCACCTCTTCGCCCAGCCCTTCGACATCGGCGGCGGTCGCGCCGCCGGTGTTGATCAGGAAGTTGCAGTGCATCTCCGAGACCTGGGCGCCGCCGATGCGAAGGCCCCGGCAGCCGGCGGCGTCGATCAGCTGCCAGGCTTTTCCCCCCGGCGGGTTCTTGAAGGTCGAGCCGCCGGTGCGCTCCTTGATCGGCTGGGCCGCCTCGCGCGCCGCCGTGACGCGGTCCATCTCGGCCTGGATCGCGTCCCGGTCGCCCGGCCGGCCCTGGAACAGCGCCGAGGTGAAGACGATATCGTGGGTCGAAGCCGCGCTGTTGCGGTAGGTGAAGCCCATCTGTGCATGGCTGAGCGTGACGATCGCGCCCGCCCGCGTCACCCCGCGCGCCTCGACCAGCACGTCGGTCGTCTCGCCGCCATGAGCGCCGGCGTTCATCCGCAGCGCCCCGCCGATGCAGCCGGGGATACCGCGATAGAAGGCAAGCCCGTCGAGCGAGGCGTCGGCGGCGGCACGGGCCACCTTGACGTCCGGCACGGCCGTGCCGGCCCTGAGCCGATCGCCTGGCTCCAGCGCGATTTCGCCAAAAGCCTTGCCGCCGAGCCGGATCACCACGCCGGCGATACCGCCGTCCCGCACGATCAGGTTGGAGCCAAGCCCGACCACTGTGACCGGGACATCGGCAGGCAGCACCGACAGCAGCAGAGCGAGATCATTCTCGTCGGCGGGCGTGAACAGAACCTGAGCCGGCCCCCCGACGCGAAACCAGGTCAGGCCGGCCATGTCCTGATTGGCGAGAAGCCGTCCGCGCAGGGCAGGCGCGGCGGCGCGGAGATCGGACGTGATGTCGGGAAAGGTCATGAAGCTATCCGCGCGAATCCTTCTCCCCTCGGGGGAGAAGGTGGCCCGGCGAAGCCGGGTCGGATGAGGGAAGGATGGCGAGACCGATAACGTCGGCAATCTCGCGCAGAACGAGTTCGAGCCTTCCTAGAACGCGGTCGTTTGGGAAACGCAAGACGCGGTAGCCTTCGCGTTTGAGAAAGGCGGTACGGGCAGCATCTTTTGCTTTCGCCTCAAGATTATCGTGAGGTTCACCATCGAGTTCGATGATCAACCGATGCTCGAAGCAACAGAAGTCGGCAATGAACGGGCCGATCGCGATCTGGCGTTTAAATTTGAGTCCGTTGAAGCGACGACTACGCACGGCCTGCCAGAAAGCCGCCTCGCCACGCGTAGGCTCACGGCGCTGATCGCGGGCGAAATCGAGCGTTTCGGCCGAGTTCTTCCGTTCCAGCACCAGACTTCCCTCATCCGTCTCGGCTTCGCCGAGCCACCTTCTCCCCCGAGGGGAGAAGGATCAACCGCGAGCGTCAGGCCGGCCGAGCCGCCAGTTCCCCCGGCAGCGCATAGGCCCATTGCGTGATGTTGCCTGCGCCCAGGAACACGACGTAGTCGCCCGGCCCCGCCAGTTCCGCGACCATCCCGGCCAAGGCCTCCGGCCCTTCCAGCGGCAGCGCATGGCGATGCCCGCGCGCCTTGATGCCCGAGACCAGCGAATCGCGGTCCGCGCCCGCGATCGGCGCTTCGCCGGCGGCATAAGTGTCGGCCACGATCACCGTATCGGCGTCGTTGAAGCAGGCGGCGAAATCGTCGAACAGGCTGGCGAGCCTCGTGTAGCGGTGCGGCTGCACGATCGCGATGACCTTGCCCCTGGTCGAGGCGCGCGCAGCCTTCAGCACGGCGGCGATCTCGACCGGATGGTGGCCGTAATCGTCGAAGATCAGCGCGCCGTTCCACTCGCCCGTCTTCGTGAAGCGCCGCTTGACGCCGCCAAAGCCCGCCAAAGCCGCCCGGATGCGCTCGACCGGCACGCCGAGATCATAGGCGACCGCGATCGCGGCCGTGGCGTTGAGCGCGTTGTGGTGGCCCGGCATCGGCATGATCAGGTCGCGCACGACCTCGTCGCGGCCGCGCTTGCGGTCGCGGATCAGCAGCGTGAATTTCGCCTGCCCGCCGGTGAGGTCGATGTCGATCAGCCGGAAATCGGCTTGCGGGTTCTCGCCATAGGTGATGACGCGGCGGTCCTCGATCTGCCCGACCAGTCCCTGCACGGTCGGGTGGTCGATGCACATCACGGCAAAGCCGTAGAAGGGCAGGTTCTCGACGAAGGTGCGGAAGGCCGCCTTGATCGCGTCGAATGTGCCGAAATGGTCGAGATGCTCGGGGTCGATATTGGTGACGATCGCGACATCCGCCGGCAGCTTCAGGAAGGTGCCGTCCGATTCGTCGGCCTCGACCACCATCCAGTCGCTCTCGCCCATGCGGGCATTGGTGCCATAGGCGTTGATGATGCCGCCATTGATCACGGTCGGATCGAGCCCGCCCTTCTCCAGCAGCGTCGCCACCAGCGAGGTGGTGGTCGTCTTGCCATGGGTGCCGGCGATGGCGATACAGCTCTTCAGCCGCATCAGCTCGGCCAGCATCTCGGCCCGGCGCACCACCGGCAGGCGCTGCTCGCGCGCGGCGACCAACTCGGGATTGTCGCGCCTGATCGCGGTCGAGACCACGACGACCTCGGCCTCGCCGATATTCTCCGCCTTGTGGCCGACGAAGGTTTTGATCCCCTTTTCGGCCAGCCGCCTGACGTTGGCCCCGTCGGCGGCGTCGGAGCCCTGCACCAGATAGCCGAGATTATGCAGCACCTCGGCGATGCCCGACATGCCGATGCCGCCGATGCCGACGAAATGGATGGCGCCGAGTTTGGGCGGCAGTTTCATGACTGGAAAATCCTTGAAAAACTAGAACCCGGCGGTCTCGCAGACGAGCGCGGCGAGCCGCTCCGCCGCGTCGGGGATGCCGGCGCTCTTCGCGTTTGCGGCCATGGCCGTCAAGTGCGCCGGCTGCGCCAGCAATTGCGAGAGTTCGGTCGCCAGCCGGCGCGGCGAGAACTCAGCTTGCAGGATGCGGATCGCCCCGCCGGCCTGCTCCAGCACGGCGGCGTTGGCGGCCTGGTCCTGGTCGAGCGAGCCCGGCAGCGGCACCAGGATGGCGGGGCGGCCGATCACGGTAAGCTCGGCGACGGTCGAGGCGCCGGCCCTGCCGATCACGAGATGGGCCTTGGCCATGCGCGCCGGCAGGTCCTTGAAGAACGGCGCGATCTCGGCGCGAACGCCGAGATCGGCATAGATGCCGTGGACACGGTCATGGTCCTCGAGGCGCGCCTGCTGGACGATCTTCAGCCGCCCCCGTTCGCTCAGGGTCAGCAACTGGATCGCCGGCGGCACGATGTCGGCCATGATGCGCGCGCCCTGGCTGCCGCCGAAGACGAGCAATTCGAACGCACCCTCGCCCGGCCAGTCATAGGGCGCGGCCGCATCGACCACGGCGGGCCGAACCGGATTGCCGACCTGCCGGCATTTCGCCTTCGCCGCCGGTGACAGCCCGCCGACCTCGGCGAAGCCCGTCGCGATCACGCTCGCGCGCCCCGACAGAAAGCGGTTGGCCCGGCCGATCACGGCGTTCTGCTCGTGGATCAGCGTCTGGAAGCCGGCGAGCGCCGCGCCCAGCACCGGCGGGACCGTCGGGTAGCCGCCGAAGCCGACGACAAGGACAGGCTTCAGCTCCCGCACGATCCGTCGGGCGGCGAACGTGCCCTTGGCCAGTTGCAGCAGCGCGCCGGCCATCTTCAGCGGCGAACGTCCCGACGGCGTCGCCGCCGGCACAGCATGCACCGCCTCGGCCGGAAAGCCCTTGGCGAACTCGGCGGCGCGCGTATCGGTCATCAGCGCAACGCGCATGCCCCGGGCATGGAGCGCATGGCTCAGCGCCTCGGCTGGAAACAGATGGCCGCCGGTGCCGCCGGCGGCGAGGATGACGAGGGGTCCGGTCGCCATGGCGTCAGCGCCCGTGCTCAGCCTGACCCGTGGCGCGCGGCCGCTTTCGGGTCAGCGCCAGCAGGAAGCCGGTGCCGATCGCCAACGAGATCAGCGAGGACCCGCCATAGGAGATGAAGGGCAGGGTCATGCCCTTGGCCGGCATCATGTGGAGATTGACCATCATGTTGATCGCCGCCTGGATGCCGAAGAGCAAAGCAAGGCCCGTCACGGCCAGACGCTCGAACGGATCCTCGGCCTTCTGCGCGATCAGCAGCGACCGCAGCACGATCAGCGCGAACAGCATGACCAGCAGGATGCAGACGACGATGCCGAACTCCTCGGCCGTGACCGCGAAGATGAAGTCGGTATGCGCGTCGGGCAGGATGCGCTTCACCGTGCCCTCGCCCGGCCCCTTGCCGAGCCAGCCGCCGGACGCAAAGCTCTCGAGCGCCGTGTCGATCTGGAAGGTGTCGCCCGAGCCCTTGTCCATGAAGCGCTCGATGCGGGCGCGCACATGCGGCACGAGCTGATAGGCGATCAGGATGCCGAACGCGCCTGCCCCGCCCAGCCCAAGCACCCAGAACCAGTGCAGACCGGCGACGAAGAACAGCCCGCACCAGACCAGACTGACCAGCACCGTCTGGCCGAAATCGGGTTGCAGCACGAGCGGCGTGATGGCGGCCGGCAGCAGCAGAAAGGCTATCCATGTGCCCGGCAGGTCCGGCCGGCGCGTGCCTTCCGCAAAGGCCCAGGCCGAAAGCACGACGAAGGCGGGCTTCATGAACTCCGACGGCTGGATCGAGCCGAGCGGCCCCAGCGTGAGCCAGCGCCGCGCGCCCTTGACCTCGACGCCGAGATAAAGCGTCGCCACCACCATGGCGAGCGAGACCACGAAGATCAGCAGCGCCGCGCGGCGCACCTGCCGCGGCGACATGAAGGAGACCGAGAGCACGATGGCGAGCGCCGCCAGCAGATAGACCGCCTGCCGATTGACGAAATGGAAGGTCGACAAGCCAAGCCGCTCGGCCACCGGTGGTCCGCCCGCCATCAGCAGCACGACGCCCGAGACCATCAGCGCGACGAGCGCCCCGAGGATCACCCGGTCGACCGACCACCACCAGCGACCGCTGAAACCGGGTTCCGCGCGCGAGACCATACATCGCTCCGACATGCTTTGCGGACGCAGGTCCTAGCCTTCGTCCTCGTAGCGAATCATTCTGTCAACGAATGGTTAAGCGTTTGATTCCAGCGAGCGCTATCCGGCAGGGCTCAGGCCGCACAAACGAAAGGCCCCGCCGATTGGCGGGGCCTCCTTGTCGTGTTGAACAGAAGTATCTGTCAGGGCTTCGTGCTCGAACCACCGCCGCTGGCCGGGTTGGGCGTTCCGCTGGGCGCGGGCCGAGCGGGAACGGTGCCGCCCGGGCTGGCCGGGGGATTGGCGGATGCGCCGGTCACGCCGCTGCCCGCAGGGTCTTTCGCGACGCCCGAAGGCGCAGTCGGAGGGACCGAGGAGCCACTCGGAGACGGTGTCGGCGCTGCAGTGGTCGGCCGATTGTTGCTCGGCGAATTGACCGGGGCCTGCGTGGACTGGGCGATGGCAGCCGCAGGCACGATGGACAGACCGGCGACGATGGCGATTGTCTTGATCATCAGATTGTTCTCCGTGCGATTTGGTGGGTCGAAAAGAGAACGAACCGGGACCCGCACGGTTCCCTCACAAACCCGTCATGAGCCTTCGAGGGCCGCATCGAAGCCGAACGGAAGGAAAGCCGGCAACCCCGTCACCAGCCCCCTGAACGCCTCGCCCCGAACCTCGAAGTTAGGGAACTGGTCGAAGGAGGCGCAGGCCGGCGAAAGCAGCACGGCGATCTCGGCCTCGCCGGTCGCTGCCAGCGCGTCGCGCGTCGCGGCCGCCACCGCGACGTCGAGCGTGCCGCAACGCTCGTAAGTCACGTTGCCCGCCTCATCGAAGGTCTGCGCGAACAGGTCGCTCGCCGCCCCGATCAGATATGCTTTGGCGATGTTGGGGAAATAGCGGGTCAGGCTCTCGATGCCGCCCTCCTTCGCCTTGCCGCCCAGAATCCAGAAGATGTCGCGGAAGGAGGTCAGCGCCTTTTCGGTCGAGTCGGCGTTGGTCGCCTTGGAATCGTTGATGAAGACGACGCGGCCGATGCGCCCGATCTCCTCCATGCGGTGGGCCAGCCCCGGATAGCTCTTGAAACCGGCGGCGATTTCGTCCGCCGTCAGGCCGAGCGCGAAGCAGGCGGCGAAGGCCGCCGCGGCGTTCTGGGCATTGTGCGAGCCGCGCAGGGAACCGATGCCGGCGAGGTTGGCGACGACCCTAGGCTTGCCGTCCCTTACCTGCACGATGCGCGTGTCGAGCCTGCCGGCATTGGCGGTGATACCAGCGAAGACGCCCGCGTCGAGCGGCTGTTCGCCGCTGATCCTGACCAGCGGACGCCCCGTCGCGGCGCGCCGCCGCGCCATCTGTTTGGACGCTTCGTCATCGACGCCGATCACCGCGATGTCGGCGCTGGCGACCAGACGCTCCTTGATCGCGCCGTAGTTCTCGAACGTTCCGTGCCGGTCGAGATGATCCGGCGTCAGGTTCATCTGGATGCCGACGGTCGGGGCCAGCGAAGGCGCGAGGTCGATCTGGTAGCTCGAGCATTCGATGACGTGGATACGGTTTGCCGCCGGCGACTCGAGCGCCAGCACGGCCGTGCCGATATTGCCGCCCATCTGCACATCGCGGCCGGCGCTGGCCAACACATGGGCGATCAGCGCCGTGGTCGTCGATTTACCGTTGGTGCCGGTGATGCAGACGACCGGGGCGTAGGGCGCGATTGTCGCCCGCTCGCGGAAGAACAGCTCAATGTCGCCGACGATCTCGATGCCGGCGGCCCTGGCCTTTTCCACGGTCCAGTGCGGAACGGGGTGCGTCAGCGGCACGCCGGGCGCAAGGACGAGACTGCGGAACCCGGACCAGTCGGCTGTGCTCAGATCGACGATCGCGATGCCCTCGGCAGCCGCCTTGTCGCGGCTGGCCTGGCTGTCGTCCCAGGCCGCGACCTCGGCCCCGCCGGCCTTGAGCGCGCGCACCGTGGCCAGCCCCGAGCCGCCGAGCCCGAACAGCGCGATGCGTTGCCCGGCGAAAACCGTGACAGGAATCATCTCAGCGCAGCTTCAGCGTCGAGAGGCCAACCAAAGCGAGCACCACCGAGATGATCCAGAAGCGGATCACGACCTGCGGCTCGGTCCAGCCCAGCTTCTCGAAATGGTGGTGGATCGGCGCCATCAGAAACACGCGCCGGCCCGTGCGCTTGTAGACGAAGACCTGGATGATCACCGAAAGCGCCTCCAGCACGAACAGCCCGCCGACGATGGCGAGCACGATCTCGTGCTTGGTGGCGACCGCGATGGTGCCGAGCAGGCCGCCAAGGCCCAGCGAGCCTGTGTCGCCCATGAAGATCTGGGCCGGCGGCGCGTTGAACCAGAGGAAGCCTAAGCCCGCCCCGATCAGCGCCCCGCAGATCACGGAGAGTTCGCCCGCACCGGGCACATGGTGGATCTGCAGATAGTTGGCGAAGATCGCATTGCCAGTGAGATAGGAGATGAAGCCGAAGGTGGCGGCCGCGATCATCACCGGCACGATGGCGAGCCCGTCGAGCCCGTCGGTCAGGTTCACGGCGTTGCCGGCCCCGACGATGACGAAGGCTCCGACCAGCGGAAACAGCAGCCCGAGCGGCACGATCAGTTCCTTGAGGAACGGCATCGCGAAGCCAGACGAGATCGCGGGCGGGCCATACTGCATGATCGCGCCACAGGCGACGAGCGCGATGGCGACCTCCAGCGCAATCCGCGCCTTGCCCGAAAACCCCTTGTGCGACTGCTTCGTCACCTTGAGGTAGTCGTCGTAGAAGCCGATCGCGCCATAGGTCGCCGTCACCAGCAGCACGATCCAGACGTAAGGGTTGCGCAGATTGCCCCAGAGCAGCGTCGCGGCGAACAGCCCGGTCAGGATCATCAGCCCGCCCATGGTTGGCGTGCCGCGCTTGGCGAGATGCGATTCCGGCCCGTCGACGCGGATCGGTTGGCCCTTGCCCTGCTTCAGCCGCAGCCAGGAGATCGCGGCGGGCCCAAAGAAGAACACCACCAGCAGCGCGGTCGCGGTCGCCCCTCCGGCGCGGAAGGTGATGTAGCGGAACACGTTCAGGATGGGGAACGTGCCCGAGAAATCGGCCAGCCAGACGAGCATTGTTTCGTGTCTCTCGTTCTTATTCGTCCGCCGGCACAGCCGGGAAGCGCTCCACGATCGCCTTGACGATCGGCCCCATGCGCGACCCGAGCGATCCCTTGACGGTGACGACGTCGCCCGCCCGGAGCGCATCCAGCACGAGCGGCTCCAGCCCGCTCGCCTGGCCGGCATAAGCCCCCCTGATGGCGGAAGGCAAGCCGTCATAGAGCCCTCGCATCAGCGGCCCGCAGGCGAAAACCTTGTCGACGCCATTGGCCAGCACCGCAGCCGCGAGCCCCTGGTGCAGCGCCGGCCCGCTCGGGCCGAGCTCCAGCATGTCGCCGAGCACGGCGATCCGCCGCCCTCTGCCCGAGACCGGGATGCGGCCGAGATTCTCGATCGCGGCGCGCATCGAGGCCGGGTTGCCGTTGTAGCTCTCGTCGATCAGCGTGAAGGAGCCGCCGGGCGCCTGCAGGCTCTGGCGCGCGCCGCGCCCGGCCGGCGGGGCGAGATCGCCCAGCGCGAGCGCCGCCAGCGCGAGGTCCGCGCCCAGCGCCTCGACAGCCGCCAGAACCGCCAGCGAGTTCAGGACGATATGCTTGCCCGGGCTGCCGAGCTTGTAGGTCACTGGCTGGCCATGAACCAGCGCATCGACGGTCGAGACGTCGGATTTGAGCGAGCAGGACAGCAGCCGGACATCGGCGTCCGCGTTCTCGCCGAAGGTCACGATCCTCCCGGCAGGGCCGGCTTCGGCCAACTGGCGCAGCAGGCCGGCCTGCGCAATATCGGCATTGAGGATCGCGGTTCCGCCGGCTTTGAGCGCGGCGAAGATCGCGCCCTTCTCCTCGGCGATCCCGTCGAGCGAGGCGAACGCCGCAAGATGCACCGGCTGCACCGTGGTGACGATCGCCACATCGGGCGTGACCAGCCTCGCCAGCGGCAGGATCTCGCCGGGATTGCTCATGCCGATCTCGTAGACGCCGTAGCGCACATCGGCTGGCGTCCGACACAGCGTCAAAGGCACGCCCCAATGGTTGTTGTAGGAGGCGACCGGCGCATGGGTCCTGCCTTGCCGCGACAACACGAGGCGCAGCGCCTCCTTGGCGCCGGTCTTTCCGACCGAGCCGGTGACAGCGACGACGCCGGCCTTCAGCTCGCCGCGGCGGGCGACGCCGGCGCGTTCCATCGCCTTGAGCACATCGGGCACAACGGCATACGGTCCGGCTCCGGTGAAGGATCGGGCATGCGCCTCGTCGATCACGGCGAGCCCGGCCCCCTTGTCGAGCGCGCCCGCAACGAAATCATGCCCGTCGCGCGCCTCGCCCCGGATCGCGAAGAACGCCTCGCCAGGCTCGATCGTTCGGGTATCGATCGAGGCTCCCGAGACGGCCGCCGGCATCGCCCCGACGAGCCGCGCGTCCAGCGCCGCGACCAGTGCCTCACCGCTCCACAGGGGTGCGCTCATCCGTCGATCTCCGCGATGGTCGCCCTGACTGCCTCGTGATCGGAGAAGGGCAAGGTGCGATCGCCCACGATCTGGCCGCTTTCATGGCCCTTTCCGGCGACGACCAAAAGATCGCCCGGCCCGAGCAGGCGCACCGCGTGGCGGATCGCCTCCGCCCGGTCGCCGATTTCGATGAGCCTCGGCGAGGCGGCCATGATCTGCGCCCGGATCGAGGCGGGGTTCTCGCTGCGCGGGTTGTCGTCGGTGACGATGGCGATGTCGGATTTCTCGGCCGCGATCGCGCCCATCAGCGGGCGCTTGCCCCTGTCGCGGTCGCCGCCGCAGCCGAAGACGCAGATCAGTTTTCCGGCCGCATAGGGTCGCAAGGTCGTCAGCACGGCCGCCAGCGCATCGGGCTTGTGGGCGTAATCGACGATGGCGAGCCCGCCATTGAGGGCGCCGACCCGCTCCAGCCGACCGGCAACGCCGGTGAGGCCGGACATCGCGGCAAGCGCGGCGTCCGCGTCCTCACCCGTCGCCAGCGCAAGGCCGGCGGCGACCAGCGCATTCCCGGCCATGAAATCCCCGACCAGCGGCAGCACGATCTCGCGCTCGCGGCCGCCATGGGCCACGGTGAGGCGCTGCGAGAAGCCGTCGCGGGCGCTGGCGACCAGCCGCACCGTCTCGCCCTTGCGCCCGACTCCGATCAGGCGGCACCCCGCCGCGAGCGCGGCCTCCGCCGCCTCGGCGGCGTAAGGCTCGTCACGGTTGATCACGACTGGCGATCCCGGCGGCAACAGCCGCCACAATCGCATCTTAGCGGCAAGATAATCCCCGACGGTCGGATGATAATCGAGATGGTCGCGGCCGAGATTGAGGAAGGCCCCGGCGCTCAGGCGCACGCCGTCGAGCCTGTGCTGGTCGAGCCCGTGCGAGGACGCCTCCATCGCCAGATGTGTGACGCCGTCCCGCGCCAGAATATCGAGCGAGGCGTGCAGCGAGAGCGGGTCCGGCGTCGTCAGCGAGCCGTAATCGGCGCTCTTCGAGGTCACCACGCCGATGGTGCCGAGGCTCGCCGCCTCGTGGCCGAGAGCCGCGAAGATCTGGCGCGTGAAATCGGCGACCGAGGATTTGCCGCTGGTGCCGGTAACGGCGACGATCGTGCCCGGCTGGCGCGGGTGGACCACGGCCGCAGCCAGCGACAGGGCCAGTCTCGGATCCTTGACCTGCGCATAAGCGATTCCGCCAGGCAGATCGTCCGGCCTCGGCGCAGCCGAAACGATCGCGCCCGCGCCTCGCGCCACGGCGTCAGCGATAAAGCGCGCGCCGTCCGCTCTGGCCCCGGCCAGCGCGACGAAGACCTCGCCTTGCGCGACGGTGCGGCTGTCGAAGGCGACGCCCGATACGGATCGGCCAGCCTCGCCGGGCGCGAACGCCTCGGGAAAGAGCTGGCCAAGTGGAAATGACGGCATGGTCATGTCTCGATTCAACGGAAAGCGACCATCTCAGCCCTCATCCCGGGGAGCAAGGCGAAGCCTTGCTCAAAAATAGACGGGCATCCGCCCCTGCCTCAGCGCGTGCCCCAGGCGCCGAGCCTCGCCATCAGCGGGAACGGTGCGACCGGCGGCTCGAAGCGCGGCGGCAGGCCGAGGATCGGTGCGGCGCGCTCGATCACCTTGCCCGTGGTGATGCCCGCGTTCCAGGCGGCGGTCGAATAGCCGCCGCTCTCGGCATAGCCCTTGGGCTCGTCATAGATCGAAAGGAACAGGTAGCGCGGCTTGTCGGCGGGCACGATCGCCATGAAGGTCGTGAAATTCTTGTTCCGGGCGTAGCGGCCATTGATGACCTTCTCCGCCGTGCCGGTCTTGCCGCCGACGAAATAGCCGGCGACGTCGGCCTTGCGGGCCGAGCCGCGCTCGCCGTTCAGCCGCATGATGAATCGCATCGCCTCCGAGGTCTCGGGCTTGATGACGCGCTGGCCGAGCTTGCGCGCCTCCTCCTGCGAACGCTTCACGAAGGTCGGGGTGATCAGGTTGCCGCTATTGACCAGCGCGCCGACGGCCGCCAGCGCCTGGATCGGCGCGACCGCGAGCCCGTGGCCGAAGGCGATGGTGGCGCTGTTCAGCTCGCCCCAGCGACCCGGCAGGATCGGGGCCGCGTTCTCGGGCAGCTCGGTCCGCATCCGGTCGAGCTGGGCCATTTTGGCGAGAAACGCCTTGTGGCCCTCGACGCCGACCGAGAGCGCCATCTTGACGGAGCCCATGTTCGAGGAATGCACGAACACCTCCGGCACGGTCAGCGTGCGGCCTGTGCCCTTGTATTCGCGGATGACCTGGCTGCCGAAGCGCATCATCCCGCCAGCGGTCGAATAGGTCGAGTTGATGTTGGCCTTGCCTGAGTCGAGCGCCATCGCGACGGTCAGCGCCTTGAAGGTCGAGCCCATCTCGTAGACGCCGACATTGATCCGGTTGATCCGGTCGTCCTTCTGGGCGTCGGTCGGATTGCTCGGATCGTAGTCGGGCAGCGAGACCAGCGCGATCATCTCGCCCGTATTCACGTCCATGATCGCGCCCGCCGCGGCGATGGCGCGGTATTTCTCGAGGCCCTTGACCAGTTCGTCGCGCAGCAGGTGCTGGACGCGCAGATCGACGGAGAGCTGCACCGGCTTGAGGTCGGAGGCCTGCGTCGCGAGCCCCGCGCCGTTGAGATCCTGCAGCCCCTGCGAGTCGATGTATTTCTCGATGCCGGCGATGCCGACATTGTCGACATTGGCGTATCCGAGCACGTGGGCCGCGGCCGGCCCGTTGGGGTAGACGCGCTTGTTCTCGGGCACGAAGCCGACGCCGGGGATGCCGAGGCGATGCACCTCGGCGTGCTGGCGCGGCGTGATCTCGCGCTTGACCCAGACGAAGCCCCGCTTGGTCGCGAGCTTGTCGCGCAGATCCCTGGCGTCAAGATCGGGCAGGACCGCGGTGAGAAGCTCTGTCGCCTCGTCCTTGTCGAGGATCTTGCGCGGCTCTGCGAAGACCGAGACGGTGCGGATGTCGGTCGCCAGCACATGGCCCTCGCGATCGACGATGTCGGGTCGGGCGGACGAGATCGCGGTCGAGGTGGCCCGCCGCAGGCCGACCTGCTCGTTGGGGGCGATCGCCAGCATCACGAGGCGGGCGGTTATCGCGATGAACAGGACGGCGAAGCCGAGAATGACCAGACCGACGCGCGGCTGGCTCTTCTCGCCGCTCATCCGGAAGACCGAACCGAGCAGGCTGCGCCACGCGGGCGCGCCCCCGGTGGCCGGCGCGGTCGTGTCCGGCCCGGTCGTCGCTGTCTCGCTCATGGGCGGGCTCCAGGCGTGGTGACGCCGCTGGCCTTGCGGTCCTTGGGCGTCTCGGTCGGCAGGCCCAGGCCCAGATCCTCGAGCTTGCGCCCGATGGCGTCGACCTTGGGACCGCGTTCGGGAATGTCGGAGGCGCGGACGACCTGGCCGATCGAGAAGGGCTGCAGGTCGAGATGTATATCGGCCAGCGCCTGCAGCCGGTCGGGCCGGTTGAGATAGGACCATTCGGCCTTGAGCACCGCGATGGCGTCGCGTTCGCGTTGCGTCTTGGCCTTGAGCTTCTGGAGTTGCTCGGCCTCGAGCGTCGTCTCGTACTTGATCGTGTAGGCGTAAAGCGCCGAGGAGACGAGCGCGCCGATCGCCACCACATGCAGGAGCTTGATCATGCCGATGGCCTCCGCCTGGCTTGAGGATCGGGAACCTCGGAGAGCGCGACGAGCGCGGGCTCGGCCGGGCGCGCCGGACGGTCGGTGCGTTCGGCGGCGCGCAGCTTGGCCGAGCGCGAGCGCGGATTGGCGCGCATCTCGGACTCGGACGGCGCGACCGGTCCGCGGCTCACCAGCGTGAAGGTCGGCTCCGGCGCGGCGACGGCCGGCGCATGGCGCGAGCCCGCCGGTGCGCGGCCCGAGCGCGCGGTCAGGAACTGCTTGACGATGCGGTCCTCGAGCGAATGGAAGGTGACGACCACGAGCCGTCCGCCCGGCTTCAGCGCGGCCTCGGCCGCGTGCAGCGCCCGGACCAGTTCGCCGAGCTCGTCATTGACCGCGATACGCAGCGCCTGAAACGTGCGCGTCGCCGGGTTGGCCCCGCCGGGCTCGGTCCTGACGATGCCGGCGACGAGATCGGCGAGTTGTTTCGTCGTGGCGATCGGAGCCTTGCGCCGCGCCTCGATGATCGCGCGGGCCACGGCGCGCGAGCGGCGCTCCTCGCCGTAATAATAGAGGATGTTGGCGATCAGCCCTTCCTCGGCCTCGTTGACGATGTCGGCGGCGCTCTGGCCGTCGGCGCCCATACGCATGTCGAGCGGGCCGTCGAAGCGGAACGAGAAACCGCGCGAGGCCTCGTCGATCTGCATGGACGAGACGCCGATATCGAGCACGACGCCGTCGAGCGGGACCATGCCGAAGCGTTGCGCCTCCTCGCCGAGTTCGCCGAAACGGGCCTGCGACAATGTCAGCCGTCCGGCCATGGCGCTAACGAGATCGGCCCCGCCGGCGATCGCGCTCGGGTCGCGGTCGAGGCCCAGCAGCGTCGCGTCCGGCGCGGCGTCGAGGATGGCGCGGGCATAGCCGCCGCCACCGAAGGTGCCGTCGAGATAGCGCCCGCCGGGCCGCGGCGCGAGCGCCGCGACGACCTCGTTGAGCAGGACGGGTATATGGCGCGCGCCGTCGCCGACGATCGCCCCATCATTGTCGCCAGCCCGCGTCACGAGGCGGCCCCCATGGCTTCGGGCAGGATGGGTCCGGGCAGCGTGCTGAGAGAGCGCCTGACATCGCGCAGCCGCGACCGCGCCGTCTCCAGCTGCGCCTGGAAGCGAGCCGGCTCCCAGAGCTGGAACTTGTGGCCCTGCCCGACGAAGGTCACCGCATCGCCGATGCCGGCATGCGCCTTCAGCGCCTCGCCCAGCATGATTCGGCCCTCCGGATCGACCTTGAGCACTTCGGACGCGCCGTTCAGCGCCGTCGAGAGCAGCTCCCATTCCTCCGAGAAGGGCGAGAAGCGCGCCAGCATGTCGTCGATGGTCTGGCGCAGCGCCAAGCCTCCCGCGTCGATCGCGGAGAGTTCGAGCGCCGGGTGAACATAGAGCCCCTCGTAGCCGTCCCTCACCAGGACGGCGCGAAAGCTCGCGGGGATCGAGACGCGGCCCTTGGCGTCCAGCCGGTTCGTGAAATTCGAGACGAAGCGGTCCGTCAACGCCGCCTCCCGGCCAAAACCTCACCTGACCCTGCGCCGGCGACGGCGCGAAAAGGACACCCCGTCGAAGCCGGCAAAGCGCGGCCTTGAGCCGAAATCCGCGCGGCACACGGACCTTGACCTGACCTTTGCCTGCCGGTTGCGACGGGGTGATTTGGGATAGCATGGGCCTATATGGGCGTCAATGGAATCACGCCTGCCGCCAGCCGGGCGGACGCTCTCGCCAGCATCACATCCCGTTAAGGTTAAGTATCCGTAAGCACGCGCGGATTCGCCGATGCGGCCCGATCCGCCTCCATCGGGGCGCGCAAAAAAGAGGCCTGCGTCGAATTATTATCAGCCGGATCCGTCGGCGGCCGCCAGCAAGGCGGCACGCAATGTCTGCAGCTGCGCGACCAGCCGCTCATTGTCGGCGGGCGCTTGCGCGATCGCCGTGCCCATGGCGTCGGGCACGCACCGACCCTTTTCGCGCAGGGCTTCGCCGGCCTCAGTCAACAACAGGCGCACCTGGCGCTCATCCTGCCGGCTGCGTTTCCGCACGATCAGGCCAGCCGCCTCCAGCCGCTTCAACAGCGGCGTCAGCGTGCCGGAATCGAGCATCAGCCGCTCGCCGACCGCCTTGACGCTCAGTCCGTCACATTCCCACAGCACCAGCATGACCAGGTATTGCGGATAGGTCAGGCCGAGTTCGGCGAGCACCGAGCGATACATCCGGTTGAAGGCATGGCCGGCCAGATAGACCGCGAAACAGAGCTGCTCCTCGAGCTTCGGCATGGCCGAAGCGAGACCTGATGATGTCGTCATGACCCCCCCTCTGCCAGGACCGCCGAAACGGCGAGATCAACTCCGCGTGACCGTCAATCAGATCGTTGACAATTATATTGTGCACTATCTAAATTGACCTTGCAAGAGGTTGGCCGTCATATGACGGGGCTTCGCCAACCCGCTTTCTGAAGACAGCCTGAGGAGTGATACGATGAAAATTCTCTACACCGCGCATGGCTCGGCCACCGGCGGACGCGAAGGCAAGGCCGCCACCGACAGCGGCAATGTCGATCTCGTGCTGAATACGCCCAAGGAACTCGGCGGCGGCGGCGGCGAAGGGACGAACCCCGAGCAGTTGTTCTCGATCGGCTATTCGGCGTGCTTCCTCGGCGCGCTCAAATTCGTCGCCGGCAAGGAGAAGGTAAATCTGCCCGACGAGACGAAGGTCTCGGCCGATGTCGGCATCGGCCCGCGCGACGACGGCCAGGGCTTCGGCATCGCCGTGACGCTGACCGTCTCCGTGCCGGGCGTCGACAAGGCCGTGGTCGAGGATCTCGTCCAGAAGGCCCATGTCGTGTGCCCCTATTCGCACGCCACCAAGGGCAACATCGACGTCGATCTCAAGGTCGCGTGATCTCAGGGCCGGCGCAAAAAAGCGCTGCGCGCCGGCCGACCGTTCTGAAAATTCGCTCCGGTGAGGCAGCCGGGGCGATCGTCGAGAACCGGAGCGGAGCGGACATCGGTCCGTGAGCACCGGAAGCGCAGACGATCGCTTCGGATGACCGCCGGCGCGGATTTGCAGAATGGTAGGCGCCAGCCGGCCTGTAAGCCGGGTTCTGGATGGCCGGGAGATCGCTCCCCCGACGTGACGGCCATTCCTCTGGGGCGCGCATCGCTGCGCGCCTCGAGCAACCAACCCGGACGACAAGGCCGCAGAAACAGGCCCCCCTCTCCTTGCGGAGAGAGCATCGTCCCTATTCGGTTTTGCTCCCGGTGGGGCTTGCCATGCCGTCCCCGTTGCCGGGTCCGCGGTGCGCTCTTACCGCACCTTTTCACCCTTACCGCCGCACGAATGCGGAGGCGGTTCGATCTCTGTGGCGCTTTCCCTGGGGTCGCCCCCGCCGGACGTTATCCGGCACCGTGTTTCCGTGGAGCCCGGACTTTCCTCCCCCGAAAGAACCTGGGGTCTCGCGGGAGCGGCCGTCCGGCCGACTGGCGGAAGGGCTAGTGCGCGCTACGCCCGCTTGCGTCAAGCATGACAGGGCACGCGACAACGGAACGCGCTCCAGCGAGTCGGCTGGCGTGGTCTTCGAGAACCGGAGCGGAGCGGACGTTTGTCCGTGAGCACCGGAAGCGCAGAAGGCCGCGTCAGACGGCCGCTGGAGTAGCGTTCAGTTGCGCGCGGTGATCGTCCGCACCTTGGCGCAATAGGCGCGGTTCGCCCCGCTCATGCGCTCGGCCATGTGACCGCTCTGGTATTTCATCACGGTGCGGCAGGTGTCGCCGCCCGCCATGCGGTAGGCCTGCGCCAGATACTTCATGGCGAAGCGGGCATTGGTCTCGGCGTCGAGCAGACCACTGGGGCTGCCGCCATAGCCCATGCCGCGCGCCGTCTGATGGCGGATCTGCATCAGGCCGTAATTGCCGGCATTGGACGCGCGCGGATTGTAGCGGCTCTCGATCCTGACCACCGCGTCGGCAAGCGCGAAGGGCACGCCATTGGCGGCGGCATGGCGCGCGACCAGCGCCTTGAGTCCGTCGGAACCGGCCGGCGCCGCCAGAGCGGGCCTCGCAGCGACCTTCGGCGCGGCGGGAGCCGCTGCGGCGGGCGACACGGCATTGGGCGACACGACCGCGCCGCGCGACCCGATCGGATCGATCTGGACGTTGGCCTGCATCGACTTCTGGAATGCGGACCGCGCGCGCTCGACGGCCGACGGGCTCGCGGATCTGGCAGCGGCCTTCGCCGGCCTGGCGGCCGCCTTGGCCTCGGGCCTGCTTTCGGCTTCGCCTGCCTCGCCAGCCTTGGCGCGATCGATCTCGGCCTGCCTGACGAGGAAATCACGTGCGCCGGTTTCGCTGTTGACCTCGGCGACAGATGGCTGGGAACCGGCCAGGCAAATTGCGAAAGCAGCGAAGGCATAAGAGCGCTTGGTCATCATCATCGCGGACGCCTTTCATTCCAGAATATGTGAGGATGACGAACCTGATGCTGGCGGAATGTGGTGATAATCCGGCGGTACGAGCGTATTGGCGGCACGACAACTTTTCTTGGTTCGCGAAATCTGTTACTTTGCAGCGTAATATTTTCGAGTTTTGGCCCAGATCCATCTCCATGGCGCAAGGGCTTGACGCAACGGCATCTTCGGCGTGAAAACCTGCCGCATTCCCGACTCATTTGCCGGCGCGCGGCGAAAAACTGGAAGCGGCCCGGTCTTGTGGCGCAGGTGGAGGCCGCGCTATGGCTGCAGGATCGGGCCCACAGGCCGTGGCGCGATGGGCGCGCCGCGCCGGCGGCCGGGAGACCGCTCACGCCATGGTGTCTACTTTCTGGGGCCTTCTCGGCGGAGGCGGGGTCGGCTTCGTGCTGGGCGGCCCGCTCGGCGCGCTGCTGGGAGCGCTCGCCGGCCACGTGCTGGTCGACCGCGAGGGGGCGCCCTTCGGCCCGGCCCCGCGCGAACTCGTCTTCACCACCGGGCTCGTGGCGCTCTCGGCCAAGATGGCCCGCTCCGACGGCGTCGTCACGCGCGACGAGGTCGCGGCCTTCGAGCGCATCGTCAAGGTGCCGCCCGAGGAGCATGACCGCATCGCGCGCCTGTTCGATCTCGCCAAGCAGACCAGCGCCGGCTTCGAGGCCTATGCCGGCCAGATCGCCGAGGCCTTCCGCGAGGAGCCCGCGCTGCTGGAGGACGTGCTCGACGGGCTGTTCCTGATCGCCGCCGCCGACGGCGCGATCCACGAGGCCGAGCATGCCTATCTGCGCGACGTCGCGACGATCTTCTCGATCGACGAGGCCGGTTTCTCCCGCATCGAGGCCCGCCATATGCGCCGGCCCGACGACCCCTATCTGGTGCTCGGCGCCTCCCGCGACATGAGCGACGCAGCCCTCAGGCAGCACTATCGCAGGCTGGTCGCGGAGACCCATCCCGACCGCGAGATCGCGCGCGGCCTCCCCGAGGAGGCGGTCGCGATCGCCACCCGCCGGCTGGCGGCGATCAACGCTGCGTGGGACATGATCGAGCGCGAACGCGGCGCGACGGCGTCCCGCGCGATCCAGACCGCCTGACCCGGCGCCGATGACGCTGGCGAACCCCGACAGCCGCTTCGCGGCAAAAGTGTTTCCGTCGCCCAACCATGGCGAGCGCAAGCCGGCCTCAGGCGATGGCGAGCCAAGACGCCCCGATATGCTGGTGCTGCACTATACCGGCATGCCGGATGCGGGCGCGGCGCTGCAATGGCTGTGCAATCCGGTCTCGCAGGTCTCGTCGCATTATTTCGTTTTCGAGAACGGCCACACGCTGCAGCTCGTGCCGGAGGTCCGTCGCGCCTGGCATGCCGGGGCCTCGCACTGGGCCGGCGAGAGCGACATCAACTCCTGCTCGATCGGCATCGAGATCGCCAATCCCGGCCATCCCGGCGGCCTGCCGGATTTCACGCCGGAGCAGATCACTGCTGCGCTGAACCTCTGCCGCGACATTTGCGAGCGCTGGTCGATCCCACCCGAACGCGTGCTCGCCCATTCCGACATCGCGCCCGGCCGTAAGATCGACCCCGGTGAGAAATTTCCCTGGCGGTATTTTGCCGAGGGTGGCGTCGGCCTCTGGAGCGAGCCCGCGCCGATCCGGGGCGGGCGCTTCCTCGCCAAGGGCGAGACCGGCCAGCCGGTCGAGGCGCTGCAGGCCATGTTCGCCATGCTGGGCTATGGCTGCGCGGTCGATGGCGTCTTCGACGAGACGCTGGAGGCGGTCGTCGCCGCCTTCCAGCGCCACTGGCGGCAAGGCAAGATCGACGGCGTCGCCGACGCCTCGACGATCACGACGCTCCGCGATCTGCTGGCGGCCACGCAAGGCTCGCGGACCGCCTGAGCGTTTGCCGAAGGCCGCTGTCTGTCGCACATCTTGCAGCAACATTGCCGCAGTTTAACTCGCCGGGATTGGCGGATTCTGCCATGATGAAGTGAGTTGAATGCCTGCATCCGCAGGCTCGCACGGTGGAGTGTCGGTCTTGCGCAAATGGCTCATGGCGACGGGTTTGGTGGCGCTGGCGGCCGGCGCCGGCTACTGGACGCTGCGCCCCTCGGGTGGCGCGGCCAATGAACAGGCCTACCGCATGGCCGTGCTCGATCGCGGCCAGATCACGGCGGCCGTGCGGGCCACCGGCACGCTGACGCCGGTCACCACCGTGCTGGTCGGCTCGCAGGCCTCGGGCCAGATCGTCGAGATCCTCGCCGACTACAATTCCCAGGTGAAGGCCGGCCAGGTCGTCGCCCGCCTCAACGGCGACCAGGTCAAGACGCGTCGCGACGCCGCGCAGGCCGACGTGTCGCAGTCGAGAGCCGACCTGATGGTCAAGCGCGCCCAGCTCGACCGCGCCCGCTCGACCCGCCTGCGGGCGAATTCGACAGTGAGCGATCTGGAGGCGCAGCGCGACCGCGCCTCAGCCCAGCTCGCCGACGCCAAACGCACCTTCGAGCGCCAGACCGAGCTGTTCTCGCGCGGCGCCGGTGCGCAGCAGGCGCTGGACAGCGCCCGCACCCAGGTCGAGATGCAGACCGCGACGCTCGCCTCCAGCGAGGCGCAAATCGCCTCGGCCAAGGCCGAGATGAACGGCCTCGACGCCGACATCCTGCTGGCGGAAGGCCAGGTCAAGGCGAGCGAGGCGCTGATCACGCAGCGCGAGGCCACGCTGAAGGGCATCCTGATCGATCTCGACCGCACCGAGATCCGCTCGCCTGTCGATGGCGTCGTGGTGCAGCGCCAGGTCGATCTCGGCCAGACGGTCGCAGCCTCGCTCTCGACGCCGACCCTGTTCCAGATCGCGCAGGATCTGCGCGTCATCGACATCTACGCCAATATCGACGAGGCCGATGTCGGCCGGCTCAAGGCCGGCCAGGCCGTCACCTTCAACGTCAACGCCTATCCCAACCGGACTTTCGAGGGCCGTGTCGAGATGGTCCGGCTCGGCGCGCAGACGATTCAGAATGTCGTGACCTATACCGGCGTCGTCCGCGTCGAGAACAGCGACATGGCGCTGCTGCCGGGCATGACCGCCAATCTGCAGGTCGTCACCGAGAACCGCAACGATGTGCTGCGCGTCGCCAACGCCGCCCTGCGCTTCCGCCCGGTCGGAGCGGCGGCCGGCCCGGCGACGAACGCCGCACCCGCCGCCGCGGGCGAGGAGCGCGGCGCGCGGGGCGGGCGCGGAAACCGCGCCGGCGCTGCCCTGCGCGAGCGCATCGCGACCGAACTGCAGCCGACGCCCGAACAGATGCAGGCGATCGCCGCCGTTCTGCAGGAGCGCCGCGCGGGCGGCCGAGAGGCCATGGCAGGCCTGTCGGAAGAAGAGCGCCGCGCCGCCTTCCGCTCGGCCCGCATCGAGATGATGAAGAAGGTCGCGGCCGTCCTCGACCCCGAGCGCAAGGCGAAGTTCGAGGCGATGATGCAGGAGCGCCGCCCCGCCGGACAGACCGGCGCACCGGGCCGCGTCTATGTGCTCGACGCCGGCGGCCAGCCCAGGGCCGTGCCTGTCATGCTCGGCCCGACCGACGGCGCCTATACCGAGATTGTCTCGGGCGAGTTGAAGGACGGGGCGCAGGTCATCGTCGGCGGCGGCCCTCGCGCGGTCGCCGCACCGGCGCAAGCCGGCCAGCCGCGCATGCGCGGCCCCAGATTGTTCTGAACGATGCCCCTGATCGAAGCCCGCGAGCTCTCCCGGATCTACGACCTCGATTCAGGCCGCGTCACGGCGCTGGACCGGGTCTCGCTCGACATCGACGCCGGCGACCTCGTCGCGGTGATGGGTCCGTCCGGCTCGGGAAAATCGACCTTCATGAACCTGATCGGCTGCCTAGACCGGCCGAGCGGCGGGCAGTACCGGCTCGACGGCGTCGCGGTCGAGACCCTGTCCGGCGATGGCCTCGCCGAACTCCGCAATCGCAAGCTCGGCTTCGTCTTCCAGCAGTTCAACCTGCTGCCGCGCGTCGACGCCTGCGCCAATGTCGAACTGCCGATGATCTATGCCGGCACGGACGGCAGGACCCGCAAAGCCCGCGCGCTGGCCGCGCTTGACCGCGTCGGCCTCGCCGAGCGCGCCCGTCACCGTCCCATGCAGCTGTCGGGCGGCCAGCAACAGCGCGTCGCCATTGCCCGCGCGCTGGTCAACGAACCGCGCCTACTGCTCGCCGACGAACCGACCGGCGCGCTCGACAGCCGCACCGCGCTGGAAATCCTGGCGCTGTTCCAGGACCTCAACCGCGAGGGCGTCACCGTCGTCATCGTGACGCATGACGCCGAGGTGGCGCGCCACGCTCGCCGCGTCATCCGCTTCCGCGATGGAAAGCTGCTCTCCGATACGCGACAAGAGGCGGCCGACGCGCGCGAGGCGCTGGCGGCGCTCGATGCCGGCCATCCCGTGGAGCCCGAGCCGGAGTTCGCCTTATGAACCTGATCGAGGCGATCCGCTCGGCGCTCTCGGCCATCGGCGCGAACGCGCTGCGCTCGGGGCTCACCATGCTGGGCATCATCATCGGCGTCGCCGCCGTCATCGCCATGGTCGCGATCGGCTCTGGCGCGCGCGAGCGCGTCACCTCGCAGATCAAGTCGCTCGGGGCCAATCTCGCCATCATCCAGTCCGGCAATGTCACGCAGGGCGGCGCAAGGCTGGGCGCGGGCGCCTCCTCGACGCTGACCGACGAGGACGCCAGCGCCGTGCTGCGCGAGGTCGAAGGCGTCGTCGCAGCCGCTCCGGTGATCGTCACCCGCGCGCAGGCGATCTATGCCGGCTCGAACTGGTCGACGCAGATCACCGCGACCGATCTCGACTTCTTCGCCGCCCGCGAATGGGACATCGCCGATGGCCGCCTGTTCGAGCCCGAGGAGCTGCGCCGCGGCGAGATCGTCGCCATCATCGGCCAGACGGTGGCGCGTAACCTGTTCGGCGAGCAGAACCCGATCGACCAGCAGTTCCGCATCCGCAACGTCCCCTTCACGGTCATCGGCGTGATGGCTCCCAAAGGCCAGTCTGCGCTGGGACAGGACCAGGACGACGTGATCTTCGTGCCGCTCGACACCGGCCGCCGCCGCATCGTCGGCCGCAACTACGCGCGCGACCGCTCGGTGCAGACCATCATGGTCAAGTTCGAGAGCGAGCAGGCGATCGCGCCAGGCATCGCGGACACCAGCGCGCTGCTGCGCCAGCGCCACCGCATCACTGAGGGCCAGGACGACGATTTCATCGTCCGCAACCTGACCGAGATCGCCAACATGGCCACCGCCGCCGCCAACACGCTCTCCTGGCTGCTGGCAGCCGTGGCGGCCGTCTCGCTGCTGGTCGGCGGCATCGGCATCATGAACATCATGCTGGTCTCGGTCACCGAGCGCACCCGCGAGATCGGCCTGAGGCTCGCCGTCGGCGCGCGCCAGCGCGACGTGCTGGCGCAGTTCCTGATCGAGGCGACGACGCTCGCCACCATCGGCGGCGCGGTCGGCGTCGCGCTCGGCATCGGCGCAGCGCTGACGATCGCGCGCATCGCCGGCTGGCCCTCGGTCGTCTCGATCGAGACCATCCTGGTCGCGGTCGGGGTCTCGGGGCTGATCGGCGTCTTCTTCGGCTTCTATCCCGCCAGACAGGCGGCGCGGCTGGACCCGATCGAGGCGCTGCGGCGGGAGTAGGTCAGGCCGCTTCGTCGGTTTCGCCCAGCCTCTGCTTCAGCTTGGCCCCGACGGTGGCGATCGCCTCGATCGCCGGCATCAGCTCAAGCCCGAGATCGGTCAGCTCATACTCCGCCGAGGGCGGCGAACTCGGCAGGACGCGCCGCCTCAGCACGCCCGTCCGCTCCAGATCGCGCAGGCGCTCGCTCAGCATCTTGGCCGAGATCAGCGGCATGTCGCGCCGTAATTCGCCAAAGCGGCGCGGACCCGCGCTGAGATACCAGATCACGTTCGGCGACCAGGCCTTGCCGATGACCCGCATGCAGGTGCCGACCGCGCAGGTCGGCGGCGGCGAAATCGCGCGATTCTTTCGAATTTTCAAAGCCATGGCGAAAATCTCCAGTTACCGCAAGGATACCGGAAAATGCAGTAACGACAAGTTACCGGGTATACAAAGGTTATCGACCTGCCCTACCCCTGTCGCATCGCCACACCCAGGAGATGACGACCATGAAGCTCTATTATGCCCCCGGCGCCTGCTCGCTTTCACCCCATATCGCCCTGATCGAGTCCGGTCTCCCGTTCTCGCTCGAAAAAGTCGATGTCGGGGCCGGGCGCACGGAAGCCGGCGAGGACTACGCCGCGATCAACGCCAGGGGCTACGTTCCGGCCCTGCGGCTCGACAGCGGCGAGGTGCTGACCGAAGGCGCGGCGATCGTCCAGTTCATCGCCGACCGGGCGCCGGCGGCCGGGCTCGCCCCGCAGGCCGGCACGCTGGCGCGCGCAAGGCTGCAGGAGGCGCTGAACTTCATCGCCAGCGAGGTGCACAAGGCCTTCGCCCCATTGTTCCGGCCCGGAACGGACGAACAGGGCAAGGAGGATGCCCGCAAGGCGGTGGCGCGACGCCTCGGCCAGGTCGAGGCGATGCTGTCGGACGGACGCGACTATCTGCTCGGGGACGCCTTCAGCGTCGCCGACGGCTATCTTTTCACGGTGGTGAACTGGACCGGCCATGTCGGCATATCGCTCGATCCGTGGCCCAGGCTGCAGGGCTTCATGGCGCGCCTGGCGCGGCGCCCGGCCGTGCGTCGGGCGATGGCCGCCGAAGGCCTGCTTCAGGCCGCGTGATGGACCCGCGCTTCGCAACCATCGTGGAAGTGCTCGGCCGCTATTTCGACGGCCTGCATCACAGCGACGCCGCCGGTCTCGGCCGCGTCTTCCACCCGCAGGCGCTTTATGCCTGCGCCAGCGCCGGCAGCCTGACCCACATGACCATGGACGCCTATCTTCCGATGGTGGCGGCGCGCCCCTCCCCCGCCAGCCGCGGCGAGGCGCGGCGCGACCGCATTCTCTCGATCGCGTTCGCGGGACCGGTGACGGCGCTCGCCACCGTCGAATGCGCCATTGCCGAGAAACGCTTCACCGACCTGCTCAGCCTCGTCCTGCTCGACGGGGAATGGCGCATCATCGCCAAGGTCTTTCACTTCGACATCGCGACGGCGAACTGAACGCGCGGACGAACAACCCGGAGAGCCCGATGCCCTATGTCAACATCAAGATCACCCGCGAGGGCGCGACGCCAGCCCAGAAGCAGGACCTGATCGCCGGCGTCACCGACCTGCTGGTGCGCGTCCTCGACAAGAACCCCGCGACGACCTTCGTCGTCATCGACGAGGTCGCGCTGGAGGATTGGGGCGTGGGCGGCCTGCCTGTCGCAGCCTGGCGTCGGCAGGATGCTACGCAATTGCAGCGCTGACGCGATAATGCCCGCCATCGGCGATGGCGGGCGTTCTCTATCATGGGCGACCAGGTCAGCTCCTCACGCTCTTCACCACCTCGGCCACGTTGACGCCAAAAGCCTCGGCGGTCTTGAGGTCGCCCGCGATCATCTCGTCGACGCCGCCATCGGCCGGCGAGGCTGCCAGCAGACCCGAGAAGCCGCCCAGGCGATTGATGTCGTCGCGCGTATTCGCCTTTGCGCTGGCCGGCATCATGCCGGTGCCTGTCCAGAGCATCTTGTGCTGCATCGCAAGCGTGATCAGATATTGGATGGTCGAACCCTTGTCGCCGTTCAGCGAGGCCGAGTTGGTGAAGCCAGCGGCGACCTTCCCCTTCCACTCCGTCGCATACCAGGGCTTGCTCGACGCGTCGGCGAATTTTTTGAACTGCCAGGAGACGCTGCCCATATAGGTCGGCGAGCCGAAGATCACGCCGTCGGCGGCCTTGATCGTCGCCCAGCCGGCCTCTGGGATATTCCCCTCCGCGTCGATCGCAACCAGATCCACGCTCGCGCCCGCGGCGGCCGCGCCCTTCTGGACATGCTCGGCGACCCGCTTGGTGTGGCCGTAGCCGGAATGGAAGACGATGGCGATCTTGGTCATGGCAGCCTCTGTCGGAGTGAGTTTCCTCGGTCGCTCCTAGATGTTGCGGCGCAACGGGCGCTGCAACGCCCCTCCGATTGCGCCCGTGCAGGATCGGTTTGGCGTGTTGGCAATGAAGCAGCTCATCGGCTGTCCGCGCCCGATTGCGGCGAAATGGCGGCCGCATCGCGTCGCTCGCGGTCACTCAGGTGTCGTATCGCGCTCCTAGCGTCACTTCGGGCCGAGCCTGCCGCACCGTCAGGCAGGCTTGGTCGTGTCGCTGGCGCAGGGAGTGCCGAACTATGCAAGTCGATATCTTTACTCAGGTCATCGTGCCAGTGATCGGAGGGCTCGGCATCTTCATGCTCGGCCTCGAATTCATGAGCAACGGCATCCAGAACCTCGCGGTCAACAAGATGCGCGCGCTTCTGGCCAAGATCGCCGGCACGCCGATCAAGGGCGTGCTCGCCGGCACCTTCATCACCGGCGTGATCCAGTCCTCGACCGCGATGACCGTGATGGTCGTCGGCCTCGTCAACGCCGGCGTCATCGGCCTGCGGCCCGCCATCAGCGTGATCATGGGCGCCAATATCGGTACGACGCTGGGCAACGGCCTGATCGCGCTGCCGCTCGGCCCGCTCGGCCTGCTGCTGGCCGGCATCTTCGCGCTGGTCCACATCTTCGCCAAGTCCGACAAGGTCAAGAACATCTCGCTCGCCTGCATGGGCTTCGCGCTGATCTTCTACGGCCTCAACCTGATGACCGGGGGCCTGCGCCCGCTGCGCGCCATGCCGGAAGTCATGGGCGTCATCTCGCAGCTCAGGGCCGACAGCTTCATGGGCCTGATCTACTGCGTGCTGATCGCCGCCGGCATCACCGCGATGATCCACTCCTCCTCGGCCACCATCGGCATCGTCATGGGCCTCGGCGCCGCCGGCATCCTCGACTGGAAGACCGCGGTGGCCTTCTCGCTCGGCGCCGATCTCGGCACCACCATCACCTCCTGGATGGCCTCGCTCAACCTGACCAAGAACGCCAAACGAGCGGCCTACGCGCACATATCCTTCAACATCATCGGCGTGGCCATCACGATACCCTTGTTTTTCGTCTCGATGGACGTGCTCGCCTGGGCGATGCAGTGGTTCGGCGGGGATCCGGGCGTACCCGTGATCAAGGACGGCAAGGAGACCTTCCCGCTGATCCCGGTCGCCATCGGCCTCTACTCGACCTTCTTCAACATCTTCAACACCGCCTTGCTCTTCCCCTTCGTCGGCGTGTTCGAGAGGGTCCTTATGAAGGTCGGCGCGACCGCGACCAGCGAGCAGGAAGACTACACCCAGCCGATGTATCTGACCGCCGCCGCGGCCAGCGACCCGGCGACGGCGGTTCCCGCCGTCCAGCGCGAGACCGGCCGCTATCTCGAGGCCGCGCGCAAATTCCTCGACATCGCCAAGGGCAAGGATGACGCGCCCGACAAGATCGAGGAGCACTATGCCGCGATCGACATCCTCAACCGCGAGATCCGCTCCTACACCTCGGGCATGTTCAAGGCCGACATGCCTTACGCCCGGGCCGATCTCGTCGCCAGCCTGATCGAGGAAGAGGACCAGACCGCGAGCCTCGGCGAAACGCTCTACCAGATCGCCCGCCGGATCGAGCGCCAGCCCTTCGGCGAGATCGGCCGCGGCCTCGTCGATACGGTCGTCGATCAGGTCGAGGACGCCCTGCGCGCCATCATCCCGATCGATCAGGTCAACCCGCCCGTCACGGCCGATGCCGAGCCCCGGCTCAAGGGCCTCGTCGAGATGCGCGAGCGCTGCCTGCGTCTGGGCGCTGAACTCCCCTGGGTCGAGCGCGGCGCGATCCTCGCCCTGCTCGGCAGCGCAGAGCGCGCCTTTTACCTGATCGAGCGGATCGACTCCGAGCGCAAATCGGTCTCGCGCACTGTGCCGGCGCAAGCGGCGGCAGAGCAGCCGCGGCCGGCGCAGGATTTCGGCGGCGCGGCCGTGCCGGCCTGATCAGGACGCCGGGGCGGGGCGAAGCGCCCCGCCCCGGAGCATTTTGACGAAGACGATCTGCCCATGGCTGTCGCGACCCATGTCGCGCCAGCCATGGGCGCGGTAGAAGCGCTCGGCGCGCGTGCCGGCCTCCGTCGAGAGCCAGGCCTGCCGGTGACCGGCGGCAACGAGCCCCTCCAGGCCGCCGTCGAGCAGCGCCCGGCCGATGCCGCGCCCTTCATGCGCCTTGTCCATGAACAGCGCCCAGATCAGACCGGTCTGATGATTGGCGCAGGTGAAGCCGGCGACCTCGCCATCGACTTGTGCGACCAGGAAGATCGCGTTGTCGCGATACCAGTCGACCTCGGCGTCGGTGACCTTCGACGGGTCGGACAGCACGTTCTCGGTCACGGCCATCCGGATCGCGTGGACGCGCGGCTGGTCCGCACGCGTCGCCTTGCGGATGATCACTCCGCCGCCTCCAGCCGATAGGCGCTCGGCTCGTAATTCAGGATCGGCGCAAGCCAGCGCTCGACCTCATGCAGCGCCATGCCCTTGCGCGCCGCGTAATCCTCGACCTGGTCGCGCTCGACCTTGGCGACGCCGAAATAATAGGCGTCCGGGTGCGACAGATACATCCCCGACACGGACGAGCCGGGCCACATCGCGAAGCTTTCGGTCAGCTTGACGCCGACGCGGCGCTCGGCCTGCAGCAGCTCGAACAGGGTCGCCTTCTCGGTATGGTCGGGCTGGGCCGGATAGCCCGGCGCCGGCCGGATGCCGCGATACTCCTCGCGGATCAGATCCTCGTTGGAATAGGTCTCGTCGGGCGCATAGGCCCAGAAATCGCGACGCACCAACTGGTGCATGCGCTCGGCGAAGGCTTCCGCGATGCGGTCGGCCAGCGCCTTGACCATGATCGAGCGGTAGTCGTCGTTGTCGCGCGCGAATTTCTCCGAGATGCGCTCCTCCTCCGCGCCGGCCGTCACCACGAAGGCGCCGATATAGTCGGGCGCGACGCCTTCCGGCGCGACGAAGTCGGAGATGGAGAGGTTCGGCTTGCCGTCGCGCTTCGAGAGTTGCTGGCGCAGGCCATGGAAGGTCGCGAGCCTCTCAGAGCGGCTCTCGCCGGTATACAGGCGGATATCGTCGCCCACCGCATTGGCCGGCCAGAAGCCGACAACGGCCTTGGGGTTGAACCAGCGCTCCTCGACGATGCGCTTCAGCATCGCCTGGGCATCCTCCCAGAGCGCGCGGGCTGCCTCGCCTTGCGTCTCGTCCTCGAGGATGGCCGGGAAGCGACCCTTCATCTCCCAGGTCTGGAAGAACGGCGTCCAGTCGATCACGGGCACGAGATCGGCGACGTCATAGGTCCGGAACACGCGGGTGCCGAGGAAGGTCGGCTTGGGCGGCGCGTAGCTCGACCAGTCCGGCTTGAAGGCATTAGTGCGGGCCTTGACCAGCGGCAGCCGCTGCTTGTCGGCCTCCGAGCGGCGATGCGCGGCCGAAACCTTGGCGTATTCGGCGCGGATGCCCTCGACATAAGCAGGCTTCTGGTCCTGCGAGAGCAGGCTGGAGACGACGCCGACGGCGCGCGAGGCGTCGGTGACGTAGACCGTCTGGCCCTTCTCATAGGCCGGGTGAATTTTCACCGCCGTATGGACGCGGCTCGTCGTCGCGCCGCCGATCAGCAGGGGGATGTCGAAGCCCTCGCGCTCCATCTCGGAGGCGACTGTCACCATCTCGTCGAGCGAGGGCGTGATCAGGCCGGACAGCCCGATGATGTCGACCTTCTCCTTGCGGGCGGTGTCCAAAATCTTCTGCGTCGGCACCATCACGCCGAGGTCGATGACCTCGTAATTGTTGCACTGCAGCACGACGCCGACGATGTTCTTGCCGATGTCGTGGACATCGCCCTTCACCGTCGCCATCAGCACCTTGCCGGCGGCCGAGCGCTCGGAGCCGCCGTTGAGGCGCTTCTCCTCCTCCATGAAGGGCATGAGATAGGCGACCGCCTGCTTCATCACGCGGGCAGACTTTACCACCTGCGGCAGAAACATCTTGCCCGCGCCGAACAGGTCTCCGACCACGTTCATGCCGGCCATCAGCGGGCCTTCGATCACATGCAGCGGCTTATCGGCCTTGGCCCGCGCCTCTTCCGTGTCCACGTCGATGAAGGCGGTGATGCCGTTGACCAGCGCATATTCGAGCCGCTTCTCGACCGGGTTCTCGCGCCAGGCCATGTCCTTGCCGGAGAAGGAGACCGAACCGTCGCCCTTGAAGCGCGGGGCTGCATCGAGCAGCCGCTCGGTCGAATCCTTGCGGCGGTTGAGGACGACGTCCTCGCAGAGTTCGCGCAGCTCCGGGTCGAGATCGTCATAGGAGCCGAGCTGGCCCGCATTGACGATGCCCATGTCCATGCCGGCCTTGATGCAGTGGTACAGGAAGACCGAATGCATCGCCTCGCGGACTTTTTCGTTGCCGCGGAAGGAGAAGGACAGGTTCGAGACGCCGCCCGAGATATGGGCGTGCGGCAGCGTCTCGCGGATCGCCTTCGTCGCCTCGATGAAGTCGTTGCCGTAGTTGTCGTGCTCCTCGATACCCGTCGCCACCGCGAAAATGTTCGGGTCGAAGATGATGTCCTCAGGGGGAAAGCCGATCGCCTCGGTCAGCAGCTTGTAGGCGCGCGTGCAAATCTCGATCTTGCGCGCAAACGTGTCGGCCTGGCCGGTCTCGTCGAAGGCCATCACCACGACGGCCGCGCCGTAATTCCGACAGATGCGGGCATGTTCGAGGAAGGCCTCCTCGCCCTCCTTCATCGAGATCGAGTTGACGATCGGCTTGCCCTGGATCGTCTTCAGCCCGGCCTCGATGACATGGAATTTCGAGGAATCGACCATGATCGGAACGCGGCTGATGTCCGGCTCCGAGGCGATCAGGTTGCAGAACTCGGTCATCGCGGCTTGCGAATCCAGCAGGCCCTCGTCCATGTTGATGTCGATGACCTGCGCGCCATTGGCGACCTGGTCGCGCGCCACGTCGAGCGCGGCGGCGAAATCGCCCTCCTTGACCAGCTTCCTGAACTTGGCCGATCCGGTGACGTTGGTGCGCTCGCCGACATTGACGAAGGGAATCGTCTCGTCGAGCGTGAAGGGCTCCAGCCCCGCGAGCCTGAGATAGCGCTTGATCTCGGGGACCTTGCGCGGGGCCTTGCCGGCCACCGCCTGCGCGATCGCGCGGATATGGTCGGGCGTTGTGCCGCAGCAGCCGCCCACCACATTGACGAGGCCGGCATCGGCGAACTCGGCCAGCATGCCGGCGGTCGCCTCGGGGCTCTCGTCATAGAGGCCAAACTCGTTGGGCAGGCCGGCATTGGGATAGGCGCAGATCAGCGTGTCGGCGACGCGCGACAGGTCCTTGATATGGGCGCGCATCTCGCGCGCGCCGAGCGCACAGTTGAGGCCCACCGTCATCGGCGCGGCATGGCGGATCGCGTTCCAGAACGCTTCGGTCGTCTGGCCAGAGAGCGTGCGGCCCGAGAGGTCGGTGATCGTGCCGGAGATCATCACGGGCAGGCGGACGCCTTTTTCGCGGTAGACATCCTCGATCGCGACGATCGCGGCCTTGGCGTTGAGCGTGTCGAAGATGGTCTCGACCAGGATCAGCTCTGAGCCGCCGTCGATCAGGCCGCGCACCTGCTCGGCGTAGGATTCGCGAACCTGGTCGAAGCTCACGGCGCGGAAGCCGGGATTGTTGACGTCGGGCGAGATCGAGAGCGTGCGGTTGGTCGGGCCGACCGCGCCGGCCACGTATCGGCGGCGGCCGTCGGCTTTTTGGGCCAGCATGGCGGCTTCGCGGGCGAGCTTCGCCGAGGCGACGTTCAGCTCGTAGGCTAGCGCCTCCATGCCGTAATCGGCCTGGGCGATCTGGGTGGAGGAGAAGGTATTGGTTTCGACGATGTCCGCCCCGGCCTGAAAGTAAGCGAGGTGGATATCGCGGATCGCCTCGGGCTGCGTCAGCACGAGAAGGTCGTTGTTGCCCTTGAGGTCGTGGTTCCAGCCCTTGAAGCGCTCGGCCCGGAACTCGGCTTCGGACAGCTTCAGGTCCTGGATCTGCGTGCCCATCGCGCCGTCGAGCACGAGGATGCGCTCGGACGCGGCCTGGCGCAGCGCGCGCTCAATCTCGGCGCCGTCGACGGGGGTAGGGGTGAAGTCGGACATCATCACGCTTTCGATTTCAGTTCTGCAATTCGAGGGCCGCGATACGGCTCTCTAAAATATCGATGCGCTGCTCCAGCTTGGCCATACCACGCATGAGCACGCCTTCGCCCCGCATGAACTTGCCCGCCGCCTCACTGCCCAATCCGGCCGTGATCTCCGCCAACACAGCTGGCGGATCAGCCCATAGGCGCTCACGCAGCGCGAAGAGGTCCTTGAGGCCCATCGTCTCGATCGCTGGCATCAATCCCTCCCTCAGCCCTCATCCTGAGGAGCGTTCCGCAGGAACGCGTCTCGAAGGATGCTCCAGGAGGTTCTAGAAGCATCTGGAGCATCCTTCGAGACGCCGCTGACGCGGCTCCTCAGGATGAGGGCTCTATAAATCACTCCGCCGCCGCAGCCTGCGCCACCGCCGCCCGCTCGGGCTTCAGCCCGACCAGATGGCAGATCGCATAGACCAGGTCGGCCTTGTTCATCGTGTAGAAATGCAGATCGGTCGCGCCTCGGTCGATCAGGTCGAGCGCCTGCTCGGCGCAGACGGCGGCCGCCACCAACCGGCGGGTCGCGGCGTCCTCTTCCAGCCCCTCGAACCGGTCGGCGAGCCATTGCGGCACGCTTGCGCCGGTCTTGCGGGCGAAGCTTGCGGTCTGCTTGAAGTTCTGCACCGGGACGATGCCGGGCAGGATCGGGATGTCGATGCCGGCCGCGCGGACCTTGTCGAGATAGCGGAAATAGACGTCGTTATCGAAGAAGAACTGCGTGATCGCGCGCGTCGCGCCGGCATCGACCTTCTTCTTCAGCGCGTCGATATCGGCGTCGAGCGAGGCGGCCTCGGGGTGCTTCTCGGGATAGGCCGAAACCGTGACCTCGAAATCACCGACGCGGCGGATGCCGGCGACGAGATCGGAGGTCTGGTGGTAGCCGTTGGGGTGCGGCTCATAGGTGGTGCCGAGCCCGCCGGCCGGATCGCCGCGCAGCGCCACGATATGGCGCACGCCGGCATCCCAATAGGAGCGGATCACCTCGTCGACCTCGTCGCAGGTGGCCGAGACGCAGGTCAGGTGTGCGGCCGGCTTCAGGGCCGTCTCCTCGACCATGCGCTTGACAGTCGAATGGGTGCGCTCGCGCGTCGAGCCGCCCGCGCCATAGGTCACCGAGACGAAGGCCGGGCCGAGCGGCTCCAGCCGGCGCACGCTCTCCCAGAGCGCGGTCTCCATCTCCGGCGTCTTCGGCGGGAAGAACTCGAACGAGACTTTCGGACGGCGCGAGCCGTGCCGGCTGGGGCGAAACGCGTTCATCAGGCCACCTCGAAATTGTCTTGTCGCCAAGGATCCTGGCGCAAAGGAAGATCGCCCTGCACGCGGGCGTCGCGGCCGCGCCAGAGCATCACGGTCAACTGGCTCGCCTGCCCGCCCCTGGCCTTGACCTCTTCGGCGAGATCGCAGGACAGGCTTGCCTCGGAGAACCAGCCGGCGATCTGGGCGCGCGAAAAACCGAGCCGGCGATGGGCATGTTCGGTGCGGAGGAATTCCATTTCGTGCGGGGCGAAGTCGACCACGATCAGCCGCCCGCCGGGGCTGAGCATGGCGGCGGCCTCACGCACGGCGCGGCCGGGATCGTCGAGGAAATGCAGCACCTGATGGATGATGACGCAGTCGAAGGCGCTGCGGGCGAAGGGCAGCGCATGGATGTCGCCCTGCCGCAGCTCGACGCGCGAAAGGCCGGCCTTCTCCAGATTGGCGCGCGCCACCGCCAGCATGGCGTGGTTGGCGTCGACGCCGACGGCGCGGCCGAATTTCGGGGCGATCCGCTCCAGCATGCGGCCGGTGCCGGTGCCGAGATCGAGCACCGCGCCGCGCGTGCCTTCGCCGACAGCCGAAAGCACAGCGGCCTCGACCGCCTCGTCGGGCACATGCAGCGAGCGCAGCCGGTCCCAGTCGCGCGCCACGCTGGCGAAATAGGTCTGCGCCACCTCGGCGCGCGAGCCTCGCACCGCCGCCAGCCGCTCGCGATCCGCAGCGAGCACGGGGTCTGCCGGGTCGAGCCAGGCCGCGAGCGACGCCGCGAAGGCGCCGCCCGTGCCGGTCTCGTCGAGCCGGAAAAAGGCCCAGGCGCCCTCGCGCGAGCGCCGCACGAGGCCTGCCTCGGCGAGCAGCTTGAGATGACGCGAGATGCGCGGCTGCGACTGGCCGAGGATGTCGGTGAGGTCGGACACCGAAAGCTCGCCTTCCGAGAGCAGGGCCAGAATACGCAGGCGCGTCTCCTCGCCAGCGGCCCGCAGGCCGGCGAGCAGGACGTCGGAAGAGAGCGCGGTCTGGCGCAAGCGCACATACTCCAGCGGGCGGAAAAAGATATAAAGATATCTTTATGTCAAGATCGACGCCCACGCAAGCGCAAACTGCTTCGTCGCGCTCGTCGGCGTCAAGCCTGCCGCATCGCCCGCTCAAGCGCGTGAAACAGGCGCGGATCGCCGGACTGCGCCACGTTGAAGCGCATGAACCCGCTCGCTTCTTGGGACAGGCTGTAGACGTTGCCCGGCGCCAGCACGATGTCCTGCGCCAGCAACTGCCGCGCGATGACGGCGGCATCCAGCCTCGCCGGCAGCGCGCACCACAGGAACATGCCGCCGCGCGGTTCGATCCAGGGCACGATGCCGATGGCCCGGAGCCGCGCTGAGGTCTCGCTTCTGGCGCGCGCCAGCCGCGTCCGGAGCCCGTCCATATGCTTGCGGTAGCCGCCATCCTTGAGGATGGCGAGCACCAGTTCCGCCGCAAGCCGCCCCGTGCCGAAGGAAGCCGCGATCTTGAGGTCGATCAGCGCCTCGATCCAGTCGCGTCTGGCGGCGATGTAGCCGCAGCGCACCGAGGCCGAGAGCGATTTCGAGAAGCTGCCGATCTGGACGACGCGGTCGAGCCCGTCGAACGCCGCCAGCCGCGCCGCCGGCTTCGGCTCGAAATCGGCGAGGATGTCGTCCTCGACGATGGTCAACGCGTATTGCTCGGCGAGCCTGAGCACGCGATGCGCCACGACCGGAGACAAAGTCGCGCCCGTCGGGTTGTGGAGCGCGGAATTGGTAATGTAGAGGCGCGGACGCTCGGCCTCCAGCACCTGCTCGAAGGCGGCGATGTCGGGGCCCGTCGGCGTATAGGGCACGCCGACGATGCGGACGCGGTGGGCTTTCAGCAAGGCGTGAAAGTTGAAATAGCAGGGATCGTCGACCAGCACAGTGTCGCCTGGCTCGACCAGGAAGCGGCAGAGAAGATCGAGCGCCTGCGTGCCGGATTCGGTCAGCAGGATCTGGTCGGGCGCGGCCTCGACGCCGTTCAGCGCCATGCGGCGGGCGAGAAACTGCCTCAGGGGCGCCAGCCCCAGTGGCGTGCCGTAATCGGCCAGCGTCTGCGCCGGTGCGCGCGACAGGCTCCGCAGCGCCCGGCGCAGATTGTCCTGCGGCAGCCAGTCGGCCGGGAGCCAGCCGCAGCCCGGCTTGAGCACGGTATCGCCCGCTTCCAGCGTTTGCCGCGAAACCCAGAACGGATCGACCGCGCGCTCCAGCCGGGGTCCGATCTCGGCGAGTGCGAAGGGCGGCGCGTGGCCGGCGACATAGAAGCCCGATCCGCGACGCGCCTGAATCACGCCTTCGGCGGCGAGGCGATCATAGGCCTCGACGATCGTCGATTTGGAGACGCCCATCGTCGCGGCGAAGGCGCGGATCGAAGGCAGCCGCGCGCCGGGAGCCAGCCTGCGGCCGGCGATGCGCTGCCGGACGCTCGCCATGACGCGCCCGACCAATGTGCCGCCTCCAGCCTCTGCGCCGGGCTGTTGCGCGAATTGTATCGATGCCATCACCATAACAGTTTGACCCAACTGTATTGCAGTGTCTCTGGATAAGCGAAACCGCCCGGCCGATCCAGCGGGAAAGCGGAGCGACGGCGATGACGAAGGTGACGGGCGGCCTGATCAACGGGTTGATCGGGGTGCTGATCTTCAGCGGCTCGCTGCCGGCGACGCGGCTTGCGGTGGCGGAGTTCGATCCGGTGTTTCTCACCGCCGCTCGGGCCGCGATCGCCGGCGTCGCGGGGCTGGCTTTGCTGCTCGCCTTCCGCCAGCCCCGTCCGCTGCGGAGCGACATCGTCCCGCTGCTGGTCGTCGGGCTCAGCGTCGTCGTCGGCTTCCCGCTGCTGACCGCGCTGGCGCTGCAATACGTAACGTCTGCGCACTCCATCGTCTTCATCGGGTTGCTGCCGCTGGCGACGGCCGCCTTCGGCGTGCTGCGCGGCGGCGAGCGGCCGCCCTTGCCGTTCTGGCTGTTCTCATGTCTCGGCAGCGCAATCGTTGTCGGATACGCGCTGACGCAGGGCCTTGCAGTCTCGCTTGTCGGCGACCTCCTCATGCTGGCGGCGATCGTGGTTTGCGGGCTCGGCTATGCCGAAGGCGCGCGGCTCTCGCGCCGGCTCGGCGGCTGGCAGGTGATCTCCTGGGCGCTGCTTCTCAGCCTGCCGGCGATGCTGGCGCTGACGTTCTGGACCGCGCCTGCAAGCTTTACAGGCGTCACCCGGACAGGGTGGCTCAGCCTGTCCTATGTCGCGCTGTTCAGCATGCTGATCGGCTTCGTGTTCTGGTATCGCGGACTGGCGCAGGGCGGCATCGCGGCGGTGGGACAACTGCAACTGCTCCAGCCCTTCTTCGGGTTGACGCTGGCGGCGCTGCTGCTGGGCGAAAGCGTGAGCGTGGCGATGCTCGCCTTCAGTGCGGCTGTGGCCGCTTGCGTCGCTACCGCGCGGCGTTTCGCCGGACGCAGGCCCGCAGCGCTCAGCCTGCCTTTGGAGCCGCCGGCGGGATCACCACCACCGCATCGCCCCGCGTGACCGGACCGGCGAGATCGACGCTGAGCACGAGCCCGCGCAAGGCTGCCGCGGCCTTGACGAAGGCGAATTCGAGCTCCGTACGGCCGGCCAGAGCCGCGACCGCCCGCCCGGATTGCCGGCAGGGGAAATTGTAAGCCTCGACCCGCAGCACCGCCCCGCCGTCGAAGCGCCCATTGCCGCCCCACGCGCCGCCCATGGCGAGCCGGCTGCCGGGCGCGATCCGCGAGAAGCGCTCCAGCCCCGCGATCAGGAGATTTCCGCCGATCCATTCGGGTGGCAGCGCGTCGATGTCGAGGCTTGCCGCGATCTCCGCAAGTTCCTCCTCGCCCAAGGCCGATATCTGCCGGTCGTTGCGGAGCACCGTGCCCCTCGGGAGCCAGGGTTCGCGCGCGCCGGATTTGCGCGTCGCGCCGCCATGAAAATCGCCGGGAATGCCGGACAGATCGAGCGTCAGCTGCTCGCAGGCGCGCGTCACGAAATGATGCGGCTTGCCCGCAACCGGGGGGATTTCGTAGACGCCGGCGACGACGCCGCGCGCAAAACCAGTCGTCATCGCCGCAATGCGATCCTTGTCGGAAGCCGAAATCTGGTCGGGTCAGAGCAACTGCAGCGAGCCAGCTGCCGTCTTGCCCCGTTCGGTCTTGAGTTCGAACGAGACTTTCTGACCTTCCGTCAGCGTCATGAACCCCGCTTCCTTAACGGCAGTGATGTGGACGAACACGTCCTTGCCGCCATCCGCAGGCTGTATGAAGCCAAAGCCCTTCTCGGTGTTGAACCATTTTACGGTTCCGGTCGCCATCGCCGCATCCTCTGGAGCCATCGCGTCTCGCAGAGCTTCGGATGCAAGCGTCCGAAGGCCCGCGTGTTTCAAGGATTGACCGAAATTTCATCCGTGTCGAGATCAATTGGCGGGCATGCGGCAGACGCATGCGATCAAGACTTGGTCAGAAGCACCTGCGTCTTCAAAGCGGCCCGCGAGGAGCCTCCGAGCCAGATTTCCACGAGCCCGGGATCAACGATATAGCGTCCGGCGTCGTCATGTGCGCCGAGGCGGCTCGCATCGAGCCTGAAGCGCAACGTCTTCGTCTCGCCGGCGCGCAAAAGGACCTTGTCGAACGCCTTGAATTCGCGCAGAGGCCGCGAGCGGCTGGCGACCGGCTGGCGGATGTAGAGCTGCGCCACCTCCTGTCCGTCGCGGGAGCCGGCATTGGTGACGTCGACCATCACCTCGACCGTGCCATTCACATCCACTGCGTCTCTCGCGACGCGGGCGTTGGTGTAAGTGAAGCGGCTGTAGGACAGGCCGAAGCCGAACGGGTAGAGCGCGTCATTGGCCTCGTCCATGAAGATGGATTCGTAGCGCTGGCGGATCTGCTCCGGCCGGCCGGTGGGGAGCTGGTTGTAGTAGACCGGAATCTGCCCGACCGAGCGGGGGAAGCTCATCGGCGTGCGTCCCGATGGATTGACCTTGCCCGTCAGCACGTCGGCGATGGCGGTGCGCCCTTCGGTGCCGCCATGGAAGGTCTGGACGATCGCCGCGACATTGGCCTGCGCCCATGTCAGCACCAGCGGCCGCCCCGTCGCCAGCACCAGCACGACGGGCTTTCCGGTCGCGACCAGCGCCTCCAGCAGTTCCTGCTGCACGCCGGGCAGGCCAAGCTGCGTGCGCGACGCGCCTTCGCCCATGAATTCGCAATCCTCGCCCAGCATGGCGACGATCAGGTCGCTTTCGGCTGCTGCCTGGATGGCCGCGGCCTTGTCGGAAAACGCCGTGCCGCAGGCCTTGGTGAAGGCCGGCTGGTAGCGCACCGTCGCTCCCGCCTGCAGACGCTCGCGCAGCGCGTCGGGCAGCGGCTGGACCATGCGGCGGCCGAGCCCGGCGGGGTCGGTCCAGACCCGCTCGTCCTCCGGCACGGCCATGGCGCCGATCACCGCCACCGAGCGGACCGCCTCGCGGATCGGCAGGGTGTCGCCGGCGTTCTTCAGCAGGATCACGCTTTCCTGCGCCGCCCTGAGCGCGACGTCGCGGGCGGCTTGCGTCTGCATCAGCGCGGGCGCGGCGGCGACGTCGACATCGGGACGCTCGAACAGGCCGAGATGGAACTTGACCCGCAGCACGCGCCGGACCGCCTCGTTCAGCGCGGCCATCGGCACGCGGCCGGCCGTCACCTCGCTCGCCAGATACTTTACATAGACCTCCGACATCATGTCCATGTCGATGCCGGCGAGTAGCGCCTTGCGTGCAGCCTCCGCGTCGTCCTTGGCGATGCCGTGCAGCCGCAACTCGGTGATCGAGCCGAAATCCGACACGACGAAGCCCTTGAAGCGCCATGCGTCGCGCAGGAGTTCCGTCAGCATGCCGCGATCGGCCGTCGCCGGCATGCCGTTGAGCGCATTGAAGGCCGCCATCGCAGTCATCGCGCCGGCCTCGAAGGCGGCCCTGAACGGCGGAAGATGCAGGTCGTGCAGCTGGCTCGTGGGGATCCAGGTCGAGTTGTAGTCGCGCCCGGCTTCGGCCGCGCCATAGCCGACGAAATGCTTGACGGTCGCGGCGACGCCGCCACGCTGGTAGCCGCGCGTGCGGGCGGCGGCCACGACGGAGGCATAGAACGGGTCCTCGCCCGCGCCCTCCAGCCCCCGGCCCCAGCGCGGATCGCGCGACATGTCGACCATCGGCGCAAAAGTCCAGTTCACGCCGGCGGCGGCCGCCTCGCGGCCGGTCCAGTAGGCCGCCTCCTCGATCAGCGCCGGGTTGAAGGTCGCCGCCTGGCCAAGCGGCAGCGGGAAATAGGTCGAGAAGCCGTGGACCGCGTCGAGCCCGATGATCAGCGGGATCTTCAGCCGCGACGCCCTGACCGCCTCCTGCACCTCCCTGACCTCGCGCGGCACCACGAAGTTCATCACGCCGCCGATCAGCCCGTCGCGGATGCGCGTTATGTCGAAGCCGTCGCCGCGCCCGGTCAGCACGAGCTGGCCGACTTTTTCGGGCAGGGTCATGCGCCCGATCAGCGCATCGATGCGCCGCTCGATCGCGGCAGCCTCCTGCCCGGTCTTCCAGCCGACGGCCTGCTGGGACGCCGCGGCCGATACAAAACAGAAGCCGGCGAGGACGGTAGCGGCGAGCCGCAGGAACATGAAGGCGCCTCTCCGATGGCGAACGGGTCGAGGCCGGCCTACAGGATCGGGCGCGGCGGCTCAACCTCGCCGCAGGGCGGCTGAGAAACGCAAATCGGCCCGGCGCGAGGCGCCGGGCCGATCCTGCTTGCGTCCCCGAGCATTGTGGAGGAGGCAAAAACCTCAGAGCTTGGCGGCGGGCGTCGCGTAGATCACCTTCCAGTTCTTCTCGCCCTTGCCGATCACGGTGGCGGTGTCCTTCAGGAACAGGTCCTTGTGGGCGCCTTCGGTGCTGTTGAGGTAAAGCTGGCCGTCGACGACCGCGAAGAGATGCGGCTGGGTCGAGACCTTCTTGCCCTTGCTGGCGCCCGCCGAGCACCAGCCGCCATAGGCCGGAGCGTACTTGGCCGGGCTGGCGACGAAGAGATCGCGGTTGGCGGCCGAGGCGAAATGCCAGGTCGCGCCCTGATACTCGGCCTTGAACTGCGCGTTGCCGGGCGTCGGCTTGCCGACGGTGTGATAGGCGACGACGTCATGGCCAGACGCTGCCGCGCCGTCCTTGAGATAGTGCTCCTCGACCGCGAAGGCGGCGAAGGGGGCAAGCGTGGCGATGGCGACAATGGCCGCGCCGCGGCGCAGGCGGGACAGGGTCTGCGAGGAAGCGAACATGGAATGAGACCTCCGGAATGTTTGGCTGGGCTCTCCGCTGCGGGAAAGCGGTCGACCGCATTTTTTGCGATTGACTGTCCAGTCATTCGTCGGCGTCCCGGGATCGGTTACATGGCGTTCCGATTATTTTTCAGATGCCTGTCGCGCCCGCCTCACCAGCGCAGGAGACGCGCGCCAAGCAGTGCTCCGAGCCCACCCGATAGGACAATGCCGGCCGAATACCAGACCGCGATAAAGCCGGTGGACAGCTCGTCGCAGGACAGCGCGTAGCCCAAAGCCCCCACAGCCCCGGCAAGCAGCCCGGCGGAGAAGCCGGCGCGGGCCGGCTGCGTCGGCGCGGCCTCGCGCAGGACCCAAAGCAGGCCGGCCAGCGTCGGCAGCGCCAGCACGGGTATGGCCCAGGGGCAGACCAAGGCGGTGCTGCCCATGACGAAGCGCAGGCGCTGCGACGGGGCGACGCCGGCAGCAGCGACGAGCCCGGCGAGCAGCATCGTCGCGACGATGACGCCGACGGCCAGCAGGGGGCGTCCGCGCCGCGCCGCCGGGCGGCCGAGCTTCACCGTCAGCCAGACGCAGGCTAAGGCCAGCGCCGCCGCGTAGACGAGCTTGGTCCACAGTGCAGCCCCGCCCCACATCTGCGCCGGCACGAGGCCTCGCACCGCGAGCGAAATCGCGATGCTGGCGGCGAGCCCGGCCAGCAGCACCGGCGCAAACGCCCGGCCGGCAGAGACCGGAGCAGCCGGCCCGGCTCCCGTGGCGAGCATCGCGATCAGATCGTCGGTTTTCATTCCTCGGCTCTCACCAGTTCAGCCAGCCGTTTCAGGCCGCGATGCACCTGCACCTTCAGCGCCGAGATCGAGACGCCGTTGCGCTGCGACGCCTCCGCTACCGAAAGCCCTTCGATCTTCGTCAGCTCGATCGCGCTGCGCTGCGCCTCGGGCAGGGTTTTCAACAGAACCTGCAGGTCGCGCCGGGCCGGCGTCTCCTCCCGCACCAGCGGGTGGGCCGCCTCGTCGAGATCGTCCAGCGGCTCGTGCAGCGCCTCGCGCCGCCCGCGCCTGCGCCACAGATCGGCGAGCTTGTAGCCCGCGATGGCATGGATCCAGTGGCTGACCGGCAACGCCGGATCATGCGTCCCGCGCTTCAGATGGAGCGCCAGCAAGGTTTCCTGCACCAGATCCTCCACCTCGTCAGGCATAGCGGCCAGCCGCCGCCCGAAATAGCCACGCAGCCGCACAGCGATCACGACCAAAGCCGCGCGATAGGCCGTCTCGTCGCCGGCCTGGGCCCGCGCCCACAGCGGCGCGAGCTGCGCCTCGAACCCGTCGCTGGTCGCTGTATCTCTCAATTCGTCGGCCCGGCCTGTCTGGTTACAAAAAAGTGATCGGAAATGTGATCGGTTTCGCCATGACCTGCGCCAGCCCGGCTTCGGCTCAGTCCTTCACCGTCCGTAAGCGGCGTCTTCTCCACGTGATCCGGCGGGGATAACGCCACGAAAACGGCGCTGGCACGGGAATTTCATGCACCGCCATGGCCGCAGGCCAGCGATAGACGATGGATGACGATGACAAAAGCCTCCGATCCCAGCGACGCTCCGCCGCTCACGGAGACGCACCGGCTCTACGAAGACGTCTTCGCCATGCTGCTGGGCACGCTGCTCGTCTCGATCGGCATCGTGCTGTACACCAAGGCAACCTTGGTCACGAGCGGGGCGGCCGGCCTCGCTCTCCTCCTGCAGGCCGCGACCGGCGTCAATTTCGGCGTCCTGTTCTTCGCCATCAACCTGCCCTTCTACTGGCTCGCCGTCGCGCGCATGGGCTGGCGCTTCGCGGCGCGAACTTTTGTGGCGGTCGGGCTGGTCTCCGCCCTGACCTTCGCGACGCCGGGCTGGATCAGGATCGAGACGCTCGATCCGGTCTACGCCGCGCTCGCCGGCGGCAGCCTGATGGGGCTCGGCCTGCTCGCCCTCTTCCGCCACCGCACGGGGCTCGGCGGCGTCAACATCCTGGCGCTCTGGCTGCAGGAGAACCACGGCATCCGCGCCGGCTGGTTCCAGCTCGGCGTCGATGCGCTGATCCTGCTGGGCGCGCTCCTGCTGCTGCCCTGGGACAAGGTTTTGACCTCGCTGGCGGGCGCGGCCGTGCTGAACCTGATCCTGGCGATCAACCACAAGCCGGGGCGCTATATGGGGGTGTCGTAACGCCCGGTTGCCTCGACCAAAATTCCATGCGACCTCCGCTGGCAAAGCAAAGCGTGGAGGCGACGAACCATGGCCCAGCCCCTGACCATCGAAGATCTGCGCGTCATGGCCAAACGCCGCGTGCCGCGCATGTTCTACGACTATGCCGATTCAGGCGCCTGGACCGAAAGCACCTACCGCGCCAACGAGACCGATTTCCAGAAGATCAAGCTGCGCCAGCGCGTCGCCGTCGACATGACCAACCGGACGCTGGAATCGACCATGGTCGGTCAGAAGGTCAGCATGCCCGTCGCGCTCGCTCCCACGGGCCTGACCGGGATGCAGCACGCGGATGGCGAGATCCTGGCGGCGCGGGCCGCGCACAAGGCCGGCGTGCCCTTCACGCTCTCGACCATGAGCATCTGCTCGCTGGAGGACATAGCCAACCATGTCGGCCAGCCCTTCTGGTTCCAGCTCTATGTGATGAAGGACCGCGACTTCATCGCCAGGCTGATCCAGCGGGCGAAGACGGCCGGCGTCACCGCGCTGGTGCTCACGCTCGACCTGCAGATCCTCGGCCAGCGCCACAAGGACATCCGCAACGGCCTCTCCGCGCCGCCCAAGCCGACCATCGCCAACCTGATCAACCTCGCTTTCAAGCCGCGCTGGTGCCTGAAGATGCTGGACACGCCGCGGCGCGGCTTCGGCAACATCGTCGGCCATGTCACCGGCGTCGCCGACATGTCCTCGCTATCCTCCTGGACCGCCAGCCAATTCGACCCGGCGCTGAGCTGGGACGACGTCAAGTGGATCAAGGACCTGTGGGGCGGCAAGCTCATCATCAAGGGCATCCTCGACCCCGAGGACGCGGAGATGGCGGTGCGGTCGGGGGCCGACGCGTTGATCGTCTCCAACCATGGCGGCCGCCAGCTCGACGGCGCCCTGTCCTCGATCGAGGCGCTTCCGGCGATCGTCGACGCGGTCGGCGGTCGCATGGAGATCCTGTTCGATGGCGGCATCCGCTCCGGCCAGGACGTGATCAAGGCGCTGGCGCTCGGCGCGCACGGCACCTTCATCGGGAGGGCGTTCCTCTATGGCCTCGGCGCGATGGGCGAGAAGGGCGTGACGGCCTGCCTCGACATCATCCGCAAGGAACTCGACGTGACGATGGCCCTGTGCGGCCTGCGGGACGTGCGCGACGTGGATGGCCGCATTCTGGTGGATGGCGATCGGCAGAAGCGACCCGCCCGCGCCTAGCAATCCCGACCTCACAACGGCTCGACTCGCACGCGCAGCTGACGCAAAATCATCTCTGGCGAGCGGGTCCTGTTGGCGAGGTCGGGATGAGCATCACCGCATCGGTCGGGATCGGCGGAGTCAATTTCAAGGCCGACACGCTTCTGGTCCAGGGCCTGCTCAATCCCCATGCCGCCAAGATCGGCGTCATGCCGCTGGTCGTCGATGGCATCTGCGGCGTGCTGACCAAGGGCGCGATCCAGCGCTATCAGCAGGTCGTGATGAAGGTCGCCAAGCCCGACGGGCTGGTGCAGCCGGGTTACCAGACCATCGCCTCGCTGCTGGCGGCCGCGCCCGCCGGCGGCGAGATCACCGCAACGCGAACGGTGATCAAGCTGAAGGACGGCGATTTCGTCAAGGTCCCGACGGTGTTCGACCCTGCCGACGGCACGCTGCAGGACGCCTACACGGCCTTCGAATACGAAATGCCCGACAAGGGCTCGCGCATGGTCGGCGCACAGTTCGCCCTGGCCGTCCCCAATGTCATCAAGGTCTGGCCGAACGCGAAGATGCGAATCGGCGTTGTGATGACGCCGGGTCTGCTCGCCCATGAGCAGTTCCATTACGATGTCGGCTTCGTCGTGGCGCGCGCCTTCGCCCATCAGGCGACGATCGCACGCGCGGCGTCCTATGCGGCGCTGGTGACGACCTATCAGGGCCTGGAAAAGCTCCACTTCAAGACGCGTGTGGCCCTGATCCAACAACGCTACGACGTCGATACCCATCACGGCACGAACGGACATTACCAGAAGATCTGGCTCGACCGCATGGCCGCCTGCATCGCCAATCCGAAGGCGAACCAGATCGGCGGGTTCTGGCTTTGAGGGGGCGAAGGCACGGGAGGTCTGTGGTCCAGCCCATCTCGACGATTGCCCCCCGCGACCCTTTTGGAGATATGATCCGTAGCGACAGGCGGGATGGGAGCTGTTCCGGCAGTCAGGCCGGAAGGAGGGCGACACCGTATCCTGCGAGCGACTGATCGGCTGTCATCAAAGTCAAATCGCGGCGGATCGCCTGCGCCACCAGCATGCGATCGAACGGGTCGCGATGGAGGAGCGGCAGCCTAGCAGCGGCGAGCGCATCGTCGCGCTCGATCGCGATGATCGTGACACTGCGCTGCGCCGGCAGTTCCCAGTCAAGATTTGTCAGCTCCAGCTTTCCCGCTCTAACCTTGATTTCGAGTTCCCAGATCGTGGCGACGCTGACAAAAATGCTGGCGGCGCGACCGATCTTTTTGCGGGCCTCGTCGATGAGTCGGCTCGGAACCGCGTCACTCCACCAGAGCAGGACGTGGCTGTCCAGCAGCAATCTCACGGTTTCGCCTTGGGAATGCCCGACCGTTCGTCGAACCGACTCTCGCTGCCTTCGAACAGGTCGGCGAGTTCATCGTCAGGCTTCCACCAGTCGGGGTCGATCTCCTTAACTCGGCCGGCCCAGAAACCGCCCTGGCGTTTCGGCTTGGCGCTGTCGGTTACGAGCTCCTGCGTTGCCACGATCCGCGCAACCGCGACGCCGTTCTCGACGAGCACAATCTCCTCGCCCTGCCGCACCTGCTCAATCAGACGTGACAACCCGGCCTCGGCTTCCTCGACGGTGACCCGGTTCTGGATGGTCATGGCGGCGCTCCGGACATCCGCGGGACGGTCCATAGAGAATATCACGCGGCCACCATCGCAGCCAAATGCACCTCAGCGCGAGAACTTCTTGTACTGGATCCGCTTGGGAATGGTGGAATCGATCCCAAGCCGGCGCTTCTTGTCTTCCTCGTAATCCGCGAAATTGCCCTCGAACCATTCGACATGGCTGTCGCCCTCGAAGGCGAGGATATGGGTCGCGATCCGGTCGAGGAACCAGCGATCATGGCTGATGATCACGGCGCAGCCGGCATAGTCCTCCAGCGCCTCCTCCAGCGCACGCAGAGTGTCGACGTCGAGGTCGTTGGTCGGCTCGTCGAGCAGCAGCACGTTGGAGCCCGCCTTCAGCATCTTGGCCAGATGCACGCGGTTGCGCTCGCCGCCCGAGAGCGAGCCGACCTTCTTCTGCTGGTCGCCGCCCTTGAAGTTGAAGGTCGAGCAATAGGCGCGTGAATTGATCTCGCGCTTGCCGAGATAGAGGATGTCGTTGCCGCCCGAGATTTCCTCCCAGACGTTCTTCTTGTCATCGAGCGAGTCGCGGCTCTGGTCGACATAGCCGAGCGTGACGCTCTCGCCGACCTTGATCGTGCCGGAATCGGGCTTGTCCTGGCCGGTGATCATCCTGAACAGCGTCGTCTTGCCGGCGCCGTTGGGGCCGATCACGCCGACGATGCCGCCCGGCGGCAGCTTGAACGACAGCCCGTCGATCAGCAGCTTGTCCTGGAAACCCTTGGACAGGTTCTCGAAATCGACGACGTTGTTGCCCAGCCGCTCGGCGATCGGGATGATGATCTGGGCGCCGTCAGGGCCCTTGTTGGCGGCCTTCTGGACGAGTTCGTCATAGCGCTGGATGCGGGCCTTGCTCTTGGCCTGCCGCGCCTTGGGCGAGGCCTGGACCCATTCCTGCTCGCGCTCCAGCGTCTTCTGGCGCGAGACGTCCTCGCGGCCTTCCTGGGCGAGGCGCTTCTGCTTTTGCACCGACCAGGCCGAGTAGTTGCCCTCATAGGGGATGCCCTGGCCGCGATCGAGCTCCAGAATCCAGCTCGTGACGTTGTCGAGGAAGTAGCGGTCGTGGGTCACGATCAGGATCGCGCCCGGATAGCTGCGCAGGTGACCCTCCAGCCAGGCGGTGGTCTCGGCGTCGAGATGGTTGGTCGGTTCGTCGAGCAGCAGCAGTTCGGGCTGCTCCAGCAGAAGCTTGCACAGCGCGACGCGGCGGCGCTCGCCGCCCGAGAGCTTGGCGACCTCCCAGTCGTCGGGCGGGCAGCGCAGCGCATCCATCGCCTGATCGACCTTGGAATCGAGATCCCACAGGCCCTTGGCCTCGATCTCGTCCTGCAGCTTGGTCATCTCGTCGGCGGTCTCGTCGGAGTAGTTCATGGCCAGCTCGTTGTAGCGGTCCATGATCGCCTTCTGCGGCGCGACTCCGAGCATGACGTTGTCGCGCACGTTCAGCGTCTCGTCGAGCTTGGGCTCCTGCGGCAGATAGCCGACCCGCGCGCCCTCTGCGACCCAGGCCTCGCCGGTCCATTCCTTGTCGTAGCCGGCCATGATCTTGAGCAGAGTCGATTTGCCCGCGCCGTTGACGCCGAGCACGCCGATCTTGGCGTCCGGATAGAACGACAGGTGGATGTCCTTGAGGATCTGCTTGCCGCCCGGATAGGTCTTCGACAGGCCGCGCATATGGTAGATGAACTGACGGGACATGGGGCGTGCGGGCTCCGCTGCGGACAGGCGTTCGGGGCGTGTCGGGAATGATGGCCGGTATGTATGCGACGGGACGGCCGGTGGCAACGGCGAGGCCATCGAGTGGGCTCCCGCTCGTGAACTCTGCATACAGCATGCCGCCCTTGCGAAGCGGCCGACCTCCCGCTAGCGTTGGTCCCAAGGCTGCCCGAGAGCGGCCGGACCAGACCTTTTCGGGAGGACCACCATGAGAATGCTCGCCAGGGCGGCCGCGGCCGTCGCCATGACATTGACCGCGTCAACCGCGGCCCTCGCCTTCCCCGACCGTCCCGTCCAGTTGCTCGTGCCATGGGCGGCCGGCGGCGGCATGGATGCGGTGATGCGGATTTTCGCGTCCGGCTACGAGGCCGAGCTGAAGCAGCCGGTCACCGTCATCAACCGCACCGGCGGCGGCGGCCTGACCGGCCACACCGCAATCGCGACCGCGACGGCCGACGGCTACACGGTCGGCGGCATCAGCCCCGAGATCTCCTTCTTCAAGACGCTCGGGCTCGGCGACATCACCATCGACAGCGTCGATTCCTTCTCGCGCGTCTCGCTCATTCCCGCCGGCGTCACGGTCAAGGTCGACAGCCCGATGAAGACGGCCGCCGACTACATAAAGGCCGTGAAAGACAACCCGAAGGGCACCTTCATGGCGTCCGGCACCGGCGTTGGCGGCTCCTGGCACATCGCCTCGGGCGGACTGCTCAAATCCGCCGGCCTTGCGCCGGACGCGGTGCGCTGGGTGCCCAGCAATGGCGGCGCGCCTGCCCTGCAGGATCTCGCCGCCGGCGGCATCAGCGTCTTCACCGGCTCGCCGATCGAGGCCAAGGCGATGCTCGACGCCGGCCGCGTCCGCACCATCCTGATGATGACCGAGGAGCGCCACCCCAACTTCCCCGACGTGCCCAGCGCCAAGGAGGCCGGGCTCGACTGGACCTACCAGAACTGGTTCGCGCTCGCCGCGCCCAAGGGCGTGCCGGCCGACCGGCGCAAGATCCTGTTCGACGCGGCCGAGCGCACCATGCAGCGGCCCGAAGTCCGCAAGGCGATGGCCGACCGCGGCATCACCCCGGTCTGGGACAAGCCGGGCGAGTTCGAGGCCTATGCCAAGACCTTCGTGGAGCGTGGCAACGCCGTTTTGAAGGACCTCGGCCTCGCCAGGAACTGAGCAGCGCAGACGCTGCCGCGCACGGCCTGGCCGATCACAACCGCGCAAGCGCGGCCGCCTCCCCCTTTCCCCGGCCCGGCATTTGCCTGAGACTTTGCTCCGGCCGGGGCGAGGAGGACGCAAGCGATGCACCTGTCGAAGACGCTGTCTCCCGCCGTGGCGGCGGCTTTCGCCGCCCTGGCTTGCCTCGGGCTCTCCTCGATGGCCAGCGCCCAGTCCGACGAGCCGGGCTGCCGGCCCGACATGGCTCGCTTTCGCCTGCCGGTCCAGCGCGCCAACCTGACGCTGGCGAATCTCGCCAGGGACGAGGTCAGGCTGACCTTCATCGGCCACGCCACCTTCACCATCGAGACGCCCGGCGGCATCACCGCCGCGACCGACTACAACGACTATGTCCGCCCGCAGCGGACACCCGACATCGCCTCGATGAACAAGGCGCACTCCTCGCATAATTCGCGCAACCCCGACCCTGGCATCAGGCATGTCCTGCCGGGCTGGGACCCAACCGGCGTCGGCGCGGCGAAACACGACGTCACGCTCGGCGACATGCGCGTGAGGAATGTGCCGACCAACATCAGAAGCTATGCCGGCTCGACCGATTTCGACGGCAACTCGATGTTCGTCTTCGAGATCGGCGAGCTCTGCGTCGCCCATCTCGGCCATCTCCACCATCCGCTGGAGCCCGGCCATCTGCGCGCGCTCGGCCGCGTCGATGTCGTGCTGTTTCCGGTCGACGGCAGCTACACGCTCGACCAGACCGGCATGATCGAGGTGCTCAGGACGCTGCAGGCCAGGGTGATGGTGCCGATGCATTTCTTCGGCGGCTCCAGCCTGGAACGCTTCCTGCGCCTCGTCGACGGCCAGTGGCCGACGGAGCGCAAGGCTGAGCCCGCGATCGTCCTGACGAAATCGACCCTGCCGGCGAAGCCGACGATTATCGTCCTGCCGGGGAACTGAGGGACGCGCCTCTCCGCTTGGAAACTATGCGCGGCTCGGGCTTAACCCGTTGCTTAGGCTGATTGAAGGCTCTGCTGGCCGGCCGTCTGACGATGCGGCAAGCTCCTCGTTCTCAGGAGATCCCGCATGATCCGCCATCTGATGATCGCCCTTGTCGCCACCGCCCTGCTGCCGTCCGGCGCCGACGCCGCCAAGATGCGCTTTGGCGCCAGCCGCTCGAAGCCGGCGCCCGCCGTCGCGCCCGCGCCCCGTCCGGGCCTCGGGCTCGGCATCGGCGCCGGCATCGTCGTGACGCCGCGCATCGGCCGCGCCGCGCAGAGCTCCGGCCAGCCCCGCAGCGAAGAGAGCGGCCGCGTGCCCTTCCCGGCCGCGAGCACGACCGCGCCGACGCTGCTGCGGCTCACGACCGCGGAAGGCGCGAGGCCATGGTGCGTCAGCGAGGTCGTGGTCGGCGGTTTCTGCGTCCTGAACTGACGAGTTCCGTTCAGCCCGTCCGCGCCACCCTGCCCTCCAGCGGATAGGCCGGGTCGCTGTAGCCCGGCGTCGAGGGATGGCCCGCCGGCACCAGCCCGTCCACCAGCGCTTCGTCCTGCGCCGAGAAGGTGATGTCGAGCGCAGCCAGATAGGCCTGCCACTGCTCCAGCGTGCGGGGGCCTGCGATCGCCGCTGTCAGCAGCCGGTTGTTCAGCACCCAGCCGACTGCGAACTGGATCGGCGTCATGCCGCGCGCTTCCGCATGCGCCTTGATCGTCTGGGCGATGACGAGGCTCTCCTGCCGCCATTCGGTCTGCATGATGCGCTTGTCGCCGCGCGCCGCGCGCGTGCCCTGCTGCGGCGCCTGGCCGGGTTCGTATTTGCCGGTCAGCACGCCGCGCGCCAGCGGCGAATAGGAGGCGACGCCGAGCCCGTAGAAGCCGCAGGCCGGCAGGTGCTCGACCTCGGGCATGCGGTTCATCGCATTGTAATAGGGCTGGCTGACCACCGGCCGGTCGATGCCGAGTTCGTCGCACAGCCGGCAGATCTCGGCGACGCGCCAGCCGCGATAGTTCGAGACGCCGAAATAGCGGATCTTGCCCTGGCCGACGAGATCGCCGATCGCGCGTACGGTTTCGACCAGCGGCGTCGCATGGTCCTCCTTATGGAGGTAGTAGATGTCGATGAAGTCCGTGCCGAGGCGGGTCAGGCTGTCCTCGCAGGCCTGCATCACCCATTTGCGCGAGAGCCCGGCGCGGTTGGGCCCCTCGCCGATCGCGTTGGCGAGCTTCGTCGCCAGCACCCAGTCGTGACGATGGGCCGCGATCGCCCGCCCGGTGATCGCCTCGGAGCGGCCCTCGGTATAGGCGTCGGCGGTGTCGATGAAATTGATCCCGGCTTCGCGCGCATGATCGACGATCATCCTGGATTCGGCTTCGCCGGTCGCCCCGCCGAACATCATCGTGCCGAGGCAGAGCGGCGAGACCCTGAGGCCCGAACGGCCGAGCTGACGATAATCCATGGGACGCTCCTGAGAATGAGGACTGAACCTGCCCCAGCGCGCCAGTCCAGGCCAGTGCGACGGCGCATGCGGCCCATGCGAAGCGCAAGGAAATGCTTAAGCTTTCCTGTCATCTTCCCTGTCATCCTTCGGGCATCGCTGCTCATCGGACACGAAATCTTTCCAGAACTGCATGACCCTCGCCGCGCTCGCACAGAACCAGCTCCTGGCCACGCTGCTGGACGCCCTCCAGCCGGCGACGGCTCTGGCCGCCGGCAAGACTCTTGCCGCGACCCTGCTTTCGCTTGACGGCGAAGGCCGCGCCACGGCGCAGGTCGGCGGCGAGACGTTCTCGTTGCTGCTCGCCGGCCCGCAGGCGAAAGCCGCCGCGCTCCAGCCGGGCGCGATCCTGCTGCTGCGGATCGACGCGCCCGAACAACCCGGCGGCGCGCCGCGCGCGACGCTGCTGGAGGTACGCCCATCGCAGCCCGGCGCAACCGGCGCAGCGCCAAGCCCGGCTTCGCAGAGCCAGCCCGGCAATACGGTTGCGCCAGGCCAGAACGGGCCGGCCGCATTACTCCAGCGCGTCCAGGCATCGCTCGCGGGAAATCCGCAGCCGGCCTCTGTCGGCCAACCCGCCGTCGCGCCGGCGCAAGCCCCAGTCTCGGCCCGCACGCTGGCCGGGCCGCTGCTGGGGCCGGCGCTCGCCAACCAGAACAGCCTCGCGCCGCTTCTGGCCAATCTGCGCGCCATCGCCGGCGGCGAGGTTTCGCTGGTGCTGCCAAAACCGCTGCTGACGCTGATCGAAAGCGTGCTGGCGCAGACCGTTCCGGCCGAGCGTCGCGCGCCGACCGGCGAGGCGCTCAAGGAGGCGGTCGCGCGGTCGGGCGTCTTTCTGGAAGCCCGGCAGGCGCAGGGGCAGCCGGCCCCCCCGCAGGGCGACCTCAAATCCAGCCTGCAGGGGTTGCGCGCAGCGCTCGCGCCTCTGGTCGCGGCGCTCGCCGAAACGCCAGCCGCGAAAGCCGCCGCCACGGCAAGGGCCGCCGAAAGCGCACCGACAAACACCGCGCCCGATCTCTCCGCCCGCCCGCCCGCGCCGCGCCGCGACGGCCCGCTCCTCGCGCAGGCTGCCGTCGAGCCCAGCCTCTCGGCCGGCGACAGGCCGCTGGCGGTGACGCAGACGCTGCTTGAGCAGACCGACTCCGCGCTCGACCGGCTGACGCTGTCGCAATTCGCCTCGCTGCCGCTCGAAGGCGCGCGACAGGACCAGACCCAGGGCCAGCGCCTGCTGACCGAAATCCCCCTCGCCTTCCAGTCCGGCACCGCTATCATGCCGCTGCGGATCGAGAAGGAGCCGGAGCGGCGCGCGGCCGACGCCGTGGAGGGGCCGCTCTGGCGCGTCCGTTTCGCGCTGGATGTCGAGCCGATGGGGCCGCTCCAGGGCGTGGTGACGCTGCAGGGCCGCAAGGTCGGCGTCACGCTCTGGGCCGAACGCGAGGAGACCAGCCGCCTGCTGCGCGGCGCGGCCCCCGGTCTGGAATCGGCGCTGGTGCAGGCCCGCTTCGAGGAGGGGACGGTCGATGTCCACACCGGCCAGCCGCGCGTGATGCAGGCGACCGCCGGCCAGTTCCTGGACCGGATGTCATGACGGGCCGACAGCCGGAGAAACCTTTGGCGCCACGCATCGCCGTCGCGCTCGAATATGACGGACTGGGCGCGCCGCGCGTCACCGCCAAGGGCCGGGGCGAACTCGCCGAGCGCATCGTCGAGAGCGGCCGCGAACATGGCGTCGCGATCGAGGAGAACGCCGTGCTGGCGCAGGCGCTCTCGGCCGTCGAACTCGACGACCAGATTCCGGAGGAACTCTACCGCGCCACCGCGCAGGTCATCGCCTTCGTGCTGTCCATGCGGGGAGAAATGCGGTCCGGCACGGCAAGGGCCAGCCATCGGGACGGCGGCGCGTCTTGAGCCCGGGCATCGTCGTCAGGCGCATGCGGTCGGCGGACTACGCGGCGGTCGGCCCGGCGTTCGCAGAGCTGAGCGCGCGCGCGCTGGAACCCAATCCGCATATGGCCCCGGCGGCTGTCGCGGCCGCCACCGAACTGGTCGATGCCGGCGAGATCGTCGTCATCGCGGCCTGGTTCAACGAGGCGCTGGGCTCCGAACGGCTCGCCGGCATCTGGGCGCTGCGTCGCGCGCGAGACTGGCGCAGCGGCTTCGCGCCTGTGCTGTGCGCGCCGCTGCTGCCGCTCTACGAGGTCTCCTCGGCGGCCGTGATCGACCGCGACCATGCCGACGATGTCATCCAGGCGATGCTGCGGCATCTGCTTGCGGCGCGCGATCTGCCGGGCACGCTGGCGTTGCCGCTGATGCCGCTGGAAGGACCGAGCCACGCCGCACTCGTCGAGGCCTGCCGCGTCACAGGCAGCCGGCTCGCCGCCTTCGAGCGCTGGCAGAGGCCGATGCTGATCCCCCAGGCCGGCGACACCGCGCAGAGCTATCTCAGGCGCGCGCTGGGCTCAGGCTACAAGAAGCGCATGCAGCAGTTCCGCACCATCGCAAAGCATGGCGTCGTCGGCTTCCAGCGCCGTCGCGGCAAGGCGGCGCGCGAAGCGCTGGAGAGCTTCCTGACGCTGGAAGCCGCGGGCTGGAAGGGCGAGGCCGGCACGGCCATCGCCTTGATTCCCGCGGACGCCGCCTATTTTCGGACGCTGGCCGATCGTTTCGCGGACGTCGACGGTCTTCAGATCGACGCACTGACGCTGGACGGCGCGCCGATCGCGATGGGGCTGCTGATCGAGAGCGCCGGCGCCCGCCATTTCCTCAAGATCGCCTATGACGAGACGCAAGGCCGTCATTCGCCCGGCCGCGCGCTGACCATCGCCATGCTCCAGGCCGATTTCGCAGGCGTGCCGGCGACCGTCTTCGACAGCGGCGCGGGTGACGGCGTCGATGCCGGAACCTATGTCTGGGGCGAGCGCCGCGAGATGGGCAACGTCGTGATCGGGCTTGGCCGCAAGCGCCCGGCCCTGCCCGAACTGGCGGCCATCGCGCGCCAGAGCTTGCGCCGCCTGCGCGCCCGGCTGAAGCGCTGAACGGATAATCGGGCTAGCCGCGACGCGCCTGATCGGCCACATCTGCCCTCAAGCACAGCGAAGGGCAGGCCCAATGAGCGACACCACCAAAATCGGCATCGTCACGGTCTCGGACCGCGCCTCGGCCGGAATCTATGCCGATGAGGGCGGCCCGGCGATCGAGGCCTATCTGAACAGGGCGCTGACCTCGCTTTGGACGCCGGTCGCGCGCGTCATCCCCGACGACCGCAAGCTGATCGCGCAGACGCTGATCGCGCTTGCCGACGAGGAGGGCTGCTGCCTGATCGTCACCACCGGCGGCACCGGCCCCGCGCCCCGCGACGTCACGCCGGAGGCGACGGAGGACGTGATCGAGAAGCCGATGCCGGGCTTCGGCGAACTGATGCGGCAGGTCAGTCTGCAGAAGGTCGCGACCGCGATCCTCTCGCGCCAGACCGCCGGCATCCGCGGCAAATCGCTGATCGTCAACCTGCCCGGCCGGCCGCGCGCCATCGCCGAGTGCCTCGATGCTGTGATGCCGGCGATCCCCTACTGCATCGACCTGATCGAGGGGCCGTATCTGGAGACGGACCCGGCGGTAATCGTCGCCTTCCGGCCGGGACAGACGGCGAAACCATGATCCTCGTTGCGCCTGTCGATGACGTCACCCCTCGCGCCGGCTCACCCACTCCGCATAGGTTCCGCGCCTGAGGTCGAAGCGGTCGTTCTGGCGCGAATAGCCGTCGCCGAACATGCGGCCGACCGGCTTGTAGCCATTCATGCTGACCCGCAGCGTCGCAGGGTCGACGAGGCCTTCGCGGGCATGGATGCGGACCACTTCGCCGATCAGCAGTTCGCGCGTCGGGCTGAAGCTCATCGTCGTGTGCTTGCGGCATTCCAGCGCGAAGGGCGCTTCGGCGATGCGCGGAACGGCGATGCTGAGGCCCGGCAGGAGCGACAGGCCCGCCGCGTCGATCTCGCTGACCTCCGGCGGAAAGTCGATCGCGCAGATATTCATCGCCTCGGCCAGCGCCTCGTCGACGAGATTGACGACGAAGGCTCCCGCAGCGGCGATGTTGCGCGAGGTGTCCTTGGGCTGGTTGCCCGGCCGGTACTGGAGGCCAAGCACGATCAGCGCCGGCTCTTCCGAGAACACGTTGAAGAACGAGAACGGCGCGGCGTTGACCACGCCGTCGGGCGAGACACAGGTCACGAGCGCGATCGGGCGCGGCGTCACGCTGGCGCAGAGCAGCTTGTAGCGCTCCTTCGCGTCGAGGTCGGCGAAGGCGGCGGTGAAGGCGGGGGCTGCGCTCATTCCGGCTCGACCACGCCCACCTGGCCGGTGATCGGGCCGTAATGCTCGACGCGGCGATGCCGCTTGAAGTCGAAGATCGTCTCCTTGCCGAACAGCGTGTCGTCGAGATCGCAGGCGTGGACCAGCACGCCGTCCTCCTCGCCGTCCAGCACGGCGACGATCTCGCCATCGGGATTGACGATCATCGTCCCGCCCATCAGGTGGTGCCCGTCCTCGTCGCCGGCCTTGGCGACCGCCACGACCCAGGTCGAGTTCTGATAGGCTCCGGCCGCCAGCGAGAGCTTGTGGTGGAACATGCGCTGCTCGGCCGCTTCCTCGTTGCGCTGCGAGTTGACCGATGGCGTGTTGAAGCCGAGCACCACCAGTTCGACGCCCTGCAGCCCCATGACGCGATAGGTCTCGGGCCAGCGCCGGTCGTTGCAGATGCACATGCCGATCAGCCCGCCCATCGTCCGCCAGACCGGGAAGCCGAGATCGCCGGGCTCGAAATAACGCTTCTCGAGATGCTGGTGCGTCCGCTGCGGGTCGTAGTCGACATGGCCGGGCAGATGGACCTTGCGGTATTTGCCGACGATCGCCCCCTCCTTGTCGACGATGATCGAGCTGTTGAAGTGCCGCCCTTCCGGAGTGAGCTCGGCATAGCCGAAGCTCATGCCCATTTTGTAGTGACGCGCCAGATCGAACAGCGCCTGCACATCGGGGTTGGGCATCGCCGCCTCGAACCAGCGGTCCGCCTCGGCCCTGTCCTCATGGTGCCAGCGCGGGAAGAAGGTCGTCAGCGCGAGTTCCGGATAGACGATCAGGTCGGCCCCCTTCGCCTTGGCGAGGTCCATCAGCCTGATCATCCGCGCGATCACGGCCTCGCGCGTCTCGGATTTCTGGATCGGCCCGAGCTGGGCGGCGGCGACGGTCAGGATACGGGACATTCAAACCTCGGTCTGGCAGGGTGGCCGGCGGACGGAGCGATCGTCGGGCAGGGATTTGCACATGCAGGCGATGGCCCAGAAATGCGTCAGCATCGCGGAGCCGGCGCAATCTGGCCCCGATCCGCGCGCGCGCCAAGGGGCGGCGTGCAGCGTCGCCCAGCGAGAACCGGGCCAGCCGACCTGCGCGGGCGGCATGGCGCATTCACATTCGAGTTTGAGACGGCGTCCCGGGGATGGCGGGCCCGGCTAAGCCTGCAGTTCTTTTCCGATCGCCTGGATCAACTGCGGGCCGATCGGATCGGCCGAGGTCTGGAAGCCGCCGACGAGATCGCCGTCGCGCCCGATCAGGTATTTGGGGAAGTTACACCCCGGCGTCTCGCCCGGCTTACGGATCGCCGCCCAGGGATAGAACGGATGGGCATTGGGGCGGCGCACCCTGACCTTCTCGGCGAAGGCGTAGGTCGCGCCGTAAGCCGAGCGGGGCGTGTCGATGATGGCCTGCCCCTCGAGCGGCTCCTGTCCGCCGCAATCATTGCTCGGCGTCGCGAGCAGCATCAGGCCCCGGCGTGAATAGCGCTGCCAGAGCAATTCCAGCATGGCCAGTTGCCCGGCGTAACCGCAATTGGTGGCGGTGTTGACGATCAGGGTCGGCCGGCCGGCATAGGCCGCCAGCTCCGAGCGCCCGCCGCCGGGCCGGTCGAAGCCGAAATCATGAGCGGTGACGGACTTGGCCGGAACCGGCGTCGCGGCCGGCGCGTTCCGGCGGTTGCCCGGCCGGCCTCGGCCGTCTGCGGACTGTGCAAGCACAGGCTTCACGAAAACCGGCGAGGCGACGGCCTCCGAACAGGCCGACGAATTCGCGGCGCACCCGCCCCGTTATGAAACCCCATGAAAACGGACGCTTCCCCAGGCCTTCTGTTGCCCAGGCTCCCCGTTCTGCGTCGCACCCGCTTGCGAGGATGCGAGGTCCCCATTCTCAGCAGGCCAGAACCTTCTTCACGCGCACTTCGAGATCGCGCAGCTCGTAGGGCTTCACGACATAATGGTCGGCGCCGTTGGTGGTCGCCTCGTCCATCTTGTCGACCGAACGCTCGGAGGTCGCCATGATGATCTTGATCTGGTTGAGCTCAGGCACGGAGCGGATGGCGCGCAGCAGGTCGATGCCGCTCATGCCGTCCATGTTCCAGTCGAGCAGCAGCAGGTCGTAGCGCTTGCCTTGCATCTTCATCAGGGCCTCGCGGGCGTTCTCCGCCTCGTCGATGTCCTGGAACTCGATCTGTTTCAGAAAATACGTCGCGAGCCCGCGCATGCTCTTCTGATCGTCGACCACGAGGATCCTGTAGTCGCTTCTCGCTTTCATCACGCTCTCCTCAGGCGGTGCGCTGATGGGGGCGCTCGCCGATCAGGTTCCCGACAGCGGCGCCGATCTGGTCGAGCGCCACGACACGGTCGGCCGCACCAATCTCGAACGCTGCTTTCGGCATCCCGTTTACCACACAGGTTTCCCCACTTTGGATTAACGTCTCGGCCCCGGCTTTGCGCATGGCTAACAAACCGTCAGCGCCGTCGCGGCCCATTCCGGTCAAAAGGATTCCAATGGCTTGGCTGCCGAGGCCGCGCGCCACCGAATGGAACATCACGTCGACCGAGGGGCTGTGGCCGCTGACCAGCGGCCCTTCCCTGAGATTGCAGACGAACTCGCCGCGACGCTCCTCGATTTCGAGATGGCGCGGCCCGCCCGGCGCGACCACGCCCATGCCCGGCTTCAGCCGGTCGCCGTCGGCCGCCTCCCTGACGTCGAGCCCCGTCGCGGTCGCGAGTCTCGCGGCGAACTTGGCCGTGTAGCCCGGCGGCATGTGCTGGACGACGACGATCGGGATACGGTGATGGGCGAGATCGCGCATCACGACCTGAACCGCGGGCACGCCGCCCGTCGACGCGCCGATCGCGATCAGCGAGGCACGTCCAGCGCTGCGCGCCGGTTCGCGCATGGGCGCCGGCCGCGATGGCGCGCTCTCGCGCGCGGCGGCGAACATGCGCCGGCTCGACGAGGCGCGCCCGAGCGCAGCCACAAGATGCTTCATGAAGCCGTCCAGCGTATTCGTCGAACCGTCGGGCTTCTCGATGAAGTCGATCGCGCCCAGTTCGAGCGCCTGAATGGTGTTGTCGGCGCCGGGGCCGCCGAACGCCGACACAATCAGCACCGGCAGCGGGTCCTGCTTGAGCACGCGGGCCAGCAGCTTGAGGCCGTGCCGGCCGGGCAGTTCGAGATCGAGCGTCAGGATGTCGGGCCGCAGGGTCTGGATGGCGTCCCAGCCCTCCTCGGCGCTGCCGGCGACGCCGATGACCTGGAAGCCCGACGCGCTGTTGATGATCTGCGTCATCAGCTTCTGCATCAGAAGCGAGTCGTCGACAACGAGGACTTTCACGGGCGCGGCCGGGGAGGTCAGCGTGTTCATCACCAGATCTCCACGTCGCAGGCCACGGGCTGGCTCTTGAGCCGGTTGAGATAGGCCACTTCCTGCTCGTGCTCGGGATCGCGCGATGTCGACTGGACATGCTGGACCCAGGCCCGCCCGGTCGAGGGTTGATAGTGGATGCGGCGCGAGCGCGTGCCGCCGACATCCTTGGAGACGACCGGGATGCCCTCGACCTTGAGGAACTCGTTGACGAAGGCGATGTTGCCGTCGCCGATGGCCAGCATCGTCGCGCCCGAGAGGACGCGCGCGCCGCCAAAGACCTTGGCTTCGAGGTTGCCGCGCCGCGCGCCGCGCTTCAGCAGGCCGTTGATCAGCACCTCCATGGCGGTGTCGCCATAGCGTTCGCCGGCGCTGGCGTCCGAGCCGCCATTGTTCTTGGGCAGCAGGAAATGGTTCAGCCCGCCGACGCCGACGGCGGGATCGCGCATGCACACAGAGATGCAGGAGCCGAGCACGGTCGCAACGATCTCGTCCCTGGCGGCGGTGATCTCGTGCTCGCCCGGCGCGACCGTGATGATCGTCGCCTCGAAGCGCGGATCGAAATAGCGGCGAGAGGACCTGGCGAGGCTCATGGGATTCTCTCGTAGATGGTGCGGCCGATCAACCTGAGTTGCGCGTGCGGTTGGGGAAGCGATTCCGAATGGCCGAGATAGAGGAAGCCGCCCGGCGCCAGCAGCGTCACGAAGCGGTCCAGGATCGAGGCCTTGGTCTGGGTGTCGAAATAGATGAAGACGTTGCGGCAGAAGATCACGTCGAACGGCCCGCCCATCGGCCATTTCTCGATCAGGTTCAGGCGCTTGAAGGTGAGCAACCGGCGCAGTTCGTCGCTGATGCGGACCTCGCCGCCTTTGGGCGCGCCGTCGAGCTTCAGCAGCGGCCTCACATCCGGCGGCAGCCGCTCGAACAGCTCCGGCGAATAGAGGCCGGCGTCGGCGCGGTCGAGAATGTCGGTGTCGATATCGGTGGCGAGGATCTTGAGGTCGACGTCGCCGCGCGATCCCAGAACGTCGCGCGCGATCGCGGCGATGCTGTAGGGCTCCTCGCCAGAGGAGGCCGCCGACGACCAGATCCGGATGCGCCCGCGCTTTGGCGCGCGTTCCTGGATCAGCTTCGGCAGCACCTCCTTGCGAAGATGGTCGAAATGGTGCCGCTCCCGAAAGAACGCCGTATGGTTGGTGGTGACGGCGTTGATCAATTCCGGAATCTCGTCGGCCGCGCCCGGTGATTTCAGATAGGCGCAGTACTCCGCCACCGAATTCAGGCCCAGCGCCTTGACCCGCCGGGCCAGCCGCCCGCGCGTCATCGCTTCCTTGTGCTCGCGGATGACGATGCCGGCCTGCTCGTAGACCAGCTTGGCGATGAACCCCATGTCGTCGCGCGTCAGCGTCGCGTCAGTGAGGCCGGGCTGGAGGGCGGGCATGGCGCTGGACCTGGACATCGCGATCAGAACTCCGCCCAGTCATCGGCACGGCCGCCGCCAGCAGCGCGGCGACGCAGGCTGGACCGGCTTGGCGCCGGCTCGTTGAGATTGGCTTGCGGCCGGCGCGGCGCCGGCGTGACCGCCGCGACCGGACGGGCCTTGTCGCCGAGAACGGTTTCGGCGAGGCGCTGCAGCCTGGCCGGCTCCATCCTGGTCAGGCTCGGCCCGGCCGCGTCGGTGCGAAAGAAGGCGACGAGCGAGCGCAGCCGAGCGATCTCGTCCATCAGTTCGGTCGCGGACGTCGCGCTCTGCTCGGCCAAGGCCGAGTTCTGCTGCGTCGTCTCGTCCATATGCGCGACTGTCTGGCTCATCTCCTCGATGCCATGCGCCTGCTCGGCCGTGGCCGAGGAAATCTCCGCGACGGTGGCCGAGACCTTGCCGGCGGCGGCGACGATGCGCTCCAGCGCGGCTCCCGTGGAGCGCGCGAAGCGGACGCCCTCGCCGACCTGCTCGTTCGAGGCGAGGATCAGCCCCTTGATGTCCTTGGCCGCCTGGCTCGAGCGCTGCGCCAGTGAGCGCACCTCGGAGGCGACGACCGCGAAACCCTTGCCGGCATCGCCGGCGCGCGCCGCCTCCACCGCAGCGTTCAGCGCCAGAAGATTGGTCTGGAAGGCGATCTCGTCGATGACGCCGACGATCTCCGAAATCCGGCCCGACGAGGTCTCGATCCGCTCGATCGCGCCGACCGCCTGGACCACGACCGCCTGGCCCTCGGTCGCCACGCCCATCGCCTCGCCGGCGAGTTGCGTCGCCTCGCGCGAGCGCGCGGCGCTCTGCTTGACCGAGGCCGCGAGCTGTTCGGTGGTGGCGGCGGTCTCTTCGAGATTGGTCGCGGTCTCCTCGGTGCGCGCGGCGAGGTCGCCCGCCCCCTGGCTGATCTCGGTGGCGGCGCGCGCGACATTGCCGGCGCTCGACTGGATCGTCGTGACCGTCTCGCCGAGATGGCTCAGCGTCGCGTTGAGGTTCTGCTTCAGTTCGGCGAAAAGCCCGCGATAATCGCCCTGCATGCGCCGCGTCAGATCGCCCTCGCTGAGCCCGCCGAGCGCCCCGGCGAATTCGCCCAGCGCCTGCTCGACCAAACCGTTGATGCGGTTCATGCCGTCCGCGATCGCGGCCAGCGCCTCGGGCTTGCCGGCAAGCGGCACACGGCGCGAGAAATCGCCCTCCACGGCCGCGCTGACGACGGCGGCGACCTCGGCAGCGGCGGCGAGTTCGTCGGTCAGTTCCAGCCATTCGACCGCCGTGCCGAGCCGCTCCCCGGCCGTGCCCGTGACCGGGCACAGCGACAGGGAGACGGTGCGGCGGCCAAGCGCGAAACGCACCGAGCGCGCCTCGCCGGCCTGCGACGGCTCGCGCTGGACCGCGTCGATCACCTTGCCCAGCATATCCTTGGCCGAGCAGCCCGGAAAGGCGAGCCGGAAATCCTCCTGCGCCCCGGTGAAGAATTTCAGCAGCGACTTGTTGACGTAGACGACGCGGTTTTCCGCATCGCAGACCATGACGTTGGTGCGGCAATCGTCGAGCGCGGCGCGGATCCGCGCGGCCTCGACCCCCGTCTCGTGGACGCTCTTGAGGGCACGCGCGAGATCGCCGATCTCGTCGCCCCGCAGCAAGCCCGGAATATCGCAATGCTCGCCCTGGGCAAGGCGTCCGACCGCGTCGCGCATCGTGCCGACGGGCTTGTGGATCGAGCGCGCCGCGAACCAGCCGATCGCTGCGATGGCGCCAAGCGCGCCCCCGCCCATGACCAGCATCTGCGGCAGGGCCGAGCCGAGCAGCGCATCGGCCTCCGCTGCGTTGAGCTTGCCTTGCGCCACGAGTCCGCCGAGCCGGCTCGAGGCCACGCTATAGGCGACCGCGGCCACGGTCCCGCCCGCCGCCAGAGCTGCGCCGGTGAACATCAGCGGCAGCCTGACCGATAATCTGGCGAATGGACCCTGGCTGCGCATGTCGTTGGCGTTTCTTTCTTCGCGCGAAATTACCCTGACGCTGGCCTAGGGGCGGCGTGCCCCCGAGCTGGCCTCAGTTCGCCCGTGCGGTTTTCGCCATGGCCGCCGGATCGACGCCGCCGTCGCGGATCACCGCGCCGAGGTCGAGCAGCGCCACGATGTCGGTGTCGAGCAGCACGAGGCCTTCGATCAGGCCATGCTCGTCGCGTTCCAGATCGGGCGCGGGACGGACGGCCGAGACCGGCACATCGACGATGTCCGACACCGAGTCGACCAGGAGGCCCGCGACCTTGTCCTCGATATCGACGACGACGATGACATGGGTCGCGGTGGCTTCGGTCTGGCCCAGCCCGATCGAGGTGCGCAGGTCGTAGACCGCAAGGATCACGCCGCGCAGGTTCAGCACGCCACGCACATGCGGGGCGGCGTGAGGCAGCGGGGTCGTCGTCTGCCAGCCCTTGATCTCGCGGACCATGCCGACATCGATGCCGAAGGTGCGGTCGCCGACCTTGAAGGTGACGATGCGCCGGACGGAGGATTCAGGCTGGGCCGAGGAGAAGTGCTTTTCGCCGAGTTGAAGGGTCATGGTCATCCAGCCATTTTCAGTGCGGGAACGGGGGAACGGCCGCTGGCGGCGGCGAGGCGGAGCATGGAATCGACGTCGAGGATCAGCGCGACGAGGCCGTCGCCAAGGATGGTCGCGGCGGACGCGCCGTTGACCGTGCCGTAATTGCCTTCGAGACTCTTCACCACGACCTGCTGCTGGCCGACGATCTCGTCGACGGCGATGCCGACATTGTCGCCGCGCTCGGTCTCCGCGATGATGATGATGTTCTCGGCGCGCGTGCCGGTCGAGCCCATGACCGCGCCGAGCCGGTGCAGCGGCGTGACCTCGCCGCGCCAGCGCAGCACCTCCTGGCCGAAGGTGAGATGCTCGATCGGCGTCGAGGCGAGATGCTGGGTCTCGATCACCGAGGCGATCGGGATGACGTAGCGGTCGTCGCCGCAGCGGATCACCATGCCTTCGAGCACCGCCAGCGTCAGCGGCAGGGCGAGCGTGAACTTGCAGCCTCGGCCGGGCTCGGAATCGACCGAGATGCGGCCGCCGAGCGATTCGACGTTGCGGCGGACGACATCCATGCCGACGCCGCGGCCGGAGACGTCGCTGACGACCTCGGCCGTGGACAGTCCCGCCGCGAAGATGAGCTGGTCGATCTCCTCGGGCGCAAGTCTTTCGTCCTGGCCGACGAGGCCGCGAGAGCGCGCCTTGGCGAGCAGCCTGTCGCGGCCGATGCCGCGCCCGTCATCGGTGACGGAGATCACGATGCGCCCAGCGCGATGCTCGGCGACGAGCTTGATGACGCCCTCGGGCGGCTTGCCGGCGGCGATGCGGTCCTCCGGCGTCTCCAGCCCATGATCCATCGAGTTGCGGATCATGTGGGTCAGCGGGTCGGCCAGTTCCTCGATGATCGTCTTGTCGACCTCGGTGTTCTCGCCCTCGAGCACGAGGCGCACTTCCTTGCCGAGCGTCTGGGCGAGCTCGCGCACCAGGCGCGGCATGCGCTGGAACACGGCCTTCACCGGCTGGGCGCGCACCGCCATGACATGGTCCTGCAGCTCGCGCGTCTGGCGCGACAGGGTCAGGATGCCCTCGGCGGTCTTGGCGTAGATGTCGTAGGGCAGCGAGCGGACGCATTCGACCAGCATCGACTGGGTGATGACGATCTCGCCGACGAGGTTCATCAGCTTGTCGATGCGGTCGAGATCGACGCGCACGCTGACGGCCTGGCGCTGACGCGCTTGGGCTGCGTCGTTGGCGGGCGCGCGAGCGGGCGTCCGCGCCGCGGGCGCGGCCTCCGCCGGGACGGGGGCGGCCGGCGCGACGGCAGCGGGCTTGGGCGCGATGTCGGGTTCGGGCGCGGCGGCCATCGCCGGTCCGAGCCTGGCGAGGATCGCCGACAGGTCGGCGGCGACGTTGGCGGAGACCTCCGGGGCGGCCACGGGCGCTGCGGCAGGCGCGGGCGCGTCGTCATTGGCGGGATCGGCAGCCGATGTCGGCGCCGCGAGGGTCTCGATCTCGAACTCTTCGGCCGCGAGCGTGAAATCGAAGCGGCTGTAGATTTCCTCGACCGTAAGTTCGGTGCGAAGCATCACGGTGAAGCGCATGAAGCAGTCGCTGACGTCGAGCGTCTCGAGCGAGGGCACCTGACTCAGGTCGCAAGCCACGGAGACGATGTCGTCCGCCGGCAGCGAGCCGAGCACGACGCGCGGCTCGATCACCCGGCGGAACAGGTCGCTTTCGGGATTGATCTTGAGGCGGATGTCATGGCCGGCCTTCGCAGGCGCGGCCGGAGCGGCTTTGGCGGCCGCCGGCTCGTCGTCCCAGCCGTCATCGGCTTTCGCGGCCGTCGCGGCGCCGGTCTTGGCCTCGACCATGGCGAGCAGGTTGCCCAGCGCGGCGATGCCGGGAGGCGCGTCGCTGGCGGCGGCGGGAGGCATCGCGGCGACCGGGGTTGCCGGCGCGGCCGCAATCTGTTGCGCCTGGCCGACCTGTTCGAGCGCCGCCAGCAGATCGGGACGCGGGCGGGCCGGCTCGTCGTTGCGGGCGGCCGAGACCAGATCGGCAACGGCGTCGGAGCAGCGCAGGAACAGCGAAAACGGCGCATCCTCGATCGCGACGCGGCCGGAGCGCAGATGGTCGAGCGACGCCTCGAAGACATGCGCGAAGGCGACGAGTTCGGTGCAGCCAAAGGCGCCCGCGCCGCCCTTGATCGAATGGATCGCCCGGAAGGCGGCGTTGACGTCCTCGGAGTCGGTGGAGCCCTCGTCGAGCGCCTGGAGCTTGAGTTCGAGAGCGCCGAGGAGTTCCTCGCACTCCTGGAAGAAGGTCTGCTTGAGTTCCGCCAACGGATCCATTGCGCCGCCTCAGTTCTGGTAGCGGGCGACGAGGCCGAGCAGCGTTGTGGGCTCGAAGGGCTTGACCATCCAGGCGCTCGCGCCGGCGCGACGGCCCTCGGCCTTGATTTCGGCCCCGTTCTCCGTGGTCAGCACGATGATCGGCGTGTTCTGGCCGGCCGGCCGGGCGCGGCAGGCGCGGGTGAACTGGATGCCGTCCATGATCGGCATGTTCAGATCGGTGATGACGACATCGGGCTTGAACGCGTCGAACTGGGCGAGCCCCTCCTCGCCGTTCTCGGCGGAGGCGACCTCGTGGCCGGCGTTCTTCAGCGTCAGGCAGAGCAGGCTGAGCAGGGTCTTGGTGTCGTCGATGGCGAGGATTTTCATCCGTATCACTCCAGAACGAGAGCGCTTTGAGCGGGATCGAACCCGATCGCCTGCAAGGATTGGCGGCATTCCACGGAGGCCGACTTCAGCGACACGCTGAGGCCCTTGGCCTTTGCGCTTGCGGCTGCGGAATGAAGGAGCTGGATCCAGAGGCTGGGCAACGGCCCGGCCTCGGCGCATTCGACGCTGACGCTTTCCTTCTGCTCCAGCGCGACGAGAAGCTGGTTGCGGAAAGCCGCAGCCTCGGAGCGGCCCAGAAAGGGCGGTAGGGAGACGGTGATGACCACGGCGGCGCGACCCATGAATGCTTTGCAGAGGATCGCGCCAAAATGGTAAAAATTTCGCTAAGCCGGCAACCGCTCATCAACCTTTTGGGCATTCTCGAAACGAAACCGGGCCGCCATCTCACTCTGCCGGCAACTGACCGGGCGGCTTTAGAACATGCTGTTGCTGATCGCACGCGGCACCAGCGAGATGCTGCCCCCGACATCCTTGTATTTGCGCGGCACGTTGATGACGCCCGAGAGATGAACCCAGAGATTGTTCGGCGAGATCGGTTTGGTGATGATCTCATGCGCGCCGAGCTTGGCGGCCTGGACCACGGAACGCCGGTCGGGACGCTCCATCATCACCAGCACCGGGGCCTTGGCGAAGGGCGAGGTCTTGAACGAGCGCATCGAGGCGAGGCACTTCACGCTGCCGGAATCGGGCATGTCCCAGTCCAGGATGACGATGTTGGGCTGCTTCTGGATGAACATCGTCGCGGCGGAGGCGAGATCCGACGCCTCGAAGATGCGGTGCAGCTGGGCCTGATACAGCATCGTGCGGATGATCCGCCGATAATGCGGACTGGGATCGATCAGCAGCACCGAGAGGTTCGGGAAGGATGGCGCGATATGCATGACGCTTGATCGACCGGCTCACTCAACACCACGGGACGCAACATCGCTGGCGCTTTGGCGTGCGGCGCGATGGCCGCCCGCTTTCGCGCTCAGGTCTTCAATCCGAAGCGGAAACCGCCCCAATGCCGGCCCTTCACCAGGATCGGGGCGGACAGATCCTCCATCACGAGGAATTCGCCGCCGCCCATGTCGCGGCGGTATGTCTGCAGCAGAAACGGTTTGCGGTTGCGCGCGGCAGCCAGCCCGGTGCGATCGCTGAAGATGCGCCGGTTGCGGCAATTGGCGTTGTTCCAGACCGGATCGCGCCCCTGGGGCTGCGAATATTTCCGGTTATGCGTCGGCAGGAAACCGTTGCGGTCGACCGCGGCGCAAAACACGATGCGGGAATTGGACGCCAGCAGCGCCTCCTGGATCGGCGGCAGCAGCCGGTCGGTCAGCGCCACGAAACGGGTCATGTGCTGCACCGGGTCCGAGCCCTCGACCGGCCGATAGGCCTCGTCGAACAGGTCGGTCATGGTGATCTCGCCGCGCGCCAGCGCCTGCTCGAGCAGCCCGCTGATCGTGGCGGCCGTCTCCATCGCGGTCGCGATCAGTTCAGATTGGGCGGTCCGCACGCCCGACGCCGCGATCGAACCGAGAATCGCCTCGCTGATCGAGACGAGCTGGTCGGTGCGCTGCGAGGCCCGTTCCAGTTTGGCGCTCGAGGCATCGACGCCCGCGACGAGCCCGCGCAGATCCTTGCCGACCGCGGCGAAGGCCACCGCGTTCTCGCGCGTCGGCGCCGAGATCGCGTCGATATTGCCGATCAGACCGACGACCGACTTGCCGAAGGAGTCGAGTTCGCCGAGTTGCTCCGCGATGCCCTGGCTCTGCTCGCTGGCCCGCCTGGCCGTCTCGGCATTCTCCTGGCTCTTGCGCGCCAGCAGATCCACCGCCTTGACCAGCGCGTCGAGCTGTTTTGCGCCCGTGCTCGTCGCCTCGCGGGTCTGTTCGGCCAGCTGCTTGACGGCCGCCGCGATGACGGCGAAGCCCTTTCCAGCCGCGCCGCTGCGGGCCGCCTCGACGCCGGCATTGATCGAGAGCAGCTGGATTTCACGGGTGATCGACTGGATCGCGTCGCTGGAAGCGCGCGCCTTGTGCGCCTCGCCGACCGCATCGGCCAGCGCCGAGGCCAGCGTGCTGGCTCCCAGCGTCAGCGCCTCGATGTCGGACTGGGCGACATTGAGCCCGGCCTTGACCGAATCCGTGATGCGGGCGAGCCCGCTGCGAACGACGGACGCGGTCGCTTGAGCGCCTTCGGCCGCCTGCTCGATCGAGCGGTTGGCGCGCGAAACCTGCTCGACCGCGACCACGAGCTTGTGCAGCCCGTCGGTCTGGCCCTCGAGCTGGCGCGTCACATCGCCGATGCCGCCGGAAATATCGGTGATCTCCGCCCCGAGCTTGCCGAAGCGCTCGGCGATCTCGCGCACCGCCCGCGCAGCGCCCGATTCGACCGGTGCGTCCTCATTGGCGGGCTCTGGCGCCGTCAAGGCGTGGGCATGCATGGCGTGGGCGTTTCCAAAGTCGGGGTTGCTAGCCCAGACCATAGGCAAAACGCGGTAAATTCACGGTTAATGGCGCGATTGCCCCGCAACATGCCGCTTGCCGCGCCCTGGCGGCGGAACAAGGAGCAGCGTTCGCGATTGTGCCATCGGGAGAGTATGGCGGCCGGCGCGCCGGATCGTCATGCTGAACCGGCACGGCCCCGCGCATAAGCCGCATCGAACGCTTCTGTTGGCGAAATAAACATCATGCCTTGCAGGACTCGCTGCATCCGCGCGCCGGCCATGCGATTAACGCAACGGTAACGTCGGCGCCCACGCCGTCGCCCCATGGAGGATGTCATGACGAACGCGACTTCGTTTTCCCGCCGCTCGCTGATCGGATTCGGCGCTGCCGCCATCGCCGCCTCGGCCGCGCCGAAGGTCTGGGCCCAGGCTGCCGCGCCCGCGCCTGCCGCCGGCCCGTTCTCGCTGCCCAAGCGCGCCTATGAGGCCGCGGCGCTCGAACCCCATATCGACGCTATGACGATGGACATTCACTACAACCGCCATCACGCCGCCTTCGTCGCCGGCCTGAACGGCGTCGCCAAGAACCATGGCGTCGTCGCCTCGACCCCGCTCCATAAGCTGCTGGGCGATCTGATGTCGGTGCCGGAAGCCGTCCGCACCCCGGTCCGTAACGCCGGCGGCGGCCACGCCAACCACACCATGTTCTGGGAGGTGATGGGTCCGAAAGCCGGCGGCGCGCCGACCGGCGACGTCGCGGCTGCGATCACGAAGGATCTCGGCGGCTTCGACAAGATGAAGGCCGATTTCGAGGCGGCCGGGCTGCGCGTCTTCGGATCCGGCTGGGTCTTCGTCACGGTGGCTGCCGACGGCAAGCTCGCCATGGTGTCCAAGAGCGGCCAGGACAACCCGCTGATGGACAAGCAGATGCCGCTCTTCGGCAACGACGTCTGGGAGCACGCCTATTATCTGAAGTACCAGAACCGTCGCGGCGACTATCTCAAAGGCTGGTGGAACACGGTCAACTGGGCCAAGGTCAACGAGCGCTATGCGGCCGCCAAGGCCGGCAAGCTGACAATCTGACTGGAAAGCCGGTTTCGAGACCCGGCGCGCCCGGCCGCAAGGCCGGGCGTTTTCATGTCGCCCAAGCCGAGGTTGCACCCGTGCCCGGCTCGTCGTCACATTGCTGTCGGGGCGGCATGGCCGGGGCGTCGCAAGCCATCCGCGACCGGAGCCGCCGGCACAGGCTTGAGACCGGTCCCGCGCCGCAGCATGTCGAAGGCGACGAGATGGGTCACCCCCGAGATCCCGACGCCGAACAGCGGGATCAGCGCCAGTGGCAGGGCGGCGATGGGCGTCATGCGTGCATCCTGCAGCAAGGTGAAGGTGAGACCCGTGCCGACCGCCAGGACGAAATCGGCGAATCCGAAGACATGGAAGGCGCGATAGCGCGCCTCGCTTTCCGGCCTGAACAGCAGCCAGGCCGCCCAGCCGCCGGCGATCAGATCGCCCACTCCGGCGAGGACCCAGAAGGCCGGCGGCAGCGCTCCGTTGGCGCCATACCAGAAGAACAGCAGGGCCGCCGGAATGCGCCAGGTGTGAAATGCCAGAATCGGGCGATGGCCTATTCCGTCGGCATAGGCCTGGAGGTCTGGCGAAGTGAAATAGATCAACGTCGGCAGAACGATCGTCGCCGCCACGATGGCGCCGATCAGCGGCGGGTAAAGCGAAGCCAGAACGCCCGACAGCGCGCCGACGACGACCGCCAGCGCCCAGATCGAGAGGATTGCGAGAAGCATTCGGCCGGTGCGGCCGGATGGGTTCGGGTTGGGAGTGGGCATGATCCGTATCCTTCCGTTATAAGTGCAATTACACGTTTTCCTGCGCCACTAGAGGCTGGCCCGATGCCGTCCTTTCAGCCCAGCGCGTGCAAGCGAAGCCGCAGATCGCGCCAGCCGGCTTCGCCCAGTCGGCGCTGGCTGTCGGCTTGGGCCGCTCGCCAATGCGGAACCGCTCGGTCGAGCAGGGTCCGCCCCGCTGGCGTCAGGACGAGACCGCGCACGCGCGCATCGGACTCGGCGGGCGTCGTCTCGACCAGGCCCATCGCCTCCAGTGGTTTCAGGTTCCGGTTCAGTGTCGTGCGCTCGAGACCAAGCAGGTCGGCGAGAACACCCAACGGCGCGGCACGATCCCGCAGCAGCGCCGCAAGGATCGAGAATTGGCCGGAGGTGAGCCCAAGCGGGCGCAGCGCCTCGTCATAGCGCCGCGCCACCAATCTGGCGGCTCTGCGCACGCCGAGGCAGACGCAAGCACTTTCGATATCGGCGGCGGTGGGTGCTGTTCCAGTCATGCCCGCGATAATATGTGCAATTACACTTATGTCAATCCCGTCATTGCCTGTCAGGTCGTGAGGCGCCATCCACGCAACGGCGCTTCAAGCCACCGCCGGCGGCCGCGCCACGCACACCCCGGCCTGCTCAAGTGCGAACGCCGCCCGCAGGCACAGATCCTCGCGCCAGGGCGCGGCGATCACCTGCACGCCGATCGGCAAGCCTGAGCCGAATACCGGAACGGCCGCAACCGGCAGCCCGATCGCCGAGATCGGCTGGGTGAAGATGCCGAGATTGGGCCGCAACGGCACTATCTCCCCCCGCAGTTCCAGCGTCTTCTGGCCGATCAGTGGCGCAACGCATGGCGTCGCCGGCGCGACGATCAGGTCGACGTCCTCGAACACGCGCATGACCTGATCGTGGAACCAGCGCCGGACCCGCTGCGCCTGGATGTACCAGGCGCTCGGCTGCATCGCGCCGGCGAGAAAGCGGTCGCGCGTCTCCGGGTCGAAATCATCGGCGCGCGCCCGCAGGCGGTCGAGATGGAAGGCGGCGCTCTCGCCATTGGTGATAAGGAAGGCGGCCGCCCGCGCCAGTCCCGCGCCGGCGAGTTCGACGGTGGTCTCGGCAGCCAGCGCCCGTGCGACCGCCGCCACGGCCGCATTAGCCTGCGGCATGCCGTCCGTCGCGAAATAGCCCACCGCCACCGCGATCCGCAAGCCGGCGACCCCGTCCTCCAGCGTCGGCAGGCATGGCTCGACCGCCCGCTGCGCACAGGCAGGGTCATGCGCGTCCGGTCCCTGCAACAGGTCGTAGGCCAGCGCGAGGTCGGTCACGTTGCGCGCAAACGGCCCCAGATGGTCGAGCGAGTCGCAGAAGGGGAAGGAGCGCGTGCGCGGTAGCCGTCCATAGGTCGGCTTCAGGCCGAAGACGCCGCAAAAGGACGACGGCACGCGGATCGAGCCGTTCGTATCGGAGCCCAGCGAGAGCGGCGCAAGACCGGCCGCCGTCGCGGAGCCAGAGCCCGAGGACGAGCCGCCGGCCATGCGCGCAACATCGTGCGGGTTGCGGCAGGCTCCGTCATGGGCGTTCTCGCCGGTGAAGTCATAAGCGTATTCGCCCATGTTGAGGCCGCCGAGCAGCACCGCGCCCGCCGCGCTCAAGCGCTCGACCAGTTCCCCGTCGCGGGTCGCAGGCGCGCGCTCGCGGTTGATCTTCGAACCCGCCCGCGTCGGCAGACCTGCGATGTCGAACAGGTTCTTGACCGCGAAGGGCACGCCGGCAAGCGGCCCCAGCGCTTCGCCGCGCGCCCGCGCCACATCGATGCCGCGCGCCTGCGCCAACGCACGCCCGGCGCTGACGTCGGTGAAGGCGTTGAGCTTCGGGTTCAGCATCGCGATGCGCGCCAAATAGTCGCCGGTCACCATCTCCGCAGTGACCTTGCCCGTCCTGATCTGCTCCGCGATGCGATGGGCTGGCGTGAAGGCGTCGAGACTCACCGCTGCGTCTCCGGCGACGGCAGCCCCGGCTGGAAGGCTGCCGCCATCTCGAAAGCGCCGTCGTCGAGCGGAGCGCCCTCGACGATCGTCGCCATCCGCTGCGCGACCTCGAGGAATTGCAGCACGCCCGGGCGCTGTCCGTCCGTGATCGTCAGGCCGAGCGTCACGGAAAGCGCATTGCAATGGCGTTCGGCGTCGAAGGCGGGCTTGCCCAGGTTCATTCCGCTGGCTCCAGATTGGCGTGAGATCGGCTCGGTGGCGTTGCAGTCGTGCATATCGGGTCCGGACCCGTCGCCGCAGCCATCGCCGCGATGACGTCATGCGTCGTCGAAACCCAGCCCAGGATCCCGCCCTGCGCCGCGATCATCGCCAGGCCGACCGTGTGGAACTCCGGAAAATAGGAGGCGCAGGCATCGCCGAGCACGAGGCAGCGATAGCCCCGGTCGTTGGCTTCCCGCACGGTGGTGTGGACGCAGACCTCCGTGGTGACCCCGGCGACGAGCAGCGTTTCGATGCCACGATTTCGCAGCATCAGGTCGAGATCGGTCTGGTAGAATGCGCCTTTGCCGGGCTTGTCGATCACCGGTTCGCCCTGTTCGGGCGCGAGCGCCGGCACGATGTCGTGGCCCGGCTCGCCGCGGATCAGGATGCGCCCCATCGGCCCGGCCGCGCCGATGCGTTTGTCAGGCGCGCCTCGGTTCACCTTCGCCGGCGGCGCATCGGACAGATCGGGCCGATGCCCCTCGCGGGTGTGGATCACCAGCAGCCGTGCCTGCCGCGCGGCCGCGAGCATGGCCTGGCAGGGTCCGACCGCCGCCATCAGCCGTGAAACGTCGTTGCCGAGCGCGGCCCCAAACCCGCCCGGCTCCAGAAAGTCGCGCTGCATGTCGATGAGAATGAGCGCGGTCCGCGCGAAATCGACGCTGAGCGGTCGGGGCTGCGCGACGATCTCCGTCCCGATCATTCATATCGCTCCCGCTGACGGACGGAACAGGCTTTGCAAGGGCCGTGCCTGAGGCGGGCCCGTGCGGTCGCGAGAGGCAGGCAGATGGGCAAGCCGATGAGCAGGCGTTTGGCGATCGCACGGAGGATGCCTGGCAAGGCCCGCATGCATCGCAACGGCGGCGATCGACGCGGAGCTTGCGTCATGCATAATCTTTGTATGCATGATGAGATCATTTGCCTATTTCAAAGGCATCAATTCAAGAGGCTTCCGTGACAACGCTAACCAGCCTGATTGCCGACCATATCGAGGGCCGCGCGACGATCCCGCGTACGGTCGCGGCGGCCTATGCCCGTCATCGCGAGCATGGCGACGACGCGATCTTCATCACGCTGCGGCCGGAAGCCGAGGTCATGGCCGAAGCGGAGGCCCTGCAGGCCGAGGGCGCGCGCGGTCGCAGGCTCTGGGGCGTACCCATCGCGGTGAAGGACAATATCGACGTCGCCGGCCTGCCGACCACGGCCGCCTGCCCGGGCTTCGCCTTTACGCCCGCGCGGGACGCCACCGCCGTTGCGCGCCTGAAGGCAGCCGGCGCGCTGATCATCGGCAAGACCAATCTCGACCAGTTCGCCACCGGCCTGAACGGCACGCGCTCGCCCTATGGCGTTCCCCGCAATGCGCTGCGCGCCGATCTCGTGCCGGGCGGTTCGAGCTCCGGCTCGGCGAGCGCGGTCGCCGCCGGCATCGTCCCGGTCGCGCTTGGTACGGACACGGCGGGCTCGGGCCGGGTCCCGGCGGGTCTGCAGAATCTCGTCGGGCTGAAACCCAGCGTCGGCCTCGTTCCAAGCGCCGGCGTCGTGCCGGCCTGCCGAACGCTCGACTGCATCTCCGTCTTCGCGCTCACCGTCGACGACGCCTGGTGCGTCCTCGACGTAATCGCCGGGTCCGACAGAGCCGACCCATTCTCGCGCACAATCCCGCTCGGCCGGCCGGGCTCGGTCGCGCCGCACCTGAAGATCGGCATCCCCCACCCCGCCGATCTCGATTTCGACGGCGATGCGGCCGCGGAAGCGAGCTTCACTATTGCCGTCGAGCGCGCGCAGGCGCTGGGCGCGACCATCGTCCCGCTCGACATGACGCCGTTCAACGACACGGCGCGGCTGCTCTATCACGGACCCTGGGTCGCCGAGCGCTGGCTCGCGATCCGCGAGCTTTACGAGCGTGAGGCCGAGGCGATCCTGCCCGTGATCCGCGAGGTCATCGCCGGCAAGCCGCTGCCGGATGCAGCCGAGACCTTCGCCGCGCGTTACCGCCTTGCCGAACTCGCGCTCGCCGCGAAGGCAGCGCTCAAGGGCATCGACGCCCTGATGGTGCCGACCGCACCGCGCCCGGTCACGCTGGCGCAGATGGCCGCCGACCCGATCGGCCAGAACTCCATGCTCGGCCGCTACACCAATTTCGTGAACCTGCTGGACCTGTGCGCGCTTGCCGTCCCTGTTACCCTGGCGACGGACGGCACGGCGGCTGGCGTCACCTTCATCGCACCCTGCGGCCATGATGCGGCGCTGGCGGGCCTCGGCCGAGCCTTCCATGCCGCATCCGGCCTGACATTGGGTGCAACCGGCGCGGCTATGCCGGCCTTGAGCCCTCTTTCGGCCGCACCGGCTCCGGGCACGATCGAGATCGCGGTCGTCGGCGCGCATCTCTCCGGCATGCCGCTGAACGGCGAATTGACAGGGCTCGGCGCGACCTTCCTGCGCGCTGCGACCACAAGCGCCGATTATCGCCTTTTTGCCGTGCCCGGCGGTCCGCCCGCGCGGCCCGGTTTGATCCGCGTCGCGGAAGGCGGCGCGTCGATCGCGCTGGAAGTCTGGGCGATGCCGGCGGATGGGTTCGGACGCTTCGTCGCCGGCATCCCCTCCCCGCTCGGCATCGGGACGCTGGGCCTCGCGGACGGCACTCAGGTCAAGGGCTTCCTCTGCGAGGCGATCGCCACACAGGGTGCCCGGGACCTCACGGGCTTCGGCGGCTGGCGGGCTTACGTCGACTCGCTTTCGAAAGTTGCATGAAGCCTCAACGCGCCTCGGCATAGCTCCGAAACGCATCGCGCACGATGCCGATATGCGCGCGCATCGCCTCGACCGCGCCCTGCTGGTCCCCACGCAGGATCGCCTGCACGATCAGATCGTGCTCCCGATAGGAGCCCCCGAGCCGGCCCGTGGCGCGGAACTGCGCCCGTCGGAACGGCGCGACGCGGATGCGCGTCATCAGCGTGATCTCGGCCAGGTAGCCATTATGCGAGCCGGCGTAGATCGCTGCGTGAAACGCCTCATTCGTCTCGTGATAGCGCGCCGGATCGCCTTTCTGGACCAGGCCGCGCAAATCGTGGTGCAGCGCCTCCAGCGCGCGGCGCTCCGGCACGGTCATGTTGCGCGCGGCCATCCCGGCGCAGAGCGCCTCCAGTTCGGCCATAGCCTCGAACATGTCGTGGAGCTGGCGCGGCGTCGGCAGCGCGACGACCGCGCCGCGATGCGGCCTGACGCTGACGAGACCCGATGCCGAAAGCTGCCTGATCGCCTCGCGCACCGGAGTCCGCGATACGCCGAAGCGCGCCGCCAGTTCCTGCTCGTCGAGCGGCGCGCCCGGTTCGAGCGCACCCGAAACGATCTCGTCCGCGATCTGGAGGCGCAAGCTTTCCGTGCGGGTGCGCGGCGCAGGCCTGGCGCGTGGAACCGATGCAACGAGCGGCGGCGGCATGATGGTCAGGACCGGAGAACGGGCGGATTCGCCAATTTGTGAATAGCAGGCCCCGGCGCCACCGTCATGGCGCAGCGCACGCGCGGATCATTCGGCGATCATGCTGACATGTGCCGCAACCACCCGCCACCCTTCGGGAAACTTCACCCATGTCTGGCTCTGCCGGCCGATCTTGCCCGGCATGCTCTCGCGCCGGTACAGCGTGTTGGCGGTGGCCGTCGCGTCGCCATAGGTCGTGATCACCGTCCGGTAGATCTCGCGCATCACGCCGACAGGCGAGCGCGCCGCGCGAAAGGCGGCGATCTCGGCATAGCCGTAGAGGTTCTCGGCCACGCCGTAGCGCAGCGTTTCGGGCGCGTCCTTGAACAGAGTGTCGAGCACCGCGACGTCGTTGGTGGTCAGCGCCTTCTCATAGGCGTCAAACGCCGCCTCGACTTCGGCGAGCACGGCGGGGTCGTTGATTTTCATGGGCAGGCTTCTCCAGTCTCGCGCTTCATTCCAAGCCCGACGTCATCCCGGACGCAGCGAAGCAAGCTCCGGCATCATAAGGCACGTCGGCGTCCTTATGATGGATCCCGGATCTGCGCGGCTTTGCCGCTTGTCCAGGGGTGACGGCGGAGGGTGTAAACTCAAACCGGCGGATGCGGAATCGCCGTCAGCAGTTCCTTTGTATACTCCGCCTTCGGGTCGCCGAGCACCTCCTCGGCGGTGCCCTGCTCGACGATGGCGCCGGTCTTCATCACGATCACCCGGTCGCAGAGCAGGCGGACCACATTGAGGTCGTGCGAAACGAAGACATAGCTCATGCCGAGCCGGCCCTTCAGTTCCTCAAGCAGGTTCAGCACCACCGCCTGCACCGAGACGTCGAGCGCCGCCGTCGGCTCGTCGAGAATGACGAGATCGGGCTCGAGCGCGATCGCGCGCGCGATGCCGACGCGCGCCTTCTGCCCGCCCGAAAGCTGGTGCGGGAAGCGGTCGATCAGCTCGACCGGGAGCCCGACCAGCCGCGCCAGCTCCTCACAGCGCGCCCTCAGCGCATCGCGACCCTTGATGGAGCCCATGCGCAGGATCGGATCGACGATCGCCCGCTCGGCGGTGAAGCGCGGATTGAGGCTGTCGGTGGGGTCCTGAAACACCATCTGGATGCGCCGGCGATGCGGAGAGCCGGCGAACTGCTTGGCCGGAATCGCGCCGATATCCGTCCCGTCGAAGATGATCCTGCCACCGCTCGGGTCGATCAGTCGCGTGATCATCAGCGAGGTCGTCGATTTGCCGCAGCCGGATTCGCCGACGAGGCCGAGCGTCTCGCCCTTGGCCACGCTGAAGCTGATGCCGTCGACGGCGCGGAAGGCAGCCTTGGCCGGCTCGGCCTTGCCCATCAGCTTTGCAAACAGCGAGCCGGTCTCGGGACGAGGATACTCCTTGACCAGGTTTTCGACCCGCATCAGCGGCTCGGCGTCCGCCATGACGATGCCCGGCGTTTTTGCCGCGGCTGGCGGCGCCTTCGGCGCGTCCGGCAGCAGATCACGCAGGCTCATGCCCACACGCGGCGTCGCCTGCATCAGCTTGCGGGTATAGGGGTGCTTCGGGTTGCGGAAGATTTCGGTCGCCAGCGCCGTCTCGACGACCTTGCCCTTCTCCATCACCGCGACCCTGTCGCAATAGGCGGCAGCCAATCCGAGATCATGGGTGATGAGGATGGTCGACATCCCCCGCTCGCGGGTCAGCTCGACGATCAGGTCCATCACCGCCTTCTGGGTGGTGACGTCGAGGCCCGTGGTCGGCTCGTCGGCGATCAGGAGTTGGGGCTGGCATGCGAGCGCGAGCGCGATCACGACGCGCTGGCACATGCCGCCCGAGAGCTCGAACGGATAGGCGTCGTAGCGCTCCTCGGGCCGGGCGATCCTGACCTTGGTCAGCGCCTCGATGGCCTTTTCCCTCGCGGTCGCACGCGTCGCCTGGACATGCTGCAGCAGCACGTCCTCGATCTGCCGTCCGACCTTGCGGATCGGATTGAGCGCCGCGCGCGGGTTCTGGAAGATCATCGAGATCTCGCGCCCGCGCAGATCGCGCATCTGCGCCTCGCTGGCCGCGACAAGGTCGACGCCCGAGAACGCGATCGAACCCTCAGCGACCCGGCCCGCCCGGTCGAGGATGCGCACCACCGCATAGGAGGTGACGGATTTGCCCGAGCCGGATTCGCCGACGATGGCGACCGTCTCGCCCTTGCCGACCTGGATGTCGATCGCCTTCACCGCCTGCACCGTGCCCCGGCGCGTGGCGAATTCGACGGTGAGGTTCCTGATGTCGAGGAGGGGGGCGGTGGTCATGCTCAATTCCTCCGCTGCGGATCGACGAGGTCGCGCACGCCGTCGCCGAGCAGGTTGAAGCAGAACACCGCGATCATCAGCGCCAGGCCCGGAAAGAACGCGATCCACCATTCGCCCGAGACGATGAAGCTCGCCCCTTCCGCCACCATGATCCCCCATTCGGGCGTCGGCGGCCGCACGCCGAGCCCGATGAAGGAGAGCCCGGCCGCATTCAGGATGGCGTAGCCCATGGTCAGCGACATCTGCACCGCCATGATCGGCATGATGTTGGGCAGCACCTGCGTCATCAAGAGCCGCCAATCGGAGTTGCCCGAGAGCCGCGCCGCCTGCACGAAGCCGGCCTCGCGCCGGACATTGGCCTCGGCCCGCGCGACCCGGGCATAGAGCGGGAAGTTGATGATCGCGGTCGCCAGCACGATGTTGCCGACCGAATTGCCGAGCGCCGCCACGATGCCCATGGCGAGCACGAAGAGCGGGAAGGCCATGATCGTGTCGGCGATGCGGCCCACGACCTTGTCGACCCAGCCGCCGAAGAAGCCGGCCATCACGCCGGCAAGCCCGCCCATCACGAAGACGAGCGCGACGGAGGCGACCGCGATGGTGAAGTCCAGCCTTGTCGCCACGATCACACGGCTGAAGATGTCACGACCGAGCTGGTCGGTGCCGAACCAGTGCCGCGCGCTCGGCGCTTGCAGGGCCGAGTTGGTGTTGCTCGCCAGCGGATCGTAGGGGACGATCGACGGCCCGAAGATCGCCGCGAACAGGATAAGCGCGAACAGCCCGAAGGCGAGACCCGTAATCGGGTTCTCGGCGACGATATGGCGGGCGTGGGCCCAGAGGCTGGTCGAGGGCGGGGCGTCGAAGCGCAGGGAAGCGACAGGGTCGGCCGCGGCGGATTCGGCGGGCACGGGCTCGATCTTGCTCATGTCGTTCACGATCAGCCCTCCAGCCTGACGCGGGGGTCGATCACGCCGTAGAGCACGTCGATCATCAGGTTCAGCGCGACGTAGAGGATCGCCATGGTCAGGACGAAGCCCTGGATCGGCGCGTAATCCGAGGCGATCAGCGCCTCGACCGCATAGGAGCCGACGCCGGGCCAGGCGAACACCTTCTCGACCAGAACGTTCGCGCCGAGCAGGAAGGAGAACACCATGCCGAGCGTGGTCACGACCGGCAGCATCGCGTTGCGAAAGGCGTAGGTCCCGATGACCTTGCCGCTTGAGAGCCCGCTGGCGCGTGCGGTGCGGACGAAATCGGCCCCGAGCACGGCGAGCATCGAGGCGCGGGTCATGCGCGTGATCGGCGCGAGCGAGAAGATGCCGAGCGTCAACGCCGGCAGGATCAGTTGCGAGAAGGCGGCGCGAAAGGTCTCCCACTCGCCCGCCAACAGCGAGTCCACAAGAAACAGCCCGGTCACGCGCGGCGGTTCGGAGGCGAAGACGTCGAGCCGGCCGAGCGGCGCCGGCGACCAGCCGAGGATGAAGTAGAACACATAGACCAGCAGCAGGCCTGTGAAGAACACCGGCAGCGAGACGCCGGCCGTCGCCACGATGCGGCAGAGATGATCGATCCAGGAGCCCTGCTTCACGGCGGCGAGCACGCCGAGCGGTAGCGCCACCGCCATCGCCAGGATCAGCCCCGCCAAAGTCAGCTCTGCCGAGGCCGGCAACCGGGCGGCGAGATCCTTCGTCACCGGCTGGCCGGTCGTCAACGACTGGCCGAGATCGCCCTTCACGAGCGCGGTGACATAGGAGACAAACTGCACCGGCAGCGGCTGGTCGAGCCCGAGCTTGCTGCGGATTTCGGCGATCGCCTGCGGCGAGGCGGCGGGTCCGGCGAAGTAGGCCGCCGTATCGCCCGGCAGAACCCGCGTCAGCAGGAAGGTGACGATGATGACGCCGATGACCGACGGGATCGTCGTCAGCAGGCGCTGGCCGATCATGCGCAGCATGGCGTCGTCTCCTCGTTCGACGTCACGCGCCCTTCGTCAAATACCGGAAATCCGGCTCGCGGCAGGGCTGGAACTGGTAGCCGCCGATCGACTTCTGCAGCGCGACGTCATGGGTCGGCTGGTTGATCGGCACCATCGGCACCTCGTTATTGATCAGCTTGATGAAGTCGATGACGTTGGCGTCGTAGGACGCCTTGTCGGGCGCAAAGCGCGCGGCGTCGACGAGCTTGTCCAGCGCCGGGTTCTGGTAGGCGGCGATGTTGAAGATCGAGTTGTTGCCGTGCATCGTCCAGAACAGGTAGTATTCCGGATAGTCGAGCCAGCCGGCGAAGCGGTTCAGCACCATCGGGTTGGTCTTCTTGGCGATTTCGGTGCGGAAATTCGCGCCCGGCACCTTGTTGATCTCGACCGTGATGCCGATCGCGGCCAGCGCTTCCTTCATCAGAACGGCCATTGGCTCGGCGACGGTGGCGTTGCCGGCGTCGAAATAGAGCGTCGTCGAGAACGGGCCGCCCGCCGCATCGACCAGCGCCTTGGCCTTGGCGACGTCCGAGGTGTAGGGGAAAGGCTGCGGCCAGGCGACTTTGGGTGCGGTTCCGCCCGACATCGAGACGCCGCGCCCGAACAGCGAGGCCTGCAGGATCTTGTCGTAAGGCATCGCCCAGGCCACGGCCTGGCGCAGGCGCGCATCCTTGAACGGGCCGACCTGCGTGTTGAGATAGCAGCCCCAGACGCCGTTGGGGATCGGCACGCCGACGACGTTGACCTTGCCCGCGTCGAGCAGATCCTTGAAGTCCTTCGGCGGCAGCCCGTATGAGACGTCGGCGTCGCCGCGCTCCATCAGCGCCCGGCGGGTCGAAGGCGAGGCGATGTCGCGCGCGATGATGCGGCGCAACTGCGGCAGCTTGCCGGATTTCCAGGCGTCGTTGCGGACATAGATCGTCTCGACGCCGGGCTTCCAGCTCTCGACCTTGTAGGCGCCGCCGCCGGCGATGTTGTTCTTCAGATATTCCTTCGCATGGGGATCGCCGCCGCCGTTCTTGATGGCGAGTTCGGAGTCGAAGACGAAGGGAATTGTGACGGCCAGATTCGGCAGGGTCATCTTGTCCTTGCGGACGAAATCGACGCGGAAGGTGCTGTCGTCGACGACGACGAACTGCTCGGGCTTCTCCAGCGAACCGGCGTTCATCTGCGTGGTGGCGAAGCCGCCGATCGTGCAGGCGCGGTCGAGCGACCACTTCACGTCCCTGGCCGTGACCTTGCGGCCGGAATGAAAGGTCGTGTCGCGCAGCTTGAAGGTGCAGCTCATGCCATCGGACGCGACCTGCCAGCTCTCGGCCAGTTCGCCCTCGAGCTCGCCCATCGCGACCTGGTTGCCGCCGCCGCCGGGGATCGGCACCGGCTTGAAGCGCAGCAGGCGATCATAGCAGTTCAGCGCCACGCCGTTGACCGGCTGCGACGCGCCGATGCCCTGCATGTCGAGGCTGTTGGGGCCGTATTCCTGCACCAGCAGCAGGGTCTCGGCGCGACTCGGGGCCTGCGCCTGCACGCCGCCCGAGCGGGCGACGAAAGGTATACTGAGGCCGGCGGCGATGGCGGTGCGGCGTGTGATGGTCATGGCTTGGCCCTTCGATGCGCGTGCGGGATGGCTCGGGACTGTCGGGATGGGGTCATGCACGGAGCATGCCGGGACGTCGCCGGGCGCAGGCCTGCGTCAGGGCGGAAAAGGCTGGCAGACCGGTCATGGCGTGGCCCCATCGAACGAGGAAGACGCCATCATCCAAGCACGGAGCGTGCCAACATCTATGCTATTGATAAATCAATATAAATAAGAATTTGTCGCTACATCAAGGGCTATTAGGCATGCAAGATGTATGCACGTGGCAAGTTTATGATTATATTTTAATCAATACGAGATCAGCGAAAGCTGGCGGCAGCGCGGCACGAGGCCTGCATCCAGCCTCCCCAATGCTTGCGAAGCATGCCCAGGCCGGCGTCGTCAGGCGGGACCGTTCAACGTCGCGTCCGGCCTCGGCAGCGCGGGCGCGCGGTCGCGGCCCCGCCACTGCACCGCGACCACGACGAGGGCGAGCGCCAGCCCGATCAGGTCGGCCACCCAGTCGGGCTTGACCAGGCAGAACGCCGTCGCGATCAGCAGGGCGCGTTCCCACAGCGTCGCCCGGCGCAGCAGATAGCCGTGCAGCCCGGCCGCGAGCAGTCCGATGCCGACGAAGGACAGGATGAATCGCCAGATGATTGTCGGCCAATCCCCGATCATCAGCAGCGCCGGCTCGTAGACGAACATGAACGGCACGATGAAGCCCGCGCATCCGATCTTAACCGCAGCCCAGCCGCTCGACCAGAGATCGGCCTTGGCCAGCCCCGCCGCCGCGTAGACCGCCAGCGCCACCGGCGGGGTGATCGCCGAGAGGATCGCGAAATAGAACGCGAACATGTGGGCCGCCGGCGTGACGACCCCGAGCTTGATCAGCGCCGGCACCAGCAGCGAGGTCATGACGATATAGGCCGGCGTCGTCGGCATGCCCATGCCGAGCACGATGCCGGCGATAGCCGTCAGGATCAACGCCAGCAGCAGCCAGTTCTGCGCCAGCCCGATAACGGCCTGCGTGAACACGATGCCGGCGCCCGTCAGCGCCACGACGCCGATGACGATGCCGGCGCAGGCGCAGGCCAGCGCCACGGCGAGCGCGTTGCGCGCCCCGTCGATCATCGCGTCGATGATGATCGGCAGCCGGACATTGACGCGCGTCGAGGCCCTCATCGCCGCGACGGGGAAACACAGCAGCGTCCCGGCGAGCGCCGCCAGCGGCGCGCTGTAGCCCGAATAGAGCACGATCAGGATCGTCGCCACCGGGATGAAAAGATGCCCGCGCTCGCGCAGCGTCGTCGAGAGCACCGGCAGTTCGCTGCGCGGCACGCCCATGATGCCATGGCGCTTGGCCTCGAAATGCACGGCGGCGAAGCAGGCGACGTAATAGAGCACCGCAGGAATCAGCGCCCAGATGATGACCTGGCCGTAGGAGACCGACAGGAACTCGGCCATGACGAAGGCGGCCGCGCCCATGATCGGCGGCATGATCTGCCCGCCGGTGGAGGCCACGGCCTCGACGCCGGCGGCGAAATGCGCCTTGAAGCCGGTGCGCTTCATCAGCGGGATCGAGATCGGTCCGTCGACCATGACATTGGCCACCGCGCTGCCCGAGATGGTGCCGAACAGGCTCGACGACACCACCGCCACCTTGCCCGGCCCGCCGGCCGTGTGCCCGGTCAGCGACAGCGCGAAATCCATGAAGAGTTGGCCCGTGCCGGTGCGCTCCATGAAGGCCCCGAAGAGCACGAAGATCATGACATAAGCCGCCGAAATGCCGAGCGGCGCGCCGAACACGCCCTCCGTCGTCATGAAGAGCTGGTCGAGCAGGCGCATCGGCTCGACGCGGGCGAAGAACAGCGCGTAACAGAGGAAAACGATCGCCGTGATCGGCAGCGCCCAGCCGATCAGCCGCCGTGTCGCCTCCATGATGAGGACGATGAGGATGACCGCCATCGCCATATCGGCGGTGGACATGTCGTCGACATAGTAGATGCGGTTGACGATGTAGTCGTAGTTCCAGAACAGATAGGTGACCGGCGCGATCGCCAGCGCCAGCAGCGCATAGTCGAGCAGCGACGGGGCCGAGCCTGTGCCCGCGCGGCGATAGATCAAAAAGGTCAGCGCCAGCGCAAACAGCAGATGTGTGCCGCGGAAGATGATCGCCTCGGGCGTCCCCTGCCCTCCCAAAGCCGGCGGCAGGATCACCCAGATATGATAGAGCGCCATCGCAACCGCGATCACGGCCGTCACCAGCCGGATGACGCCGGCATGACTCAGATCGAACCTGAATTCGGGTTTCGGGACGCTGATGTCCGCTTGCATCTTGTCCAAGGGGCGTGTCTCCAGCCAGCGTGCCTGGCGGCATGGCCGGCCCTCCGCGCGGCGCGGATAGCGCCAGCCCGACAGGCTCGGTGGAAGAGGCGGGGAACGCGCGCCGGCTGGCCGGCGCGCGCTGTCATGTCAGCGTGCGCGCCGCGTCACTTCGAGGCGACCGCGATGCCCGCTTCCTTGTAGAAGCGCGCCGCGCCGGGATGGAACGGCACGCCGACATCCTCGGCCATGATCTTCGGCGTCAGGCCGGCCACGGCCTTGCTGGTCGCTGTCAGGGACGGAACATTGTCGGCGATCGCCTTGGTCATCGCATAGACCTGGTCGGCCGGCAGCTTGCAGGAGGCGACGATGTGGGTGGCGTAGCCGATCACCTTCACATCCTGCTCCTGCTTGGGATAGGTGCCCTTGGGCACCGTCACCAGCGTGTAGCCCGGGTTGAGCTTCTTCATCCCCTCGAGATCGGCCGACAGATCCAGCAGCTTGATGTCGCGCGCCGAGGCGAGATCCATCACCGCGCCCGACGGGATCGCCGTGCCCAGCGAGAAGGCCTGCGCGTGGCCGTCCTTCACCTGCTCGACGGAGTCGGTGTAGGAGACGAAGGAGACCTTCACGTCGCTGTAGCTCAACCCGTGGACCTTCAGCAGTTGCCCGGTGATGAGTTCGCCGGTGTTGCCGCGCGGCTGCGTGGTGATCGCCTTGCCCTTGAGGTCCTTGACGGTGTTGATGCCCGAATTGGCCGGCACCAGCATCTGAAAATACTGCGGATAGAGCGACGCGATATTGCAGATGTTCTCGTGCTTCTTCGGGAAGGGCGCATTGCCGGCCAGCCCGTCCACCGTCGAGATCGAGTTGCCGAAGCCGATTTCCGCCTTGCCGTCCTCGATGGCGCGGACATTCGCGATCCCCGCGCCGGGCAGAGCGGAGACGTTGAGTCCCGGAACCGCCTTCTCCCACATATCCTTGAGCTGGCCGCCGAGCGGCACCCAGACACCGCCCTGCGGACCCGTCATCAGCCGAACGTCGGCGCCCTGCGCGACGCCCGCCGCCGCGACGAAGCCGAGAGCGACGGCCGCGGCGATGCCTTGCCTGTATCCGATCTTCATTTCGTCATCCTCCCAGATGCCATGTTGTCCGACGCCATGTCGTTGAAGCATGTGCGTTCGATGTGGCTGAGACATGCGCGAGCGCAGCCATCGCCATGGCGCCTAAGCTACCGGCGGAGACCGGCGTGGCAAGGATTGATTTTGCGGGGCGGGACGTCGGGGCGGCGCGATGCCGTGAGGTGCTGGTGGGGGCGGCAGGACTCGAACCTGCAACCAGACCGTTATGAGCGGTCAGGACAGATTTTTGCCTTCAATGGCTTGGAAAGCCCGAGGGCAGGAACGGGGGCAGGTTGGTGGGGGCGGCAGGATTCGAACCTGCGGTAAATCCGTTATGAGCGGACGGCCTTAACCACTTGGCGACGCCCCCACTGCTGCCGGGATGCACCAAAGAGGCACGGCGATCAAGCCGCATGGCGCTGATCAACCCTCGCCGGGCGTATCCTCGATCGTCCACTGTCTCGGCCGATGCTCGGCGAAGAGCGCGATAATCCGCGCCACCTCCGCTTCCATGGCGCGAATCGCCTCGCCGACCGGCGCGGCCGGCGGTCGATCGTCTGTCAGCTTGCCGCAGAGGTCCGCGTCGAGCAGGATGCCAGCGCAGGCGATGATCGAGGCGAGATGCGGCACGCCGGTGACCGGGTCGGCCGCCTCGCCGTTCCACCAGGACGCCAGGTGCCGGTCAAGCGCCGAGCGGTAGACCGAGGCGCGCACGCCGGCGACGCGCCAGTTGTAGGCGCCGTATTTCGCCGCGCCCTCGGCGAAGGCCAGCGCTGCGAAGACCCTGACCGTATCGGGAACCAGGTGAAGCGGCAGCTTCGAGATGGCCAGCGCGTCCTTCGGGTTCGTCGGCTTGGAATCGCTCACGCCGCCCTCCTGATCGAGACCCAGTCCTCGCCGCCCTTGCCCTGCGGCTCCTCGAGCTGGATTTCCCAGCGCGAGGTGATGCCGCGGCGCGGATGCACGAACCAGAGCGGCTGGCAGGGCGAGGCCGGCGGGGCGCGCAGGGCGTTCTTGGCGTATTCGTCCCAGCCCTTGAGCGTGCCCGAGACGATGACGCGCGGCAGCCAGAGCATCTGGTGCCAGTGGCCGATGACGAGCACGTCGTAATCGAGCCCGAGCCCCGCCGCCTGCTTGCCGACCTTGGTCTCGCCGCGCGCGATCGGCCCGAGCGAGCCTATGATGCCGTCGCCGCCCTTCACGCCGAGCATGTCGCCATGCATCGCCAGATAGCGCTGGCCATAGACCCGGTAATGCACCTCGTTGGTGTCGGGAATGTCGAAGGTGATGCGGTCGTCGTCGGCGAAGTGGCGCTGCAGCAGCTGATAGATCAGCCAGTCGAAATTCTTCCAGACATAGCGCTTGAACTCGGGCTTCTGCGTCGCCCGGCCGTGGTTCCCGGCGGCGCAGGGGCAATAGACCTGGCCGAAGGCGTCCGCCATCTGCCCGAGCGCCCAGATCATCAGATCGACGCAGCGCAGCACGGTCGGCAGCACCTCCTCGGCGTCCGTCTTGGCAAGCTCGGGATGCAGCCCGCCGCTGACGAAATCGCCGAGCAGGTTGACGACGATGCCGGGATACTGGCCCGGCCCATGCTCGCGGGCCAGCGAGACCGTGACCTCGACGAGCCGGCGCACGCGCCGCTCGGCGATCCGCGGATCGAAGGCGTTGCGGCCGTTCGTCTCCGAGGACGAGACGACCTCGCCCATGTGCCAGTCCGACCAGACGGTGACGGGAACCTCCGGCGTCTTGGGCCCATGCGAAAGCGGCGCGAGGATCCATGCCGGAGGCGACGCCGGCGGCGTGGCGAGAGAGCCGATCAGTCCGCGCACAACATCGGCGTCGATCTCGGCGCGGTGCAGGTCGCGGAGCTGTTTGCGCAGTCGCACGACCTCGTCTTCGAGGCCGACGAGCTTGCGCCGCTCGGCGGGCTCGACCACTGCCGGCCCGGCGTTCCTGCGCTTCGGGGCGTCCGCAGGACGCGGCGCGGGTTCCGGCGGCGCGACGCCATTGGGCGCAAGCCCGTGCGACGCATGCGCCACCCGCAGCCGGTTGCGCAGCGCCGAGGACGAGATGCCCAGAGCCAGCGCCGCCTCCTTCAGGGCCGAGCGCCCTGCCCCGCCATGGGCGAGCGGCCAGAGCGCGCCGGTCTCGACCGCGATCTCGACGGCCTCGACCGAGCGGCGCGCCTCATCCGCCGAGAGCGGCTGTTGCATGTTCGGCCGCGGCATCAGGCCGGGGCCCCGAGCACGGCGCTCTCCAGAGTCGCGGCGCTCTCCAGCTTCAGCGGCAGGATCAGGCAGACCTGCACGCCTTCGCCGAACAGCACCAGCGCGGCGTCGGGGCCGACCAGCAGGATGACGAGATCGGGCGCGAGCGGCCGGGGCGGCTCGCCATGGGATTGCCGGAGGCTCGCCATGGCGCGGGCCGCGTCATCGTCGCGCCAGAGCAGCAGGCGGGCGCCGCCTTCCGCCATCGTCGTCGCCTCGGTCAGCACCGATTCGAGCGGGCGGCAGCCTTCCTGCGCGAACAGGGCCGATGGATTGAGCAGGATGGCGGCGAGCAGAAGCGCGCCGGCGCGAAGCACGGTCAACATGGCGTTCGTCCTTTCGGGGTGGTCAGGCTGCGGATTTCGGAGGGCGGCGGGGCGAGGGCTGCCCCTCGATGACGCGGTCGATGCGTTCGTTGAGATGGCTGACCTGGCCGCCGACGCCCTCGATCGCGCCGATGATGCGTTCCATCTGCTCGCGCAGGCCGACCTTGGAGACATAGGTCTCGGCGACATGCAGCTTGTGCTCGTGCAACACCGCCTGCAGCACCTCGGCGCGGGCGCCGGCGGCGGCGGCGGCCGTCATCGCCTCGGCTCGCGCCCGGTTGACGATCGTCTCGACCCGGACCCAGGCCGTGGTGACGAAACCGATCACCAGGATCGCGAGGGAAACCAGTTCGGTCGTGACGGTCATCGCACCCCCTTTCGGCCGAAGCCGATCAGCGGGGCGATCTCCTTCAGCGTGTGCCCGCCATTGAAGACGGCGAGCCAGGTCAGCGTCACCGAGCCCCAGGCCGAGACCATCTCGGCGACGGACAGGAGAGGCCTGACGCCGGCATTGCCGCCAAACAGCGCCGTCAGCAGCAGCACGCTCCAGCCGGCGATGATCAGCCCCTGCCACGCGCCGCGCCAGAACTGCCACGCGCCAAAGCCTTTCTCGACCTCGGCCGCCTGCGCGGCCGCGCCGCGCTGCGCCTCGATCTCCCAGAGCCGGATCATCTCCGCCGCGCTCGCCTCGACGCGGGCGACGATCGCCGGGGCCGAGCCTTGCGTCTCGATCGCCTCCTTCACGGCCTCCGGCGTCGCCGGAGTGCCGAGATTGGCGGCCAGCCCCTCGATCGCCTTGCCGGCGAGGCCGCCGACCACGGCCCCGGCCGGGCCGCCGACGGCGGTTCCGATCATTGTGCCGAGCTGCGGCGCGCCGAGTTTGAAGAGCTGGCCCGCGAGCGAGCCGAGCGTGTTGGCGAGATCCATGGTCAGCCTCCAAGGGCGCGGCGGAAGGCGGCGACGAGCCGCGCGAAGAAGCCCGGCGCCGCCGGGACGGGCTCAGGCTCAGGCGGCGGGGGGACGGCGACGGGCGCGGCAGGAAGCGGTGCAGCCGGGGCCGGTGCGACCTTTTCGGGAGCAGGCGGAGAAGGCAGCGGCGGCGCGGCGGTCTCCGACGGCGGCGGCTGGACGGCCGCCACGCCCTTGCCGGGCCAGTCATTGGGCCAGTTCGCCCATTTGCCCTTCCGCAGGGCCGCGGCCTCGGCGCGCATCCGCGCGGCGTAGACGCCGTTCAGGCCGCCGCCATTGTAGACCTCCTCGACCGTGTCGAAGTCGGCGCGGGCCAGCGCCGGCCTGAGCCCGTTCTTGACGAGGAAATTGCTGAAGGCGTGAAGCTGGCGCACCTCGGAATCGGTGAAGGCGTCGAACATCGCCCGCGCCGAGGGGAAGCCGCAGGTCTCATGGTTGAAGCCCATGATCTGGAATTTGCCGATGCTGATCGCCTCGAAGGCGGCGTCGGCGTCGTAATCGATCATGCGCTGCAGCAGCGCGTAACGCGGGCCGGGGCCGTTGGTCATGCGCCTGTAGTGGCCGGACGCCCTGGTCGCGGCGTAGCTCTTGGTCGCAAGGCCAAGCCTGAGCGCCTGCGCCCGCCGGGAGACCGGCAGGGCCGAATGGAACTTGTGCGGCTCGGGCAGGATCTTGATCCGCCCGTCGGGAAACCAGCCGAAGCCGCCCGATTCGACCTCGGCGATGGCCTCCAGCGTGGCGGGGTGGCAGCCCAGCTTCGAGGCGAGCGCCGCCATGTCGTCATTGCCGATCGCCTGCGCGCGGCCCTGTCCCAGCATCATGGCTGGCTCCCATAAAAAAGCCGCCCGGAGGGGCGGCGACACTGGCCGACGGGAAACGTCCGGCCTCAGACGGCCTCGAGGTAGCCGTTCATCCCGAAGACGACGAACATCGTCTCCGGGCCGTTGTTGACGACCGTGCCGGTGATCGGAAAACCGGCCGGGTAGACCAGCGGCGAGACGAAGTGGATGTGCTTGTTGTCGGTCGTCACGGTGTATCCGCCGACGATCGAGAGCCCGTTCTGGCGATGCCGCCGCCCCGTCGTGGTGATCGTGCCGTGCGCCTTCGTCTGGCCGACGATGCCGTTCGGATGCGGGTAGCTCTCCAGCACCACCTGGGACACGCCTGCGGAATAGTCGCAGAGCGCCTTGTCCTGGAAGAACAGGTCGGTGACGCAGGCGCGATGGCCGGCGGGCGCGGTCACCGGGAAAGACCACGTCGTCTCCGCCGGGCCATAGGGGTTGATGAAGTCGATGCTGCGATAGACGCCGTCATTGGGCAGTTCCATCGAGCCGCGCGCATTGAAATAGATGCGCGGCGGCAGGCGCTCGATGATCTCGTCGAGCCTGTCGAGCTTGCCGGACACCTCGTCGAGGCGAGCGCACAGGCCGGGCAGCGACATCAGCGCGATCAGCGCATCGAGCTTTTCGCAAACGCTGGGCAGATCGGTCATCGCCGCGCCTCAGAACTGCTTGGCGAGCGCGACGACGGCCTTGCTCGGCTGCGGCCAACGCTCTTCGCCCTCGGGCGTCGCGCCGGCGTTCCTGGCCAGATCGGCCACGCGGGCCCGCACGGCGTCGATCCAGGCGCGGCCCTCGCGCGCTGTCTTCACCATCTCGCGCTCGGCCTTGGTGCGGTCGGCCTCCGCCGTCGCCGCGATCAGCGCCATGGCGAGGCTGAGATTGGCCTGGCCCGTCGCGCTGATGACGCCATGGATCAGGCGGCCCGCCTCATCTTTCAGGCCGATGAGCACGGACGTCGGGTCGGGCTTCGGGGCGGAAGGCGCGGTGAACGTCTCGCCATCGTGACGCCACCCCTCGGCGACCTCGGCCGGGGCCTCGATCCAGCCATGCCCCGCCCCGAACAGCGCTTCGAGGTCGAACTCGGCCGGCAGGTCCTTCGTCTCGACGACAAGGCCATCGGCGAGCCGCGCATAGTGTTTCATGGTCATGTTATTTGTCCCCGTCACGGCGCGAAGCGGCTAAAATACTGGATCTGGATGATTCCAGCCCCACCGTTGCCGCCGAACTGAAAATTACCTCCACCATCAGCGCCGCCCGGCCCGCCGCCGCCGGGTGAAGACCCCGGATTGTTGATCCCGCTATTGGTGAAGGGACGCTGCGTGGGCTGTCCCCAGATCGAGCCGCCGCCGGTGCCGACAATGCCTTCGCACCCGATTTGGCCAGCATAATTGACGTTGCCGCCGGTGCCGTTGCCGCCAATGACCTGCACGGCGTTGACGCCATTATTGGCCCCGTTGCCCGCGGCGCCGCCGGTTCCGGTTCTGCCAAACATGGCGCTGGTTCCGCCGGCCGTGCCGGTAAAGCCCGCGCCCGACGGGCTGGCGAGGCCACCTTGGCCGACGGTATAGGCGTTGCTCGATCCGGGCGTGACCGCCACGGCAAAGCTCTCGGACGCACCGCCGCCACCGCCGCCACCCGCGCGCGACGCGCTCGTCCCCGAGTTGCCGCCGCTGCCGCCGCCGCCGATGACCATGAGACGGCTGATGATCGACACGTCCGCCGGGGCATCCCAGTTGCCGGACGCCGCCGTCAGCGCGACCGTGCGAAGCGTGCCGGCCGTGATGCTGCGGACCTTGGCCGGCGAGATGCCGGTGATGACGAAGGCCGTGCCGGTGGCGACGACATGGACCCGCTCGCCGGCGACCCAGTTCAACGCCTCGATCGGCGATCCATCGGCCCATGTGATCGGCAGCGCCGCAAACCCGTTCAGCGCGAGCGTCGTGCCGCCGTCTGCCGAATCCGAGGCCGGGACGAAGACGAAGGTCGCGCCGGTGATCTCGCTATAGGCCGTGATGGCGGGGTCGAGCACGGCGGTCAGACCGGTCGCCGTGCCGCCGATGGCGGAGAGATACCAGAACCCCCTGCGGACGGAACGAGTCAGCAGATCGTCGTCGAGATTGGTGACAGGATGGCCCGATTTCCGGACGAGCGAGCGCAGATTGGCGATCAGCGCATTGAGCAGACCGGCGCGCCATTCCGTTCCGTCGCGCGCCTCCGGCGAGCTGCAGTCCTTGAACCAGTCATCCGCGTCTCCGCCGGCGTTCAGCGGGTTGACCGCCGGGCGCGTGGCGGAACCACGCGCCGCGAACCACGCGGTCGGTCCCCAGAGATTGGTCATGTCGGTGTCCTCAGACGGTTGAGAAGATCAGGTCGGCATGCGCCGGGGCGATGCGTCGGATCAGGCATGCGAGCGGGGCAATGCCGGGATCGCAGTCGAAGGCATCGCCGAGCAGCATGAGGCCCATGATCGGGCCGGTCGCGGCCGGGATCGTGTAGGCGGGCGAGGCCGCGAGGTTGACGGCGATGCGCCAGGCCACGCCCTGCTCGGCCCCCATGATGATCGTGCCCATCAGGCCAAAGCCCATGGCGCAGTCCTCGACGACGGTGACGAACTCCTGCGCGATCGCGATCGACCAGCCGCGCTTCAGCGCGGCGGCCTCGGCATAGGCCGGGATCGAATCGCCGACGGCGTTGACCTTTTCGCAGACGTCCGCGAACGGGTCGCAGCCATCGGGCACGCCATGCTCGAGCGCCCAGAGATCGAGCGTCTCGTTCGCGGTCGAGCAGAAGAACTCGTCGATCAGCGCGCAGAAGCGCCGCTCGGTCGGGCCGAAGGCCGCGCCGAACGCGGCAAAGACCCGGCCCATGCCGGAGCCTTCCAGCCCGTCATGGCCGCCATTGCGCCAGGCGTCGCCGCGCGGGCGCAAGTCCGCGATCCACTGCGCGACCTCCTCGTCGCTGTGGCAGAGATCGGTGCTGGCCATGATGCGCTCAGGCGAAGGTGAGGGAACCGGGCACGGCCGTCTGGCCGGCCGTCAGCGTCGTGTCGGTCGTCGGCGTCACCAGCACATGGCGTTGCTCGCCCGAGGCGTTCGCCGCCGCCTGCCAGAGCCAGGACCGAGAGAATATCTCCGGCGTCGCGAGGAACGGCATGGAGGGGTGCGGCTCGGCGAGCCCCGAGACGCGGGAGTTGCGGAAGAACGTGGTCGCGATCTCGGCCGCGACCGCCGCCTGCACCTCTGGCGTGTTCGGCGACAGGCCGGAGAAGGTGATGTCGATCGGCACGGCTTCCGGGATCCGCACCACCGGCAGCGCCGCGCCGGCGCCGGCCTCGCGCAAGGCGAGGCGCACCGCCTGCCGGTCGCTTTCCAGCGGGATGCCGTTTGGGCGCGACAGGTCGAAAAAAGGATAGATGACGACGGTGCCTCGGCCATGGCCGAGCGGCTCGATGAAGGCCCGCGTCACGCCGGGCACGGCGAGCGCATAGCGCAGCCAGTCGGCCGGCGCGCCGGCATGGTCGGGGAACGCCTTGGCGAAGAGCAGCCGGGCGCGATAGGCGTCCGGTTCCTCGCGGTCGGCCGCGCCGCCGAGCCCGTCGGCCGCCACCGCGAAGGTCGCCGTGCCGGTCAGGCCCGCGCTCGCGGCCAGCACGGCGTCGGCATCCGTCGCGCCGTTCGCGCCGGCCACCGCCGCCGTGACCTGCACGGTCGCGGAGCCGGCCCCGGCCAGCACGATGCCGGCGTCGACCGTGAAGACCGCGCCATCGGAGCGGGTCAGGGTCGCGCCCGTGTCGAGCGTGATCGCGGTCGTGGCGGTGACGGTGACCGGGCCCTTTGCGGGCGTCGCCCCCTTGCGCGGCACGGCGGGCTTCATCTCCGCCCCGTGCCGGTCGAGCTGGTCGTCGGCGCAGGTCAGGACGAAGCGCTGGTCGGCCGCAAAGGCGGCGAAGCGCTCGAGCTCATAACGCACCCCGCCGATGATCTTGGCCGTGGGTTTGAGGTTGTTGCGGGCAAGCGCCGCGTCGGCGCCCGGCAGATTGGCGTTGAAGGCGCGGACGGTGTCGGTGACGAGTTCGCGAAGGCTGCGCGTGATCCAGGGCATGCGGTCAGCCTCTCGCCTCGTTCTGAAGGTCGCGCCAGAGCCGGGCGAAGCGCTGGCTGTAGGCGAGTTCGCCGGCCCGGTCGGTGATTTGGATATCGAGCCAGACGCCCCGGCGCGGGTTTTCGATCAGCCCGGCCTCGACCGTGACCGAGGCCGCGACCCTGTCGCGCAGCATCCAGGCGAGTGCTTCCGCTGCATAGATCCGGGCGCGCTCGGAGATGGCCGGCGTCGCGACCTCGTTCTTCAGCGTCCAGAGCAGGCTGCCGTCCTCCTCGGGCTCCTCGCCCTCGGGCGCGACGCGCGCGCCCCACCAGCCGCGCCGGTCTGTCACGTCGGGCCGCCAGCCTTCCGGCGCGCGGTTGTCGGTGAAGAGCGAATTGACGACGGCCGAGGCAAGCTGGCCCGTGGCGTCGAGCCCGCCGGGGTTGACCGGGTCGGCGGCGGGTGCAACGCGCCAGTCGCCGAGCTGCTCGGCCTCGTCCCAGAACGTCGCCCAGAACAGCGCAGGCTCGGCGGCCGCAGCCCGTGAGATCGCGATGTCGTAACTCATAGGATCGCGAAGACCTTGTTGGAAAAGCCGGCCTCGGTGGCGACGCGCGTGCCGCCCGGCCCGCCGAGATCGATGCGCGTGTCGCTCATCGTCACGGTCAGCGCCCCGCGTTTCAGCGTGATCGTGCCGGTGTCGGCCTCGACCATGACGCCGCCCGCGACCACCTTAACCCGCACGCCCTCGCCGGCCTTGGCGAAGATGAGGTTGCCGGAGGAATCGTAGAGGACGGCCGCGCCGGTCGGCACGCTTTTTGGCCGGCCTTCCGTCTCGAAGCCGAGCGCGACGAGCCGGTCGGACGAGCCGAGCCGGATGAAGTCCCCGACCGCGCCGACCGGTGGATTGGACGAGAACCCGTGCGGCTGGGCGCGGCGGACCTTCTCGAAGCGCTCGCCCCTGAAGCCCTCCACAGTCATGAGCTGCGTGCCGGCGCTGTCGTCGAGCGAGACGAGCTTGCCGCGCGTCAGGGTCGAGGCCTCGCGGAAATCGTTCATCGCATCACTCGTCGTCGCCGCCGGCCTTGCCGGTCTCCAGGCTCTTGCCCGATTTCGAGCCCTTCCCCTTCTTGCCGCCGAAGGTGCGCGGATCGACCATGCTCAGCACGGCCTGCGTGCCCTCGGTGTCGGCCTGGCGCAGCGAGACCTTCTTGATCAGCATGTCCTGCGTGATGCCGAGCGACGGGATTTCGACCGGCGCGAGCCAGCCGGGCGTCCAGATGACGTCACCTTCGTCGCGCCAGCCGGGAACCGTGATTTCGGCCGTGGTGCCCTCGCCCGAGGCGCGGTCGCGGTGCCATTTCGCGCGAGCGCGGGCGTCATTCTTCTTCACCGTCTCGGGCGGCACGATGATGCGCGTGCGGTTGCGGGTGATGGTCTCGTCGGTCGCCTCATCCTCGATCTGCAATTCGTCGGGGCCGTAGCCGTCGGGCGCCTGCGCCCGGACCTTGACCTTGGAGAATTTCTTGCTGTCGTCGAACACGGCCGAGGCGTCAGCGACGTTGCGGCCCTCGGTGAAGCCGCTGGCATGGCGCTTCGTGCCCGCCTTCGTCAGCTTGAGGTTGCCCTCCGCCGTGTCGGAGATGGTGACGCCCTCGGCCCGCGCGACGCGCTCGCCGAAGGAGAAGATCGTCTCGCCCGGCCGCAGCCGCGCGATGTCGCGGGGCTTGAGGTCGATATCGCTCTCGACCTTGACCCCGACCTTCGCCGCCAGCGGCTCGAGTGCGTCCTTCGCCGTCTTGTCGCGGAACTCGCCGGTCTCGTGCTCGGCGCTGGAATCGACCGCGTCGCCGGTTTTGGACCGGCCCGCGATCGGCAGTTCGGCCTCGGCCGAGCGCAGGCTCGGGCTGCGCTTCTCGACATGGCCGGTCAGCAGCAGGTCGCCGCCCTGCGCATCGGGCTGGAAGGCCGCGCCATCGCTGGCGAGCGCATGGATGGTGCAGGCCGGCGAGTTCGCCAGCGCGTCGAGCAGTTGCGCCTGCGTCATGCCGGGCTGCTTGACCTTGGCCTCGAAGGAGCGCGCCGCCTCGTCCATGGCGATCTCGATCGCGATCGTGACCGGCCGAAGCACGAGGCCGCCGACCTTCAGCGTGACGATCTCGAATGCCATGATGCGCGCTCAGTTCGCCAGAGCCTCGAAACGCTCGGGCATGAAGCCGGGGTGGTAGGCCCCGGCCCGGTCGGCAAGCTCCGTTGCCCGCAGCGGGTCGGCATAGAGCGCATGCGCCCAGACCAGCGAGGGGAGACGACGGCCGGCGGAGACGGTGATGATCGGCGCGAGATCGGCCTCCTGCCGCAGCACGAGCTCGGCGACGAGGCCGCGCAGGGCCGAGAGCTCGCGGGCGAGATCGAGCCCGGCCCGTCCGGCGCGCGACAGCGCGTCGTCGAAGACGGCGGTGGCGATGCCGCGCGCGATGACGGCCTCGGGCCGGTCGCGATAGCTCCGCCGCGCCGAGGCCTCGGCGAGCGCCAGAGCCCGGCTCGCGGCCGTCAGCGTCACGGCTTCCGCCGCATTCGCCGCGATGAGCAGCGCCGTGCCGCGGCTGACCTGGGCAGGGGCGGCGTCGGACGGCGCGCCGATCGACACGATGGTCTGCGCCAGAAGCGCCGGATCGGCGACGTCCCCGAGCATGATCGCGGCGTCGGCCAGCGCCAGCCCGAAGGCTGCGGGCTGGCCGGGGAAGTCGGCGAGCGCGACGGTGGCGGCGGTGAAGGCGGGCGCGGCGAGCGCCAGCGCCTCGGGCGAGAGCCTGACCGAATCGCGCAGCGCCACGAGATCGCCGAGCGCGCCGGCTGCCGCCTCGAAGGCGGCGTCCTGCACGGTCGAAGGCTGGCCGGCGAGCCTGAAGGCGGAACCGGCGAAGGCCCCGAAGGCATCCCGCGCCAACAGCGCCGTCGCGAAGATCCGTGCCGCCATCGCGAAGGCCGAGAGCCCGCCGGTGGCGATGGCGGGCTCGGCCACCGCCTCGAGCGAGACCGAGATGTAACCGAGCTTGTCCTTCTCGAATTCGCGGGTGGCCTTGGTCAGGCGCACCAGGCCGGGCGCGGCGTCGGGCAGGATCAGCACGCCGCGATGGTTGCTTTCGGCGGCCGACAGAAGCGCGGCCGCGCGTTCGCGGCAGGCGGGGCCGGTCAGATAGGCCTCGACCTCGAATGTGCGCGCGGCCGGGCCGAAGCTCTCATTGACGTGGCGGCCATTGGGGAAGGTGGTGGTGTTGACGCGGTGCCCGGCCTCGATCGTGGCGCTCTCGACATGGAAGCCGAGGCCGTTGAACGAGGCCGGCTGGAGCCGGGAGGGCCAGTCGGTCATCTATCGCACCTCTGGCATGCTGCGGCCGACGGGAAGCCCGCCCGCCCCTGTCCCGAAGGAGAGCGAGGGCATGCGCAGCGTGTTCAGCGTCTGCTGCATCCGCGCCACCGACGCGGCGACGGCCGCCTCGGCCTGCGACAGTCCCGACGATATGCCGGTGCCCAGCGCCGTGCCCGCGCTCGCGCCGACCGGGCCGAGGCTCTCGATCGTTGTCCGCACATCGGCGACCTTGGCCTGCGCCTCGGCCAGCGGGGCGGGATCGACCGGCTGCCACTTCATCCGGTCCAGACCCGGCTTCATGTCTGCGCGGAACTGGTCGAGCCCGGCGCGGAAGCTTTCCAGCCAACCCTTCGACTGCGCCGGCGGGGGCGCGGGGGCGGTAGCCGCAGCCGCTGGCGAAACACGCGAAACCACATCATCCAGAACAACGACTGGAGCGCCGCTCGCAACACTGGGAGGACGAGACGGCGAAGCAGACCATGCCGCACCGCGCTGGCGCTCGCGGGCCATATCGCCAGCCGCCTCGGCTTCGCGGGAGTTGAAGTTCAATTCCGGGAGATTATGCAGTCCGGCGAGACGTTGCTGATCACGGGCAACAGACTTTAACTCTGCGTCCGACAGAGGGATGCTTTTCACAACCCCGTTGCGTTTTCGTTCAAGCTCGGCGAGCCGCTCCTCGGCTCTTTTCCTGATGGATCCTTCCGGGGCAAGTCGCAGTATCTCGCGCTCACGCTCAATATCTTCTTCGAGATTCTTATCGGCGTACAGATCGCGCGGGCCACCGTTCGCTTCCTCGCCGCGTCTGGCTATCCTTGATGCCTCAAGGCGATCAGGCTCTGTGACGGCGAGGCGTCCCATCCCCTCCCGACCTTCGGCCGCGCTTTTGCTGGCACCATCGATGACATCGCCGACGATGCGTTTCACAGCGCCGACAAACCCTTCGGAGCGCGCAGCTTCGGCCGCCCGCTCCATGGCTTCGGCGATAGAGTTCAGATTTTCTCCGGCACTTTTGAATGCCGGAGAGCCCGCTTCCGACGCCAGCGAGCCCAGCGAGGTCTTCGCCCGATCCGCCGCTTCCTTGAAACGGTCGAGCGTGGCCCGCGCATCGGCGCTGATCCGCAGGAAATCCTTGTCGATCGTGCCGCCTGCGCCCTGCAGCTGCTGGCGCAGCTCGAGCATCTTCTGCATGCCGGCGAGCAGCGGCCGCATGCCGCGCTGCACCTCCATGTCCTTGAAGAGCTGGGGCACCTTGGACAGGTCGCCTTTCAGGGCCTGATTGGACAGGTCGAGGAAGACATCGAGCAGATCCTTGCCCTCGGCGCGGGCCTTCTTCATCGCCTTGGGCAGATCGACGCCCATATCCTTGAAGTTCTTGACCGTCTGCTCGGATTCCATCTTCGCGAAGATGTTCTGGGCCGACGACGCCGCCTCCTCGGCCGACCCCGTGCCGGAGCGGATGACCTGCAGCATGGCGACGAGGTTACGCAGGCCCTCCTGGCCCGATTTGCCGATCGCCTTGTAGGCCGGCAGCATCGAGGGCAGGTATCGGGCCATGTCCTTCAGCTCAAACTTGCCGAGCTTGCCGCCCATGGCGAGCGTGTCCTGTGCCGCGCCCAGTTCGGCGATCGAAATCTTCATGTGGTCGATCAGCGCGGTCGACGAGTTCGCGATGTCGTCGACGCCCGCGCCGGACGCCTGCGCCGTCTTGAGGACGGAGGGCATCATCTTCATCGCGTCGGTGAAATCGCGGCCCGAGGCGGTGATCGCGTCGAGGCCCTTCTGCGCCGGGTCGAACAGCGTGCCGGTCTCGCGCGCCATGGCGCGCAGCTGCTCGGTGCCGCGCCGGGTCTGCTCGACGGTGGCATCGCCCGTGATGCCTGTGCGCGCCATGGCGCGGTCCACATCGGCGAAGCGGGCGGTGGCCTCCTTCAGCTTCTGCAGGCCGGCGCCCGCGCCGAGCCCGGCCGCGAGCGTGCCAATCCCGCCGCGCAACAGCGCCGAAGTGCGCTCCATCCGGTCGAGATGGCGGAACTGGCCGGCCGCCTGGTTCAGGCCCGCGACGGCCCTGGTCTGCGTGCGACGGAAGGCGTCGAGATCACGCGCGGCCGAGCTCAGGCCCGGCCGCAGCTTGTTCTGGGCGGTGATGACCGCCTCGGCGCGGGCGACAGTGGCCATGGCGGTCTCGTCAGGTCAGGAAATCGGCCCAGAGCCGGAGCCGGGGCAGCGACATCGGGGCGACATCCGACAGGGTGACGCCCGTGGCGATCAGGGCGCGGATGCGGGCTTCAACGACATCCGCGCGTTCTGAAAAAAACCGCAGATCGCGTCCTCGATCAGGAGGCCAAGCGCCGTGTCGCGCTCGCGGCCGACCATGTCGGCGTCGTGCCCGTCGATCAGGCGCTGGAACCAGAGCTTCAGCCGCTCGCGATCGAGCGACTGCACGCCGCGCCCGGCCGAATCGAAGAACCACGTCACCGGGTCGCCGATCTCGACGACATCCATGACGCAGGGCGGGCGCAGAACGAGCGAGCCCTTCGGATCGCCATGGTGCAGGATCGGCGCGGAAAACCAGATCGTGACCGAGCCGTCCGGCAGGTCCTCGCGGCGCGGGGCGAGCGGGGCGGTGCTCATCGGCGCGTCGCCAGATAGCCTTCGGCGACGCCGGTGATGCCGGAGAGCTCGCCGGTCATCTGGTCGACCTGCGGGTCGCCGGTCAGGACGCAGCGCGAATAGGTGTAATCCATTCGCTCGGTGTCCATCAGGAAGGTGAAGTCCACCTTATCGAAGGCCATCAGCGCCGTGACATCGACCGGGTTGCCGTCGCGGTCCTTGTCGGCCAGGGCGAGCGCGAAGCGATAGCCCATCACGGTGTGCGAGCGGTCGACGCTGCCGTCCATGTTGACGACGGCCTCGCTCGACAGATTGTGCGGGTTGCGGGTCAGCGAACCGCGAATCGACAGGTTCTGGCCGGTCGGCAGGCGGAATTTGGCGAGGCCGCCATTATTGGACATGAGGCGTGCTCCGGGGAAACGGGGACGGGGAAGGAAGGGCCCGCCGCGTCAGCGCGGCGGGCGGGATGTGGCCGGGCTTTACGCCGCGGCGGGATACTGCGCGTAGATCGTCGCGTTGGCGGCGAGGATGTCGAGCGGGTTCACCCGGTCGAGATCCATGCCGATGTTGACGCGGGCCGGATTGCCGGCATCGCGAAGGACCTGCGCGCGGCGGGAGAATTCCGTCTTGTTCTCGAAGAGGCCGCGATCGACGAGGTCGCCATAGAGCGCGATCACATCGGCCTTGATGTCGGCAGGGGTCGAGATCGCCGGCAGGTTGCCGGGGTTGGCGTCGGCGACCGCCTTGTTGGCGTGGCGGAACGACAGGCCGGCGCGCATGTAGCGCAGACCATGCATTACCTGCGCGATCGACTGTACGTCGCGGAAGACGGTGTCCGGCTGGCCGGCGGCGTTGGTGCGCTGCATCGTGACGCATTTGTCGATCACGACCTGGCCGACGCCGTTGACCTTCCAGGTCGACATGCCGGAGCCGAGCAGCGTGTTGCGCACCACATAATTCGGCCAGAGCGTCCGGTCACGCGGCGGGCGGATGCCTTCCAGCACGAGATCGGACATGTTGCGCGCGGCGTTGCCGCTGACATCGTCGGCGAGCCAGGGCAGCTGGCGAGCGACATAGGCCGCGAGCATCTCCCAGGACGGCGTCGGCGCGGCGACGCGGGCCAGCGCCGAGACGTGGCGCGAATTGCGCGCCAGGCCGAAGGTCGTGTTGTCGCCGGTGTTGCCGGTGTTGACCGTGAAGTAGTGGCCATAGAGCTGCGCATTCCAGGCCCAGCGGCCCGAGAGGTCCGACAGCGCCGCTTCAGCCGCTTCGACATTGGCCGTCTCGGCGAAGGGCGAGATGATCCAGTCGAAGGGCTCGTCGCCCAGCGCCGCGAGCGCCGCCGAGACGGAAGCCGTACCGGTGGCGGGCACGGTCTGCGCCACGACGATCTTGCCGGCATAGAGATTGCCGGCCAGACCCGGATCGGTCGTCAGCTCGAGCTCGTTCAGGGTGGTGCCGGCGTGGCGGGCGGTGACCGTCACGATATTGGTCGCGACCGTGGCCGTGACGGGCAGATAGGCCAGCGTCACGGGATCGACGAAGGCGTTGATCGCGGCGGCGAGATTGGCGGCCGAGGTGTTGACGGCTTCCGAAGCGCCGGCATTGACGGCGACCTTGCGGCCGGCGATCTCGAAGACGCCGTCACCGCCGGCTGCATCCAGCGCGCTCAGGGTCAGCGTCCAGGCGCCGGCATTGCCGGTCACCGGCACGGCCGCGATCCAGAGTTCCTGGACCGGCGCATGGCGGCGGGCGACGCGGAAGGCCTCGTAAAGCTGCGAGCCGACGCCGGCGAGCTGGGCCGCCTCCTCGTTCGTCGAGCACAGCGCCAGCACGTTGTCGGCCAGCGAGCCGGCAGCCGACTTGTGGCCCAGCACGAGGCCGCGCGACTTCGATTCGAACTGCCCGCCGGAATTGACCTCGAAGAAATTGCCCGGCGCGATCAGGCCAGCGCCGGGGATGAAGTTGAACAGCACGGCCATGAATGGCGCTCCTGTGTTGGAACTGGAGGGATCAGGATTTCGTCTTGGCCGGCTTTTCGGCCGCAGGTTCGGGCGGTGAGACCAGCGAGCGGTCGGCGATCAGCGCCGCGAAGAACGGGTCGATCACCGAGACGGTGAAGGGCTCCGCCGGCAGCATCCGGCCGGGCACGCCGGGCCAGGGCACGATGGCCTGCGGATTGGCGAGGACCACGGTCCTGATCAGCGGGTTGTCGGTCATGAGGGCCTCGGATGTCAGAGCAGTATCTGGCCGGCGACATCGCCGACCGGGGGCTCGGCGGACGCGTCGGCGGCGGGCGGCGGCGTATCGCCGGCCGCGCGGGTGAGGTTCAGCGCAAGGCGCAAATCGTTCAGCGCCGGGAAGGCCTTCGGCGAGCCCAGCAGATCGGCCAGCAGCGCCACATGGCGGCCGCCATAGCTCTCCGCCGGCAGCGCCTTCGCCACGTCGCGCAGGGGCTGCGGCAGACGGTCGAGCCCGGTTGCGCCGGCGACTGGCCAGCGCTCGCGCTCGCGGACGCGGCAGGTCAATTCGAGCCGCCGGGCCGAAAGCCGGATGTCGTTGTCGGCGTCGCGCCAGGGCTGGCTTTCGACGCCCTCGATGGTGACGAGGATCGAGGCCAGCAGCGCGCCGGTGCGGGCGTCCGCGAGCCGCTGCAAAATCTGGTCCTCGATCATGTCGAGGATGGCCTCGGCCAGCGAATCGGACGGGCCGTAGGGCGCGATCGCATCATCCGAGAGCGCGACCGGCACCTGAATCTCGAAGGCGAGCGTGACATGCGTCTCGCCGTCGCCCGGCAGCGTCACGTCCTGGGCCGTGCCCTGCGCCTTCGTCTTGTCCTCGTCGGTGTAGACCACGATGAGCGGCGTGCGCGCCTCGGCCTCGGTCTGCGCGACGGCGGTGATCTGCGTGTCGAAGACCCGGCCCGCCGCATAGGTCGGCCAGGCCGGATCGGCGGCGACGATCTGCGCATAGGGCGCAAGCGTTTCCACCGCGGCGAGCCGCAGTGCGAGGCGGGACAGCGACATCGCTCAGACCTTGAGGTTCAGGCCGAGATGCAGGCCCTCGCCGCCATCCGGCATCGGCTCGGAGACGACGTAGCGGACGTCCGGACGGTCGTCATAGGCGAGTTCGTCGCCCTTGCCCGGCCGCCAGGCCAGCACGGAGGGCTGCACCGTGGCGATGTGGCGAAAGCCGGCCGAAGCCAGCTTGAAATGGCCAGAGGGGACCGGCATGCCCTGCCCGCCCAGCTGCACGCGCTCCGACCATTCAGATCGGATGACGGCGACGCCCGCCAGCGTGGCGCGGGATGCATCAGTGACGCTTGGCCCGTTGACGCCGGCGGGGCCGGGCTTCATCGGATAAAGCGTGGCCGTGCGGCCAAACAGCGCCTGGCTGGTGCGCAGCATGATGGCGTCGAGCGCGTCGAAAGGCGACATCAATAGCCCCGCAGCACGGCGTAAAGCGCCTCGCGCAGATGATGCGGCAGGCGCGCCGCCGCCTGCTGTTCCCAGCCGGCCTTGACGGACGAGGTCTGCATCGCCTCGGGCACGCCGGGGCCGAGCGGACGGTCGAGCGTCCATTTGCCCGTGCCGGTGCGCCGCCAGACGACATGTGAGATGCGCGATTTGCGGCGGCGCGGGAACTTGCCGCCGAGATAGAACGACCGCGCGATCGCCTTGCGCGCGCCGAGCCAGTTGATCGAGGCCCCGGCGGGGGCTTCCTTCGGCTGGTAGTAGATCGCCGGCAGGCCCTTGCCGAAGCCCGACAGCGAGAATTCGAGACGCCCGGCGCTGGCCTTGCGGACGCTGGTCGAGCGCGTGACGGCCTTGGCCGGCGTGCCCTTCGCATAAGGGTGCGCTCGCAGGCCCAGCACCTTGCGGATGGTGCGCTTGGCCGAGTTGGCCACCGGCACGCCGGCGCGGTTGAGCGCCCGCGATAAAGCGATGTCGGCGCGCCCGCCGGCGGCGGCGATCAGGTTGTCGAGGCCCTTCAGGTCGACATGGGTGCGGATGACGAGATCGCTCACCTCACCGCCCTCCCCTGCGCGCAAGCACGGCCTGGGCGGCGCGCGCGACGCCCGCGCTCGCCCGGCGAAAATCGGTTCTGGCGGAGACGGCGGCGGCTCTTGCCGCTGACGCCGCCTCCTGCCACGACCCGCGCACGGCCGCGACGCCGGCTTGGGCGATCAAGCCCCGCCGCTCGCCGCAACCGCCGCCGCAGGACATCGTCAGGCGACGCCGTTGAGGCGCACCGGAAGGGTGGCGTCGCCGCCGGCCGCTGCCGCAAGGCCGGCATGGATGCCGGCCTTGACGTTGGAGCCGACGGTCGTGGTGATGCTCTTGGCGGTGTCGTCCCAATAGACGATCGCGCCGGGAGCGGGCGTGTTGGCCGCCGTCTTCGGCAGGGTGTAGATGCCCTTCAGGTCGAGGATCGACTTCTCGCCCTCGGCGGCAGAATGGCGCACGACGCCGAAGATCGCGCCGAGCAGGAAGCCGGCACCGCCGACGACGCCGCCCGACGGCGCGAGGAAGTCGATGGAATCGGCGGCGGGCTGGATGGCGTTCTTCATGATGATGTCTCCCGGAAGGTTTGCGTCAGGCCTTTACAAATCCCGCCGACAGCCCTGCTGAGGACTTGCCGGCGGGATCGTCTAAAACCCTGCTGCGGAGGCAGATCGGGGCGGATCAGGCCCCGATGTTCTTGTAGGCGCCGCGGAAGTCGATCGCGCCGCAGCCGAAGTCGTGCTCGAGGCTCATCTTGGTGCCCTGCACGCCGAACGGGTCCTCCATCCGCATGCGCGGCGCGGTGTAGCCGTCGAGCAGGCCCCATTCGAAGACCGGCGCGGCGGACGGCGCGGCGAACATGTGCCAGGCGTTGCCGGTGATCTTTTCCGTCACCACCAGCGAGAGCGCCCCGGAGAACGGATTGACGTTGCCGGCCTGCTGGGCCTGCACCGGCGCGAGGATCTGCTGCGCCTCGGTCTCCTTGTCGGGCCCGACCAGCAGGATCGTTGCCGGCAGGTTGAGCTCGACGCCGTCCTTGCTCTTGCGCTTACGCAGAGCGGCGCGGCCGAGCGACAGCGACGGCACGGTGATGGCGGCGTTGACGGCGGCGAGCGTCGCGTCGGTGGTGTTGAAGAGCTGGCGGGTCGTCTCCAGCAGCGTCGGGCCGTTCGCGCCGCCGCCGCCGAAGGCCATGGCGTAGAAGGTGCGGTCCTCGAAGCGGGCGACCGCGTTGCCGCGATCGTTCAGCACCTGGGCGATGGCGTTGAGGTTGTCGTTGACCAACATGGCGCGCGACAGCAGCACCTGCACGCCATAGGCCAGGACCCGCGTGCTTTCCTTGCTCTCGCCGAAGGTGCCGGCCTTGATCTCGCCGCCTTCGGGATTGACCGGCTGCAGATCCGGGAAGTCGCCGGCGCGCACGGAGTTGTGCGGGCGGAAGTCGTTATAGGTGCGCTGGCGCGCGATCATCCGGAAGGTTGGCTGCGCCAGGGCATAGCGGGCGGCCAGCGACTGGTTGAGGACGTTCTCGAACAGGATCGGGAAGTCGCTGGTGGTGTGGAAGGCGCGGCGCAGCATGTCCTCGCGGGCGCCGAAAGAGCCGGGCACGCGGCGCTCGCCGAGCCGCTCGGCGGCGAGATCGATCAGGCTGTGGCTCATGAAGCCGCGCGCGGCCTCCGACGGCACAGCGGGCGTGGCCGAGGCCGGCGCGAGCCGGATGGTCAGGGCCTCCTGCATCGCGGCGCGGCGGGTCTCGGTCTCGTCCTGCTCGACGCGAATATGGCTCGCGGGCGTCTGGCGACCGACAAGCGTGTCGAAGGCCTGGGCGCGGAACGCCTCGACCGTCACTCCCGACGCCACGGCGGCGCGGGACGCCTCGGGCGTCATGCCGGCGCGGGTCGCGATATCGAGAATGCCCGCCGAACGGGCACGCTCGGCGCGCAGCATTGCGCCGTCGTCGGCCGGAGCAGCCGCGATCCGCGCCTCCTCGGCGGTGATCTGGGCGCGGACGGCGTCGGCGCGCTCGACCAGATCGGCATGATCCTTCTCGATGGCGCGGACGGCGTCGGGGCCGAGACCGTCGACCATCTCGCCGAGCTTGCGCTCGGCCTGGCCGGTCAGGTCGGCGAGCTGCGTGCGCATCGCCAGCAGGGCCGGCGACGCCTCGATGGCGTGGCGCAGCCAGCCGAGATCGCCCGGCGCGCCAGTGATCGGCGCGGGCAGCGCAGCGTCAGGAAGGAGGGCGAGCGTGACGAAGGCGAAAACGGCCGCGAACAGGCCGAAGGTGAGGAAGCGACCCTTCATGGTCATTCTCCTGAGATGTGAACCGGGACCGTGGAGGGGCCCCTCCTGCGGTCCCGGTGGACGCAGGGGGCAAAGGCGATGTCAGGCGGTGAGGTGGCGGGCGCGCAGGCGCATCCGGGCGAGCGCATCGGCCGTGCGGGCCTGCATCTCGATCGACAGCGGGAAGGACTGCACGTCCTCGGAACGGACCTGCGCCCGCGCATCGGCGGGGATGGTCACGAAGGAAATCTCGTAGGGCGTCCAGCGCTCGACGATGCGCTTTTCGATCTCGCCCTTTTTCTCGGCCTCGACGACGCGGGCCTGATCGATGCTGTAGCCAACCGAGACGCTGCGGATGATGCGCTCGCTGACCAGCCCGAACATGCGGTCGGAAGCAGCGTCTATGCCAGCGGTCGGGAAGCGGATGGTCGCCTTGCCTTCCGCGCCCTCGACCCAGCCGCGCTCGACGACGCCGACCTGGCTGTAGGTCGAATAGGCGCTGTGCGAATCTAGCGCCGGCGCGCCGAGGTTGAGCCGCTCCAGATTGATCGCCTCGCGGCTGACCGTCAGGATCTCCTCGAAGGGCACCGACGAATCCCAACCGGTCCAGCGGCGACGGCGCACGGCCGCGCCGGTGGTGAAGGCGACCGTGACGGTGCGGGCGGCCACGTCGATCGCGCCCTCGGCGATCGGCGCAAGCCGGGTCTGCATCGGCAGAACCGAGGGGATTTCACGGGTCTGCATCGGCGGGCTCTTCCTGCGGCGCGGGGGCCTCGGTGATCTGCTGGCCCGTGCGCGTGCGCTGGCGGGCGTCGGTGTCGAAGATCGCGCCGGCGGCGTCGGCGGCGTCGAAGAATTCGGCGTATTCGGCCATCACGGCGCGCCAGTCGCGGCCCCATGCGCCGATGAAATCCTGCGGCGACATGCGCCCCGCCCGGACGGCGAGGATGTCGGCCTCGAGATCCTTCTTCGGATCGACTGGCTCATGGGCCGGCATGATGACTTGCGCCGGATAACCGCCCTGGCGCGGGCGCAGCCGCCCGGCGAGGATGGCCCGGTCGATGAAGCGGGCGATGACCCGGTCCAGAACCTGCGGGGCCAGCGCGTGCCACTGCACATCCGCCGTGAACCGGCGCTGCTCCAGCAGCCCGGCCCGCAGGCTCGAATAATTGGCCTGGCTCAGATCGCCGGTGAGCTGGTGATAGGTCAGGCCGATGCCGGCCGCGATGCCCATCAGCGAGGCCCGCGCGATCGGCTCGAAGGCGGTGTTGGAGGCCGGCGCGAAGGCCTGCATCTCCTCGCCCTGGCGCAGATACTGCACCATGCCGGGCCGGACCTGCTCCAGCCGCGTCGGCGGCTCGCCGGGCTTGCCGGCCACCGCGCCGCCGAGGCTCGACGCCGAATCGTTCGACTTCACGAAGATGCCGATCGAGGCCTCGAGCCGGGCCTTCACGACGAGCGCGTCCATCACGTCGGCGAAGTCGCGCGCCGCCATCAGCACGGGGGCAAAGAGCGGCACGCCGCGCACCTGGCCGGGCCGGATGCGGCGATAGAGATGGCAGACCTGCTCGCGGGGGACGAGCGTGGACAGCGGCAGGCCCGTGCGAAGCTGACGCCAGGGCTCGCCGGGGGCTTGCCTGTGCAGCCAGTAGCCCAGCCGCTCGTCATGTTCGCCGAGCTCGACGCCGAGGCGGGCGCGGTTGCTGCCGGAGATGATCGAGCCGGCGTCGCGGGTTTCGTCGATCAGGTCGCCCTCGCCGACATGCAGCGCGAACGGCACAGGGCGGCCGTCGTTCAGCGGCCTGTCGAGCATCCGCATGATCGCGTCGCCGCCTTCGAGCGAGGCGCGAACCAGCAGCGAAAGCAGCCCGGTGAAGTTGGTCTCCCCCTCGATGTCGCAGGCCTTCGCCCATTCGTCCCACAGCGCCTGCGCCTGCCTGACGGCCGGGCCGGTGCCGGAGAAGCGCACCGAGAGGTCGGGCGAGACGATGTGCGTGGCGTGAACATCGAGCGCCCGCGCGCCGATGAAGGTATTGCGGACAAGCTCGCGCGATCGTTCGCGCAGGACAGGAAGGGCCCGAGAGAGCGAGCCGTTGGCGGATTGTTCGCCGCGACGGAACGAGGCCGTGCGGCGACCGTTCTGCGCGGCGTCATAGCCCCGCGTCGCCTCGAGCGCCTGGCGCGCGATTTCACGCCGATAGGCCGTCGCCGGCGAGAAGTAGCCGATGGCGGCGTCGAGCACGTTCATGGCGTCAATCGCGATCGAACTGCGTCAGCGCGAAGCGCTGCGGCGCGAGCGGGCCGGCGACCTCGGCGATCATGTCGGCGAGCGTCTCCTTCATCTCGGCCAGGGACCGGAACTCCTGTTCGCGGCGGGTTTCGCCCGAACCGAAGCTCGCCTTGCGGACGCCGGTCGCGATCGCGCGCTTCAGCGCGTCGATATCGTCCTGCGTCCAGGCCATGAGGTCACCAGTTCGCGCCTCGGCCGCCCAGCCAGTCGTCGACCGGGGGCGTTGCAGGCTGGGGGGATGGTTCGGGAGCCGGCAGGGCCGGCGCGGTGAAGAGATCGCGCCGAGTCGCTTCGGCCGGAAGGCCGCGATGGCGCGCGAGCGCGGCCCATTCGTCCTGCGTCGAGGTCGAAAGGCCGAGATATTCGGCGAGCGCGCGGTTGTAGACCTTGCAATCGAGCAGATGGTTGTCGCGCCGGACCTTCCAGACCTTGCGGGTCCGACCCCGGAACTTCTCGTCGGCGAGGTATTCGGCCGTGATCTGCTCGAAATACTGCATGTCCAACCAGAGCGGGAAATGGCAGTAACCGTCCGGATCGCGCAATGCGCCCGATTTCAGGCCATCCTTGCGCAGATCGTCGTAAATCGTGCCTTTCAGCGACCAGGTGCCGACGGGCCAGAGCTTGCAGCCCTCGCGGATCTTGCGGCCGCCGAGATCGATGTCGACCAGCTTGGGCATGCCGATCGCCGGCAGGGCCCAGCCGTCGCGCCCGTCGAGCGCCAGCACGATGTCCTTGCCGGTGTCGGGATGCAGGCGCTGGTTTGCGCGCACCCAGCTGTAGACCACATGCGAGCGGTAGCCCGAATCGACGCCGAGCGCATCGAGCCCGCGCTTGCCGCCGAAGGCGTCGTCGAACTCGCGCCCGATGGTGGCCTTGTGCAGCAGCGCGAAGGCCTCGCCGTCTGGCGATGCCGTGTCGCCGTCGCAATAGCCCGCGTCGACCGTCCAGCTCTCGCCATTGGGCGCCCAGGCGACGATCTCGTACCAGATGCCGCGCATCTGCACGTCGGCCGCCGCGGTCAGCAGCAGCCCGCCGGGCGGCACGCGATAGCGCGGCAGGCCGTCCTCGCGCCGCTCGAAGAGCCGCACATGGTCGGGCGCGTCGCCCTTCATCTCGAAGGGCAGGCCGAGCGTCAGGTTCCAGAACGTCTTCTGCCTGGCTGAATCGCTGCCGGCCTTGACGGCGCGCTCGGCGATCTTCGCCCAGGGGACGAAGGGCGACGACATCGCGTTGAAATGATAGCCCGGCATCTTGCCGGGGCCGGGGTCGGTCGCCTTCCAGCGGCCGGCGCGCACGAGGACGTGGCGCTCGTAATCCTCGACGATCGCCCCGCAGCAGGGCGCGACGTAATAGGCCCGGTAGGGCCACTCGTCGGCGTAGCGGAAATTCGGGCCGAACTCGAAGACGTATTCGCTGGGCGCGCCCGCCTCGTCCCGGCAGTGCGGGCAGGTGACGAACCATTTGCGCTTGTCGGACGCCTCCCAATAGCGCTCGATATGCGAACCGCCCTTGATCGTCGGCGTCGAGACGTAGGCCCGTTTCCAGCCGCCATCCTGCAGGAAGCTCTCCTGCCTCGCCTCGATCATGTCGAAGGGCGAGCCCTGACCGTCGAGATCGTCGGCGTATTCGTCGATTTCGTCCTCGAAGGCCTTCTTGACCGACTTGGACCGCAGGTCCGCCGTCGAGGATGCCAGCGCCAGCGTCAGCGAGCTTGCGCCGTAGCGCTTTTCATAGGTGGTCGAGGCCTTGCCCGAGCGGGCCGTTTGCGGCGCGACCTTGGCCGACAGCGCCGACGAATGGTCGATGGCGATCTGCAGCTTCTTCGAGTTGAAGTCGGTCAGCGCGCCGTCGGTCGGCTGCACGATCATCTGATCGCAGGGCTCGATGTCGATCGTGTGCCCGATGGCCGCAATCATCAGCGTGGTGAAGCCGGTCTGGGCCGACTTCATCACGCAGAATTCGTTGACCGGGCTCTCGACCGAGGTGTGGTTGAGCGGCTCGACGACGAAGGGCGTCTGCGCCCGGCTCCACAACTCCAGCTTCCTCGGCCCGTCGGGCACGATCAGGTTGCGCTCGGCCCAGGTGGCGGGGTCGATCTGCTCGGGCGGCGTCAGCACCGCCACCAGCGCCCGCACGACGATCGCGAGGGCATCGGGGCGGCTGGGCTGCATGGTCAGTCTTCCGGGCTGTCATCCGGCGCTTGCGGGGCCTCGGGCGGTGTCAGCTTCAGGACATTGGCGAGCTCGCGGGCCATCAGCTCGCGGGTTTCGCGGGCCTTGGCCTTGAGCAGCGTGCGGGCGCCGGCCGCGCCGGTCTGGGCGACGGCGGCGGCGAGGTCGTCGGCGAGGTTCGGCAGCTGGTCGATCGCGCGGGCCAGCGCCTCGCCCGCCATCGTGATGGCGGCGGCGACATCGGCGACCTGCAGGATCTTGCCCTGCCGTTCCTCGAGGTCGAGCTTGGCGCTCTCGGCCTTGTAGGCCATGTGGCGCGCTTGCTCGGCGGTGTAGACCGGCGCGAGCGGATCGGTCGGAGGCGGCGGGGCGGCAGCGGCGTGCTGCCGCCTGGTCTCGGCGCCGGTGGTTTTGGCGAGGTCGGTCGTTTCGCCAGCGATGCGGTCGAAGGCGGCGAGGTTGACGAGCTTGACCTTGCCCTTGCCGGGCTTGGTCGAGAGCAGGCCCTTGGCGATGTACCCGGCGACCCGCTCCGAGATCGCAGCCTTGCCGAGGCCCTTCAGCCTCGCGAGTTCCGAGATCGAAACCCAGCCCGCATCCATCATGTTCGGGCCGGGCTGCGCCATGTTCGGTGTGTTCGGTCAGATTTCAGCGACCGCCGCTAGAAAAATCCCGCGCCGATTTCTCGTCGTGGGTGGGGGTGGGGCGGAAGGACCCGCGATGGGGGCGGCGTTCGCGACGCTCGGGGTCACATGCTCGCCTCCCCGTGCCGGAATGCGAACCGCCCCGGCGCGGTGGCGTCGGGGCGGGGCAGGTCTCTATTGGGATGCTCCGAACGTGCCACAATACCCCCAGCCTGTGAACCCCCACGCAACGCCTTGATATTGCGCAGGAATACGCCTTTCGAATTAAACCGCCTCAAGCGCTGTTCCGGCCTCCTCACCGCGCACATCCGCCAGCACGCCGCGATTCCACGGGTCAGCCATGGCCGCAGGACCGATGACGCGATGCCTGTCGAGCACTCCGTCCAGTTCCGCCGCCAGCACGCCGAGCGCCGCATGCCAGGTCGCATAGACGGCCCGCGCCAGCATGACATCGCCGCGCTCGGCCAGCATCGCCCTGTCGGGGCGCCCCCGCCGCACCACGGTCTGCCGCGCCCGTTCGCTGACGCCGAGATCGTCGGGCCGCGAGCCCGCTCGCGCATGCTCGATCACCAGCGCCATGAGATAGGGGTTCGTCAGCGCAGCCCAGGCATCGCCACCCTTGACGCCCTCGCCCGGCCGCACGAGCCACAAACCCTGCGCCGTCTCCTCCACAAGCCAGCCATTGGCCGCGATCTCCGCCCGCCGCCAGACCTGCGGCTCGTCCGAGCGCGCCTCCTCGATCAGCCAGTCGGCCAGCGCCAGCACATGGTCATGGACGACGAGCATGTCGTCGGGCGTCGCCACGGCCGCGCTCTGGGCGCCCAGCATTCGCGCCGCCGCGCCGGAGTTGTCGACGATGGTGCCGAGCGCCACCGCCTGCATCGCCCCGACCAGCGAGCCGCCGGGCCCGAGCCGCGCCAGCCCGAGAATGCTCTGCGGCGTCACCCTGTCGACGCGATACTGGCCATAGGCCCGGTGCAGCAGCGCCTCGATATCGATCGTCTCTTTCCCGGCCATGACCATCCCTTTCAGCCTCTGCGAGGGTTGCGAGCGTTCGGCGAGCATCGGGACCAACCCTCGCAAGCCGAATTACTGTTTAATATCAATATCTTATCTGATCTCTTGCGAGGGTTGCGAGGGTTTAAGTCGGGTATAGGCAATATCGGTTCATGGTTCGGGCTTCCCCGAAGCCCCACATGTCTATGTGGCGGGCGATAACCCTCGCAACCCTCGCGCGCCATCGCTCAACCCATTGATCGCGCTTGCCAATCCGCTTCGCGAGGGTCGCCGCCAACGCTCGCTAAACCCTCGCGACCCACGAGGCTCCGGACGCATGACAATCGCCGATCTCAAGGCGCAGCCATGCAATTCAGGCATGAGAATGCGAGCGTCGCGGTTCATCTCTCGTCTCCGTAGCGGGGGCTGCGGGGCTCGGGCCGGTCGGGCACGTCGCGCAGGCGGATGCCCTCGAAGGTGCGGATGCGGCCGTCATGCTTGACGAAGCCCTTCTTCACCATGGTCTGGCTGAAGGCCTTTTCCGACCAGGGCTTCATCGCATTGGCGAGGCACCAGCTCTCATAGGCCTCGTACAGCATGCGGCTGGGCAGGTTCGCTTCCTCGTCGGTCACGCGCACGACGCAGGCGTCGATGAAGCCCTGCACCTGGTCCATGTCGGCCCGGTAGGCTTTCGTGGCGTCCTTCACCTCCGGCGGCTCGATCAGCCCGTGGTTGAGGTAGGACAGCGCGCCCTCGAGCAGCCAGTTCAGGATGCCGGAGCGCTCGGCTGCGAATTCGGCGAGCACGGTCTCCATCTCGCGGCGCTGGTCCTCGGGAATCGTCTGACCCCAGATCACCAGCGAGAGCCTGCGCCAGATGCCGAGATCGATGCCGTCGATGCGCGGCTTGTCGTTGCCCGACATGGTCGCCTTGAAGACCGGCCGGAGCTCGAAGAAATTGCCGTAATTGTGCCGCGCCATCATCGGCTCGCCGCCGGTGAGCTGCTTGACCAGCGCTTCGCGCAGCATCTCGCCGCGCGGCAGCTCGGAGACGCGCACCAGCCGCTTGCCGGGAAGCTGCGCGATATCGGGCGTCGCCTGCCCGGCCCCGCGCGATTGCGTGCCGGTGACAGATTCCGCGTTCAGCGTGCCGGCATAGGAGCCCGTCGCGCGCCAGAGCGCCTCGATGAAAGTCGATTTGCCGTTGGCGCCCTCGCCGTAATGGAAAACGAGCTTTTGCGCGCCGATGATGCCGAGCAGCGAATAGCCGTAAAACACCTGCAGGAAGCGCTGCACCGCCCGGTTCGGCTGGCACAGGTCAAGGAAGGCCTGCCAGGCCGGGCAGGCCGCCTCGGGCGCATAGGTCGCCGGCATCATCTTGGCGAGCCGGTCCTCGCGCGCATGCTCGCGCAGCCGCACGCTCCAGGTCAGCCGCACCACGTCCGGATCGGGACAGTCGGAATCCTCGACGCGCTCGAAGACGAGCGTGCCGTTCTCGACATTGACGAGATAGGGGTCTGCGTCCATCGCCTCGACGCCGACGGTGAGATGCGGCTGGCCTTGCGTGATCATCTGGGCGATGCGCGCGCCATTGCCGCAGGACACCGAGAAATCGCGCCGCCGGCCGCGCCGCTTCGACCAGGCGGCCACGGCCTTCTTGCCCTCCTCGATCGCGAGTTCATGGCCCTTGTCGCGCTCGGCCTCGGGCACGCGGCGCGCCTCGCGGCCGGCGTCGATCGCCGCCTGCTCGGCGGGGCTCGGATGCATCACGAGGCTTTCGGCCGCGATCCAGCGTGCCGCGCTCTGCGCCAGCCGCTGCACGGCCTCGGCCGCGCCCAGCGGCTCCCAGAACCGCCCGGTCCAGACATGCCAGCCGACATCGCGCACGAACAGCATCTCCTGTCCGCGCCACAAAATAAGCCGACGGCCGTTGTCGGTGTCGTTGGGCAAAAGCCGCATCGCGAATTCGAGCCGGTCGACATGGTCGCGCCCGCGATCGGGCTGCGTCGCGCCATCCGCACCGCGAGGATTGTCCTCAGCCGGATCGACGATATCGCGGGGCTGCGGGGCTTCCGCCGCCTTGGCCTGGGCAGCCGAAATCAGCGCGCGCACGGATTCCGCCGAGAGATCGTCCGTCACCTCGCTCATGGCCTATTCCGCCGCCTGCAGGAAGCTCGGCTGCGCAGCGGCGGGCGGAAGGCCGGCCCAGACCGGCAGCGGCGCGCGCCGGCGGCGCTTCACATCCGGCAGCGCCAGCGCATCGATCGCGTTGGCGCGCAGGACAGCCTGCGCCGCATGGGGGCAGACCGAATTGCCGATCTTGTGGCGCTGCGCCGTCTCGGTGAGCGTGCCGCCGGCCGGCAGCGGCGCGGCGAGGATGTAGGTATCCGGGAACCCCTGCGCACGCGCCAGTTCGCGCGGCGTCAGCATCCGCATGCCGATGTCCCAGACGATGAAGGCTCCCACGGTGACGAACTCTCCCGGCCCGTCCCAGACGCCCTCGCTGCGCAGGAAGGCAGCCACCTGCCGAGCCCGGTCGATCCGCGCGTCGTCCAGTGGCGGCAGGTCGCACGCGCCCTCGACATGGCCGAAGCGGTCATGCGTCGTCACCGTGCGCGCCGGCTCGTCATGGCCGGCGCCTTCGCCCTGGCCGTAATAGGCGGTCAGGAACGGCGTCACCGCCGCATGGTGGTTGCCGTCGGCCAGCACGGTGCCGAGCGGCTCGTCCCGGTCGCCGCGCACGGTGTTGTTCTGCAGAGCCGAGAGATAGGCCATCACCGGGGCCTGCGTGCAGCCCCTACCGACGATGGTCGAGACCGGCTCGCGCACGTCATGACCGACCATGTCGGTGTTGTGCTGCGCGAGGTACACCGCCGCGAGGTCGCCGCCATTGCCGGTCGGAACGACGACGGGCATCGGGCGCTCGACTTCGCGCGAACGCGGTTCCTGCCCCTCGCGCTCGCCATAGCGCGGCACCAGAAAGCCTGAGACCGCCGCTAGCCCAGCCCCGCCGGCCGTGACGGTGTGCGCCGGCTCGTCGGCCGCCGTAAATGGTTTGCCGGAGTTGCGCATGGTCATCAGGTGCGGCGCGACGATCACCGTGTCGGGCTTGGTGCAGACGGTATGATAGGGCTTATCGACAGGCCGTTCGCCGCTCTGCCCCATGCGCCCGCCGACGCCGGCGAGATAGGGCGTCACGATCTGGTTCTGGTCCTTCGCCGAGGCGCAGACCGTGTGCAGCGGTGCATCGGCCGGGCGCGAGCGCCCGCCCTGCTGGGCATGGCTCACGAATGGCGTGACAAGCCCATGGGCGTCCCGCGCCGCCGCCACCGTCTTGAACGGCTCGCCCAGGCCCTGCCCCCGGAATTCGTCGCCGCCATGGTTGCAGGTGACGATGAACGGGTCGGCCCGGTCGAGCACATAGCGCTTGAAGCCCCGCGCGATGCGCGACAGCGTCTTGGCCGCCAGCGGCCGCACCACCTGAATCCCCTGCGCCTTCGCCTGCGCCCGCGTCAGAAAGATCGAGGGGCACGGCAGATGCCAGTCGATGATCTGCGCCGCAGTGCGCCAGGGCAGCTTTCGCCCGCCCTTCACATCGTCGGAGGCCGGCGCGCCATGCGTCGGCGCAGGCCAGAGGATCGGCTTGCCGTCGCGGCGGGCGACCAGGAAGAGGCGCTTGCGGATCGTCGGCGCGCCATAGTCGCAGGCCCGCAGCTCGCGCCATTCGACGCTGTAGCCCAGCGCCTCGAGCCTTCGCACCCAGCGCGCGAATTCCGAACCTTTCCGATGCGGGCAGGGCTTGCCGTCCTCCGCCAGCGGCCCCCATTGCCGCCACTCCTCGACATTTTCGAGGAAGATCATCTGCGGCGAAACGGTCTCTGCCCAGAGCAGCACGACATCGGCCAGCCCCCGCACAGACCGGGAGACCGGCGCGCCGCCCTTGGCCTTGGAGTGGTGCCGGCAGTCCGGCGAGGCCCAGAGCAGCGCCACGGGTTTGCCAGCGGTCGCCGCGACGGGATCGACCTTCCAGACATTCTCGCGCAGATGCACGGTGCCCGGATGGTTGGCCGCATGCATGGCGAGCGCCGCCTCGTCATGGTTGATGGCGATGTCGGGCGAGCGCCCGAGCGCCCATTCGATGCCCGTGCTCGCCCCGCCGCCGCCGGCGAAGGAATCGACGATCAAGCCCTGCAACATCACACCCGTTCCCTGTCGATTTCATCGAGATGCGGCGCTCGCTCGACCTGCCGGCCGCCACGGCAGCCCTCGGCCCGCACTGGCGCGGCGTTGACCTTGGCGAGTTCGCACTCCGGCAGAGCGCGCTGGCCCTCCGGCACCGTGACGACGCGCCCGTCCGCGATCGCCGCGGCGATCAGCCTGATCGTGTCGCAATCCAGTTTGACGGGAGGGGCCATCACGCCGCCCTCCCCTGCCCAAGCTGCTCGGGCGCGAACGCCGGCACTTGGGACGCAGCCAGCCCACTGGCGATCGTGCCGCGGATCTTCTGCTCGCCCGGCGACACGCCCGTGGGCAGGTTCTGCAGCAGCAGGCCCTCGGCCTCGGATTTGGCCAGATGGCCGGAGCGTACGAAGCGCGAAAGGCTCACCGCCGCCAGATAGACCGCCTGGTTGCGCTGGCCCTCACTCGCGCCGCGCGCATCCTTCAGCGCGCCCTCGATCGCGCGCTCGACATAGGCCTTCACCCGCCGGTCGTTGATGTCGCCTCCGTCGAAGCGCGAAACCGGCCGGCGCGCGGCGCGGCGGCGTTCGTCGCGCTCGGCCTGCGTCAAAAACTCGCCGGTGATGACGCCGCGCAGCCGTCGCGGCAGCGGCGGCAGAACATCCCCGCGCGGGATCAGCCACTCATAGGTCCGGCCGTCGCTCATCACGGAGGGCGGCGCGATCACATAGCCGCCCTCGCCCCTGACATCGATATGCGCGAGCGAAGCCGGGCACTCGCCGGCCTTCAGGAAGGCGGAAAAGACGTTGGCCTTGTTGCCGATCAGCCCGGTCACGGGCCGGCCCCAATGCGTCAGGTTGCCGGCCACCTCGGCAAAGGTCATCTCGTCCGGCCAGGCGAAATAGAGATGCAGGCCGCCCGATTGCGTCCGCGCGATCGCCGGCTCGGAAATCTCGCCCGTCACCGGGTCGACATGCATCAGCTGCCGGCACCAGCCGGTCAGCGCCTTCAGCATCTCCCCGGCGGGGCAATCGCGTGGATCGAGATCGACGACGACGCAAGAACTGCGCAGGCCCGTCGGAAAGCCGATCAGCGCATCGGGCCAGCGCCGCCACCAGCCCCGGATCGCGGCCTCCTCGGTCGAAGCCAGCCAATGCCCGCCATCGCGCGCACCCTTCGCCGATTCGCCCGGCAGATGCGGAGCCTTCGAGCCGGCGGCCTTGTCGGCCGTCGCCTTGCACGGAAACACCGGAAACCCGGCGGCGGCATAGGTCAGGGCGTGGTCGAGGCTGAACATCATGCCGGCACCAAAGACCGCAGGGCCTTGGCGTCGCGCTCAATGTCGCGCAGCCGCGCCAGCATCTGTTCGCAGGCTGTCCGCGAGGCCTCCGCAGCCGCACGCACGCGCTCAGCGTCTATGAGAACCGCATCGACCTTCGCGAGATACTCGGCGACGTCCTCGCCGCCTTCGCCATCGCCGAAATACTCCTTGCGCTCATGCGTCACCCAAGCACGGGGGACACCGAGGTCGGTTGCGACCTTATGGTCCGACCAGCCCCGATCATAGCGCTGCTGTTTGTCGAGATAGACATCGGCCAGCTTCATATGGATCAGGCGCTTATGCTCGCGCGTCGCTTGTGGGGGCGAAGACACGGCATCGACGGCGACGGGAATATGCGGCTTTGCCATGGTGACAGTCTCCTGGATATCGGCGGATTCGCGGTGCGCGCGGCGGGCCTGGTGATCCTGTCTGCGGGCGGAGCGGCAGCCGGGGCAGAGGTCCTTCGACGGCTTGCTGCCGACCACCCAGCCTCGGCGCTCGAAGAACGTTACGGCCATGCGCGTGGACCGGCTCGGGCCGGAGGTCAGACGAAACACCTCGCGCTCGCCGCAGGAAGCGCAGGTTATCGGCCGCGCGGTGACGGGAAGCCCCTTCTCCTGAAAGGATATCTGGCCGAACCTCCGATCGCTCACGACATCACCTCCTCAACCCGAGCGGCCCGATGGTCCGTCCTGATCGGCGAAGTGGCCGTAGATCTGTCTGCCCCCCCCCCGGACGGACTCGTCGCCGCCGAAGAGCGGCCCATGGTCGGCCGCCTTGCCGGCCGCCTTCGCCTTGGCGCGCTCCGCCTTGCGGATTGCCGGGCCCTCGACGGCCAGCGCCAGGCGCCGGGCGATGTCGGCCTGATAGGCCGGCTCGCGCTCCACCAGCACGGCGAAAAAACCCTCGCGCCAGGCGGCTTCGCCGGTCGAGCCCGAGCCGGCGAAAGGGTCGATCACGGTTCCGCCCGGCGGCGTCACCATCCGGCAGAGCCAGGCCATCAGGTCGACCGGCTTGACCGTCGGATGCTTCGAGCCGATCCGGTCCTCGGCATCGGCTTTTGCGCTGTAGAAAAAGCGGGCGGCCGAGCCCGCGTCGCCATAGAAGGCAGGCTCGACGCCTTCGGGCAGCCCATTGAACTGACCGCGAGCGACGCTGTTGTTGCTGTTACGCAGGGATGGACCCGAGGCTTTGCCCGAGCCGCCGGCCGCGCATGGAAACGCCGCGACAACCTCGTCGCTGCCGTCATGGACGATGTTGGCCGGCCAGCGGCCACCCTCATGCGCCCTGATAACCTTGTCTTGCCCTTCAGAGGCAAAGCGGCCGATCGCCGCCGATGGCGGCGAGCAGACAAAGACCCGGCCATCGATGGCCGCAGCATCGACCGCTGACATGCCGATCCGGCAACCGTCGATGTTCAACGCGCCCGTGCCGTGTTGAACGACGGTCTCCGCCACGGTCCCGGCCAGCGGCTTGCGCGCCAGCACGATCGGCTCCCATGCGGGTTTGAGCGCCGTGCCCCAGCCCTGCCATTGCGCCGCTTCGGCGGACACCGCTTCGGCGGACACCGCTTCGTGGTAGCCCCGCTCCTGGGCGGCGAGGATGAAGGGCCGCGTATCCTGCCGCGCCTTCGCGTTGCCGACGGCGGCGGCCGCTATGCGAACCTTGGTCCGCTCGTGGCCGAGATGCTTGTCGATCCCCTTCGCCACGTCGTGGCTCTTCGGAAAGCCCGAGCCATAAACCCAGGCGAGCTGGTCGCGGATTTCGAAGCCGGCATCCTCGATCGCGCAGGCCAGCCGGTGATAGGAGCGCGTGCCGCCGAAGGCGACGACATGGCCGCCCGGCTTGAGCACGCGCCATACTTGCGCCCAGAACTCGACCGAGAACGCCGTCTCGCCGGTGTCCCAGGCCTGCCCCATGAAGCCTGCCGAGGCCCGCGCATAGGCGCCCGAGCCGCCCTCGGGCACGGTGACGCCGGCAGCCCCGGCCTTGCCGAAACGCTTTCCGATCGAGACCAGCGCATAGGGCGGATCAGTCACGACACTGTCGATCGAGGCGTCCGCCAGCCCGGCCAGCACGACGCGGCAATCGCCGGGATGCAGCACCACACGCCCGCCGAGGAAGGATTGCGCCGCGCTCACCGCCCGCCCTTCCGGAATAGCGCCGCCTCAGCAGCGCTCCAGAGTGAGGCCGGCGCGTTGCGGCACGCGACGATGTCGTCCACCGTCGCGCGCTTGATGCGTAGAACGGCGGCGATGATCGCGGCCGGAAACCCGGCCCGCGCCATGCCGCGCGCCGCCGAGCGGCGGAAGCGGCCGACCCTGACGGTGACGAAGCCGCGATTCATGCGAAGCGCTCCGCCGTGACGCCGGCCGCATGCGCGATCCGCGTCGCATCCGCCCGCGTCACGTCGCGATAGGGCCCAAGGCAATCGCCGAAGAGATCGGCCAGCACATGGAAATTCGCCGCGATGCGCGGGCAGCGGCACTGCCGCCCCGCCCGCTCCAGCAGATCGGTCGCGCCGCCGATGCGGCCATGCCGGCGCAGATCATCCGCCCGCGACACGATGCGCCGGGCGAGCTCGCCGAGAGGCTGCGCCCGCACCACCGGCCGCGCAGCGATCTCGGCCGCCTGCAGCGCCCGGTTCTGCGGCGTCGCCAGCCGGAAACCGTCGCGCGTCTCGACGATCGCGTTGCCCAGCACGAGCGAATTCAGCGGCGCGGTCAGGTGACGCGCCGGCACGCCGACCAGTTGGGCAATCTCGCTCTGGCGCAACGCCGCCTCGGGTCTGGCCTCCAGCCGCGCCAGAATGCGATGCGCCACAGAGGCTTTTGGCCGGCCGGCCGGCTTGCGGCGGGGCGGATAGGGCATGCGGAAGCGCAGCGCCTTGTGGGGGGCCGGCGCCTCCATCAGCCGACCACCCGCAGGGGCGCGACACGCATCGCCGCCAGATCCTGCCGCAGCGGGGCCATCATCTTTTCGACCTCGGAGGCGGCGCGGTCCATGATCTCCGCCTCGGCAGGCGAAAGCCGCCCGTCTGCGGCCGCCGCCGCGCCCTTGGCCATCAGCTCGGCGCAGGCGCGCATCACCTCGGCATGGCGGGCGAAGACGCCGGCGGCGGTCGCCGCCTCCTCGCCGGGGTCGGACAGCCGTCGCCCGTGCAGATCCGCCAGCACGGTCGTCACCATCGGCATCTCGCAATAGGCCTCGAGCGCCAGCGCCACCGGGATGGGGATGATCGATTCATCCGTCGCCACCTGGTAGCGGCTCATCTCCGTCTTCGAGCAATGGCCGATCTCGCCGGCGCGGACCACGCCGCCGCAGAACTGCACGAGGTCGCGCGTCGCGGCCTTGATGCGGAAGAACCAGGCGTCGGAAATCGGCCGCGACATGGGGAAAGCTCCGCTGTCAACGGGAAAGCGCATGAGGCTTTCCCGTTCCGGGAAACGGGGGAATGCGGTTTGGTCGAAAGCGTCAGGTCACGGAGGGATCACCCCATGGACGAGCAGATGAAGGCGGCGAAACAGGTGAAGTCGCGCGCGACCTTGCGCGCCGCGCTGGGCGGCTGGGCAAAGACGAAGCGCGGACAGGCGGGCGCTCACGCCGCCGCCCCTGCGAGACAAAGCCCGGCCCCGGCCGGACGCGAAACCGGGTCGGCCGCGGCCGGCAGGGCCGCCGCCCCTTCAGGGGCTGCGCCGGAGTTGGGCTCGGCGGCGCATGGGGCGGCGGATCCGGAAACGGACGGACGCGGCACGCCGTCCGGCCAGAGGGCGGAGGCGGGCCAGTGAGCCGAGAACCAGGCCAGCGCCCGGTCGGCGCGATCGAGCGTGATGCTCCCGGTTCCGGCCTCGATGCGCGGCAGGCGGCGGGCGTCGCCGAGAGCGCGCTGGGAGGCGCGGGCAAGGTCGCAGCCCTCGGCGGCGCAAAAAGCCCCGGCGACGGCCATGGTCTGGTCGGTGAGCGTCATCATGGCCACGATTGATGAGGTATTTTTACCTCATCGTCAAGGCTGAAATACGCCGATACCGCGCCCAAGCGTTCAGGTAGATTTACATCATGTCCGAGCTTCTCGCCGATCGCATAAAGCAACGCCTTGCAGACCTTGGTCTTTCTGCCTCCGCCGCTTCACTGAAGGCGTCAGACGGGCGCAGCCGCGACCTCGTCAAGAACATCCTCGCCGGCCGTAGCTTAAACCCAAGGGTCGATACGATGCAGCGCCTTGCTGCAGCGCTAGAAACCACTCCGGAGCAGCTGCTCAACGGCGAGAATCCACCTCCCCCGCCCGCAGTTATTAAAGGACCGCCATCCAATGTGCGTGTCACCGAGTTGCGTTATCCGACACGGCGTAGCGCTGGCATTGCCGGACCGAGGGACCTGCCCGTGATGGGAACGGCCGCAGGCAGTCTTGGCAAAGGCGCCTTTCGTATCGAAGGCGGTGAGATCGATTACGTCATCCGCCCCGCGATCCTTGAAAAGGTCCGTGACGCCTACGGCATCTATATTGAGGGCGAATCGATGTGCCCGGTACATCCACATGGCGAGCTTCGCATCATACACCCACACCGCCCCTGCCAAATCGGGGATGATGTCATCATCGTCGCTAGTTGGAGCGAAGACGGCCCGCACGAGGCGTGGATCAAGCGGCTGGTGAAGCGCACCGCCGAGAAGCTGGTCGTTGAACAATTCAATCCAAAAGCGACGATCGAGTTCGATCGCCGTTATGTTGTTAGCTGCCACAAGGTGCTGACGATGAATGACTTGCTGGGGATGTGAGATGTACCAGGCAACGATTCGAGTAGTCGCACTGCTATTCTCGATGCCGGCCCTCGCCCAGTCTGCGAGGGACAACGCGCTGAATCATATCTCGCAGGTCATGGCGATCGAACTTGAGTGCCCAGAATACGAGGGCAGCACAGGAAATCTCGCGCTCTTGTCGGTTGGGTACAAGATCGACCTTGCGGATCGCGCCACGGCTGCGCGGATCACGTCGCTGGTTGCGGAGCACCGCGCCGGTCTGCGGGCAGCTGGGAAACAGATTGGCTGCATGGTCGGCTGGGGACTGTACGGCCCGGGCGGCGAGAACGTTAAAGGGCTGCTCCGCCGTAAGTAGTCTATTCGCCTATGAGGTAAAAATACATTATTCGCTTGACGGTGTAAAAATACCTCGGTATCCATGCCTCCATCAACCCGATGGAGGCCGCCCATGGCGTTCCTGCCCCTTCTCCCCTCGTCCGGCCCGCGCGTCCTCGGCAAGCGCCTGCGCGTCGTCGTCGAACGCACCGGCCGCAATCTCGACCGCCGCCGCCTGACCTTCGGCCTCTCGCGCGAGCTCGCCGAGGCGCTCGGCTGGCAGGCCGGAGACCGCATCGTCGTCTCCATCGGGCTTGGCTCCGACCTCGGCCGCGCCCAGCTCTCACGCGTCGAGCGGCCCGGAGCCGGCCACAAGCTCATCGCCTACGCCCAGTCCCGCGTCCTGCGCGTCTGCGTCACCACCCCGCTCGCGCTGCAGGGGCAGGACATGCAGCCCTGGCTCGACGACTTCCTCGACCCCGCCCCGGTCGACTTCGCCATCACCGACGGCGCGCTCGTCGCGCAGCTCACCGCCCTGCGTGCGGCCGAGCCCGCGCCCGGCAACGTCGTCGCCTTCGCCTGAACCCCAGACAACCCGATGGAGGCCGCCTTGCTGCAGCACCAGACCACGCCTGTCCTGGCCGGCTTGACCTGCCCGGAAGCCCGCACCGCCACCCATGACGGCTATATCTGGCCCGTCGAGAGGCGGCTGATGATCGAGACCGCGTCAGTCCGCGAGCGGATGGCGGAGGACATCGATAACGGCCGCAAGGCCCTGACCGCCGACCAGTGCTTCACCGAGGACGATCTCGTCCGGCTCGGCTGGCGGGTGCAGATGGTGCGCCTGCACGCCGGAGCGGCCTTCGCCCAGGCGAAAGCGGCCCGCAAGGCCGTTCGCCAGCCGCTCGGGCGGGCCGCGTGATGCGCTTCCCCCTCCCCACTTTGGCCGATCTCGGCGAACTCGCCTGCATCGGCCTGTTCCTCGGCAATTTCCTGTTCTGGGCCGGCGTCTTCACGGGAGCGATCTGATGCAGATCACACCCATCGTCGCAGCCGGCGAGCCCGCCCCGCACGAACTCCATGCGCTGGCGGGTGAAGCCTTCGAGCGCGCCAACAACCTCGCGCTCGACGCGATCATCCTGCAGGGCCGCGTCGCCTCGACCAGTCGCCGCCCGCTGGCGACCCTGGCCAGCGATCTCGCGGCCGAAGCCACCGCCTTCGCGGCGCTGACCGTCAAACTGGCCGAGCGCATCGCCGCGCTCGAAGCGAGGGCAGCGGCATGACCTGGCTCCAGACCGCCTCCGGCCGCGCCTTCGATCTGATCGCACCCGATTGGCGGCAGGTCGATTTCGATGTCGACGTGGCCGAGGCGCTGGCGCGCATCGCCCGCTTCACCGGCCATGTCCGCGCCGGGCCCTATTCGGTGGCGCAGCACTGCGTCGTCGGGGCCGACGCCGTCTTTCGCGAGACGAAGGACAGGAAGGCGGCGGCCGCCTTCCTGCTGCACGACGCGCACGAGGCCTATCTCGGCGACATCGCCACGCCGATCGTCTGGGCGCTGGCAGCACGTGCGCGGCTCATCGCCGACCGGACGAACAACCTGATCCATGCCGACGCAGCACTCTTTGGCGACGAACTGGTGAAGTCCGCCATCGCCTCGCTCAAGGCCGGGCTCGATCAAGCAATCTATCGCGCTGCCGGGGTCACGGCGGGAGGCCCACCCTCGGTCTTTCACGACATCGTCAAGCGCATGGACTTGGCGATGCTCGCCACCGAGGCGCGGCATCTGCTCGGCCCAGCGCCGCAGCCCTGGGCGATCCTCGAGGGCGTCGAGCCCATCCGCATGGTCGGCCGGCTCACCGTCTGGCCCTGGCCGCAGGCGGCGGACGAATACCGCGAACGCTTGCGCCGCTACCTGCCCGAGCGCTTCGCGCCGGCCACGCCCAGCCCGAAATCAGGCCCCCGCCACGACGGCGCGCGGCTGATCCGCCACCCCAAACCCGAACTGACGGAGGCCTGAGCCTATGTCCAACCGCCCGATCCGACGCTTCGCCGACATGCTGGGTCTGCTTAGCCGCGGCAGGTTCGTCGAAAAATGCGACGAGCACCTGTCCAACGCCGTGCAAACGCTCGAGGCCCTGCCCGGCGAGAAGGGCGAGGCCACCATCACAGTCACGGTCAAGGTCGTCTTCGAGAGCGGGCGGCTCGATATCCGCCCGACCGTCAAGTCGAAGCTGCCCGAGGAAAAGGGCTTCAGCGGCACGCCGTTCTGGGCGGTCGATGGCGCGCTCTCGGTCCAGCACCCGAGCCAGACCGACATGTTCGTCCGCGACACCGCCGAGGACCGCGAGCGCGGCTTCGCCTCGGCCTGATCCAAAACCCTCACCTGAAAGGCACCCGACATGACAACCGCCACCGAAACGCCGCAGGCCCCTCACGCATTCGAGCCCTTCATCGGCGAGGCGCTGAGCCAGCCGCAGGCCTTCAGCCTGATCCCCGATTCCGGCGAGGGCGTCGGCGCGATCGTCGAGCTTGCCCGCCAGACGTCGCAGGTGAAGATCGGCGATCTCGCCACGGACGGTCTCGGCTTCGGCCTGCCCGCGACCATTCCGCTGCTGATCGACCAGCGCCCCGGCGGAGCAATCCGCACGCTGAAAAGCGAGATCGAGGCCTACCGTCGCTGGCCGGAGCGGCGGGAGGGCACGGCGAGCGCCACGACGCTGCAGAGCTTCATCGACCTCGTGAACCGCCACAAGGACGAGGACACGGTCGTCTTCGCCAAGACGGCCTGGCCGGAGCCGGCGCTGACGGCTGTTATCGACTACCACGAGACCGACGGCACGGCCCGCTGGGGCAAGCACCGCATCCGCTATGCCTTCCCCGTCACCGACGAGTTCAAGGTCTGGATCGATAAGAACGGCAAGGCGATGGAGCAGGCCGAGTTTGCGGCATTCCTCGAGGATCACGCCGCCGAACTCTCGGCAGCCTACGGGCCGGAAGCCGCCGAATACGAGACGCTCTTCAAGGAGAAGTTCGCGACCCCGGCCGACCTGATCGCGCTGTCGCGCAGCCTCGAGATCCATGTCGGGGCCAAGGTCAAGCGCGCCGAGCGCATCCAGACCGGCGAGCGCACGGTCGAGTTCGTCGAGGAGCACCTCAACGGCAAAGGCGATCGCGTCGATATCCCCGGCATCTTCATGGTCTCGGTTCCGGCATTCGTCGACGGGGAGCAGGTCCGCATCCCGGCCCGCCTGCGCTACCGCATCGCGAACGGGTCGATCCACTGGTTCTATCAGCTTTATCGCTGGCAGTTCTGGCTGCGCGACCAGGTCAAAAACGACCTCATCACCGTCGCCGACAAGACCGAACTCCCGACCTTCGAAGGCTCCCCCGAGGCTTAGAGACCCGCCTCGGCACTGGCGGGGCCGGAAGGCCCCGCCCTTTTCCCTTCAACCGGACGCCCGCCCATGGCCACGAAACAGGACATCGACGCCGCAATGGCCGCGATCGACAGGGCGTTGAGGCCCAGCATCTTCGAGCGCTCGCGCCTCCTGATCTGCAAAATTCTTGGCGCACCGCCGCCGAGCGAGATGATTGCCGAATTCCGGCGCGATATTTCCACGCTCGCGCATGGGCTGCAGCTCGATGGCGATATCGCGGGCGGCGAAGCGCGAGGGGCATTGGAGAACCTCGCTCATCGCGCCGGCCTCTATGTGTCCGACGATCACGACGACGACGAGTGGGACGATGGCGAAGGCTATGTGCAGTTCGACCTCGCCCAGCTCGACGAAGCCCAGCGCCGCGCACGCTACGGCCAGATCGACGACGCCCTTCACCACCTCGAGCGCGCCCTCCCCGAGGGTTACGGCGACATCGCCGAGCGGCTCGCCCATGCTTTCAGGAGCGCCCGATGAAACTCACCCTCGACCGTTCGGCCCTGCTCAAGGCGCTGGAGCCCGTGCAGCGCATCATCGAGCGCCGCAACACCATCCCGATCCTCGGCAACGTGCTGCTGCGCGCCGACGCCGCCGGGCTGGTGTTGACCGGCACCGATCTCGACATCGAATTGCGCACCTCGACGCCGGCCGAGGTCGAGACGCCTGGCGCGCTCACCCTGCCGGCCGGCACCTTCTATGACATCGTCCGCAAGCTGCCCGAGGGCAGCCAGGTCGCGATCGAGCAGGCCGCTGCCGGCGAGCGCGCCACGGTGCGGGCCGGGCGCTCGCGCTTCCAGGTGGCGAGCCTGCCGGAATCGGACTTCCCCGACATTACGGCGGGCGAACCCTCGCACCGCTTCGCGCTGACGGCCAAGGCCCTGCTCGGGCTGATCGAGGCCACCCAGTTCGCGATCTCGACCGAGGAGACGCGATACTATCTCAACGGCGTCCACATCCATGACGCAGGCGAAGGCCAGATGGCCGCCGTTGCCACCGATGGGCACCGGCTCGCCCGCATCCATCTGCCCTTGCCCGAAGGCGCGGCCGGCATGCCCGCCATCATCGTCCCGCGCAAGCCGATCGCCGAGATCGGCCGGCTCGTGGCCAAAGGCGGCGACGCCATGGTCGAGATCGAGCTTTCGGCCACGAAGATCCGGCTGATCGTCGACGGCGCCCGCCTCACCTCGAAGCTGATCGACGGAACCTTCCCCGATTACCAGCGCGTCATCCCGTCCGGGAACGACAAGCGCGCCACCATCGACACGGACGCACTGGCCCGCGCGGTCGATCGCGTCGCCACCATCTCCAGCGAGCGCGGCCGCGCCGTGAAGCTCTCGCTCGCGGACGGCGCGATGGCTCTGTCGGTGACGAACCCCGACGCCGGCGAGGCCCGCGAGGAAATCGACATCGACTATGACGGCCCGCCCATCGAGATCGGCTTCAACGCCCGCTACCTGCAGGACACGCTCGCCGTACTCGGCGGCGACACCGTCCTGATGAAACTCGCCGACCCGGGCTCCCCGACCATCCTGATGTCGCGGGACGGGGCGGCCCTGCTCACCGTGCTGATGCCGATGAGGGTTTAGCGGTGTCCGCGCTGACGCTTGGACCGGGGAAGAGGGAGCAAGATCATGGTCGAAACATTGCCGGATGCGCAGGAACTCGCCCGCTTGGGCCAGAGCCTGAACGAGGCCGAGATCGCGTTCTTGGCAGCCGACGAGGCCAAACGTATCGCGAGCCGAAACCAGACCGCAGCGCTCAACCGATTGACCGATCACCAGAAAAAGTTCGATGCCTTCATTGAAAAGCTGAAGGCGGCGAGCCCAGCCGGCGGCATCTGGAAGCAATCGCCGACGCGCCAGAGGCTTTACGACAATGGCTGAGCGCACCGGCATCGAATGGACCGACGCCACGGTCAATTTCTGGTGGGGCTGCACCAAGGTCGGCCCCGGCTGCGATCATTGCTACGCCGAAACCTGGGCCGCCCGCTTCGGCGGCGAGCATTGGGGCGTCGGCGCGCCGCGGCGCAAGATCAAGGGTGCCGCCGCCATGCTCAACCGGCTCGACAACGACTATGCCGATTGGGCCGCAGACGCAGAATGTCGGAACGGCAACGCGAAGGCGTTCGGCCTGCCAGCCCCTCGCATACCGCTAACTCGCCGCGTCTTCATCCAGTCGATGTCGGACCTGTTCGATACCGAGGTTCCGCTCGAATGGTTCGCCGAGGCCTGGGGCAAGATCGTCCAGTGCGACCGCATCGACATCCAGATCGTGACGAAGCGCATCAGCGTCGTCGAGAAGCGCCTGGCCGCGATCGGCGTCACGACATGGCCAAAGCACGCCGGCCTGCTGGTCACGGTCTGCAATCAGGATGAGGCCAATCGCGACATCCCGCGCCTGATCGCGCTGAAGGCGAAGCTCGGCATCCCCTGGGTCGGGGTCTCGGCCGAGCCGCTGCTGGGGCCGATCGACTTTACGCAGATTGAGCCGCCGGGCTCCGAGGGCGAGATCGACGCGCTGCGGCCCCTGTCATGGCAAGAGATTTGGGACAGCGCTTGGTCGCCTGAGGCGACCAAGCTGCCCGCCGATGAGGCCATGGAAGGCTTTCTCGACTGGTACAACTTGTCAGAATTTCCCAGCGGCCTCGCCCATCCGGCGCTCGACTGGATCATCGTCGGCGGCGAGAGCGGCAAGGGCGCGCGGCCGATCCACCCGGGCTGGGCCCGCGCAATCCGCGACCAGTGCGCGGCCGCCGGGACGGCCTTCTTCTTCAAACAGTGGGGCGAGTACGGCCCATGCGAGATTCACCCGCCAGGCACGGCAGTCTGTTCCGTCATCGCGTCGAGCGGCAGGCATCTGCAGGGGCCGGAGTCCGTCTGGGGCGAACCCGGCGACGAACGCGCCGAGATTGTCGCGCGATTCGGCAAGGCCCGCGCCGGCCGGCTCCTAGACGGCGTCGAGCACAGCGCCATGCCGGAGGTGCGGCCATGACCAGCCTCGCCAAGCTCCGCCGGCGCAAGGCGCAGGCCGTCCTCGCGCTCGCCGCCAAAGAGCGCCGCCATCGCGGCGGGGTCGCCAAGGCCCGCGCCGACGCGATCGACGCCACCCATGCGTTGCTGCGGGCCGAACTCAACCACGCCCGCGCCGCGCCGCTGCTGCGGGCGCAGGCAATGCGCAACGACACCCCCGATCTCTTCCAGCCCGGAGCCTGACATGAGCATCAACCGCGCCATCCTCGTCGGCAATGTCGGCTCAGACCCTGAGATTCGCGCCACGCAGAGCGGCGACAAGGTCGCGACCTTTCGCATCGCCACCTCCGAGACCTGGAAGGACAAGCAGAGCGGTGAGCGCAAGGAAGCGACCGAGTGGCACACCATCGTCTGCTTCAACCAGAACATCGTGCCGGTGATCGAGGCTTATGTCGTCAAGGGCTCGAAGGTCGGGATCGAAGGGTCGATCAAGACGCGCAAATGGCAGGACCGTGACAACAACGACCGCTACTCGACCGAGATCGTCATCGGCCGCTTCGACGGCAGGCTCTCGCTCGAAGGCCAGCCCTCGGGCGCCAAGCGCGACGAGCATGGCTATGGCGAGACGCGGGCGAAGCCGGCGCAGGACTACGGCGCGGCCAAGAGCGGCGGAGCTTCGCCGCCCGCGACCGGCACAAGTCATCTCGACGATGACATCCCGTTCTAGGCCGACGCTGCCATGACGCTCCCCCTGCACCTGATCGACGTCGGAACCGAGACGCCTCTGCGCCTCGAGGATGCCGTGCGGGTCGCGTTCCCTGCCGGCGGCATGACGGTCGCCGGATTGCGGAAGGAACGCGACAAGGGCACGCTCGATGTCGAGCGGATCGCGAACAAGGAATTCACGACACTGGCCGCGATCGAGCGCATGAGGGAGCGATGCCGAACCAAGCCAAAGGCCCCCGCCTCTACCTCAAAGGAAAAGGCGACACCGCCCGCTGGATCATCCGCGACGGCGAGCGCAGAATCGCAACGGGATGCCGCGCTGGAGTTCGTGAAGAGGCTGAGCTCAAGCTCGCCGCCTACATCGACTCGAAGCACACGCCCGAGCGCAAGGTCCGCCGCAGCGAACTGATCGACCTGACGGACGTTCTGAAGATCTATGCCGCAGACGTCGTCAGCAAGCTGAGCGGGGCACCCCTCAAACGAGCCTCCGGGCGCCTGATGCGGCTGATCCGCTTTTTCGGCGGCAAGATGCTATCGCAGATGAGCGGCGATCTCTGCCGGGCCTATCGCGATTCACGGGGAACGGAGGGCGGCGCGAGGCGCGATCTCCAGGATCTCTCGGCCGCGATCCAGCACCATCACCGGGAAGGGTTTCACACCGAGGATATCCGCGTCTGGCTGCCGCCGCCGGGCGAGAGGCGCGAGCGCTGGCTGACGCGCGCCGAGATCGCCAGGCTGGTCTGGGCCGCCTGGAGCTTCCGTTCGGCCATGCCGATTCCGGGGCAGTACCAGACGGGCGCGCCGCCGCCGGGCATAAGGCGGCCGAGCAAACACATCGCCAGGGCGGTCCTGTTTGCCTACTACACCGGCTCGCGGCCGGGCGACGCGCTGCGCGCCTCGTTTTTGAAAGGCCCGGGCCGGTCCTTCGTCGACCTCGAGCACGGCGTCTTCTATCGCAAGCCTCCCGGCAAGCGCGAGACGAACAAGCGCCAGCCGCCATGCCGCCTCGGCACGCGCATTCTGGGCCATCTGCGGCGCTGGCGCGACCGCAAGGTCTGCGCGAGCTTCGCTGTGGAGTATGACGGCGGCCCCGTGCTGTCGATCAAGACCGGTCTGCACGCCGCGATCGCGCGCGCCGGCCTCGAAGGCGCGATCTCGACCTACACGCTGCGTCACTCCCGCATCACCCATCTGATGCAAAAGGGGATCGACGCATGGGAAGTCGCCGGCAATGTCGGCACGTCGGAAAAGATGATCCGCGATCACTACGGCCACCACGACCCCCGTGCCCAGTCGCGGGCCGCCAACGGCTGATCGCCGAGGGCAGGTTCAGGGCAGGTTGGGGCAGAAACGGACGTGAGAACCGCCCTCGAACCCTGAACAACGGCGGACAAACACAAGAACGTCGCCGGAACCCCAACCGTTATGAGCGGTCGGCTCTAACCATTGAGCTACGCCCCCGGCCCGTCGCTCGATAACACAGCACAAGCGCGCAGGACCAGTCGGCGCGGACAGCAAAAGGCCCGCCGCGCATGGCGCCGGGCCTGATCATGTGCAGAAGCGGAGCCGCGGACCGCGCTCAGGCGGCGCGCGCCACCTGATGTCCGTCCTCGTGCTCCGCGACATGGCCCTCGCGGAACTTGAAGCGGGCGATATGCTCGGTCAGGGCCCGCGTCTGCTCGTCGGTCAGCGCCAGCGCCGCATTGGTCTCCTCGACCAGCGCGGCGTTCTGGTGGGCCATGGTGCCGATGCCGTCGATCTCATTGCTGATCGTCGAAACGTCGTTGGCCTGGTTGCGGGCGGTGAGCGAAATGCCGTTCATCAACCCGGTCAGGTCGTTGACCGAGGAGACGATCGCCTCGAACATCGCCGAGGTCTCCTCGACGAGGCCGACGCCGACCTGCACGTCGCCATGCGCGGCCTGGACGAGCTTCTTGACGTCGTTGGAGGCGTCGGCCGAGCGCTTGGCCAGGCTGCGGACTTCCGATGCGACGACCGCGAAGCCGCGCCCGGCGTCGCCGGCCCGCGCCGCTTCCACCGCCGCGTTCAGCGCCAGCAGGTTGGTCTGGAAGGCGATCTCGTCGATCATCGCGATGACCTCGGAGATCTTGTTGGAGGAGGTCCGGATGCGCTGCATCGCTTCCAGCGCCGAGGCGACGACCTTCTCGCCCTGCTGGGCGCGGGCTTCGGCGCCCTCGGCCATGCCCATGGCCTGGGCGGCTTCCGTCGCGGTCTTCTTGACCGTGCCGGCGAAGGCTCCGAGCTGGTTGGTCGCCATCGAGACGGCGTTGCTTTCCTCGCTGGTGCGCTCGGCGAGATCGGTGACGCCGTCGAGAATTTCCGAGGTCGCGCTTCGCACGGCCGAGACGGTGTCCGACAGCCTGGCCAGCGTGCTCTCGAACTCTTCGGCGAGACCGTTGGCGCCGGTCTTGAGTTCGGCGAAGGCGCCCTGATACATCCCCTCGACGCGGGTCGAGAGATGCCCGGCCGAGAGCTCGGCCAGAACCTCGCAGGTTTCCGTCAGGCCGGTCTGCACGGTTTCGAGCAGCGTGTTGACGGCTTCGGCCAGCGCATTCAGTTCGGCGTCCGCGAAGGTCGCGGAGACGCGCTGGCTGAAGTCGCCGGCGGCGGCCGCGCTGACCACCGCGCCGAAGGCGGCTCCGAGTTCCTGCATCATCTCGCGGCGCTGTTCCTGGGCGCGCAGATCGTCGTCGACCTTGGCGGCCTCGGCGGCGCGCAACGCCACCGCATTGTCGCGGAAGAGCAGCACGCTCCTGGAGATGTCGGAAATCTCGTCGTTGCCCTTGGCGTCGACCACCGTCTCGAGCTGGCCGTCGGCGATCGCCCGCGTCGCCGACCAGAGCCGGTTGAGGCGACCCACGATCATCGGACGGACATAGAACAGCGCCAGAGCGAGCGCCGCCAGGACCGAGCCGACGCCGAGCCCGACGAGCCAGGTCTTGCTCTGCTCGATCAGCGAATTCGTCGAGAGGCTGGCGGCCTGCGCGCCTTCGCGCGCGGTCTTGACCAGCACGTCGACCTCGCGTCGGACCACATCGGCGGCGGCGTCGATCTCCTTGAGGCCGTTGCTGATTAGCCCGCGGGTGGTCAGATGGTATTCGCGCACGTCGATCAGGCCGCTGCTGCTCTCGCCGATGTCGAGAATGGACGCGACGGAGCGGGCGCGCCCTTCGTTGTCGGAGATCTTTTCGGCCTCCGCAATGCTTTTGCGGACGCGCTGGGCGGCGGCCTGGAAGCGCTCGCGCACCGTGCCGAGGCGGGCCTTGTCCTCGATCTGGGCGACCTCGCGCAGCAGTCCGATGATCTCGTTGACCTCGGCCTGCAGCGTCCGGGCGTAGTCGAAGGCTGGAAAATCGCGCGTCGCCAACTGCTTCATCGCCTTGGCGAGTTCGTCGCCGGACAGAGCGCTGGCACCCTCCAGCCCAAGCACGACGTTGAACTGGGCCTCGTCCGCCTCTGTGCCGACCGCCTTGACGAACTCCTCGCGCGCCTTCGACAGCGTGTCGATCGCCCTGTTCGCGTCGGCCGCGATACGCAGACGCTCCCCGGTCAGGTCGTTGACGCCGTTGATCTGCTGCGAAAGCGCGTCGATGGCGGCCTGAGCCTTGGCCTTGTCGACATTGGTGATCCGGCGCAGCAGATCGAACTGGTTCGCCTCCACGGCATCGAGTTCGCTGGTCAGCGCCGAACGCTCCCGGACATTGCCGACCTCGCCGAACCGCTGCGCGAGCGAAGTCGATTTCGTCGCCGCCTGCGAGAGTTCGAGCGCAAGCTCCACGAGGGGCATCCTGCGCTCGACGAGATCCGTCACCGTGGCGTCGACGCGGCCATAGGAGAACCACGCCACCAGCGAGGCCACGATGGTCAGCGCGGTGAGGACGCCAAGCGCGGCGTAGATCCTTGCGGCGATGCCGATTCGCAGCTTCGTGCGCTGACGCGCTGGCGTCTTGACCGTCTTCATGCTCGCTCTCCGAAATGCAACGCGGTGCGTGGCCAGGGCTGGGGTGATGTGGGCTCTGGCGGTGTGGGCTCAGGCGGTCAGCGACGTGACCGACTTGAACGCCCCGTCCGCGCCGATCACGGTCAGGTAGACGTCGTCGGAACCGCGATTGTCCTCGGGGCCGAACGCCATCTTGAAGCCTCCGAAATCATAGGCGCCGGCGGTCAGCGCGCCCATGAAGGCCTTGCGCGTCGGCTCCTTGCCGGCTTTCTCCAGCGCCGCGATCACGGTGCGGCCGACCAGATAGCCCTCGAGCGAGACGAAGCCCGGCTTCTTGTCCTTGGCGTCGCTGGCGGCCAGGGCCGCCTGGTAGGCCTTGACCACCGGGATCGAGGCGTCGGTCGGCAGCGGCACGACCTGCGTGACGTAGACGCCGGCGCCGGCCGCGCCGAGTTCGGCGGCAAGCGCGTCGGAACCGACGAAGGAGATGTTCATGAACACCGGCTCGAACTTCAACTGCCTGCACAGCTTGATGAATTCGGCGCAGGGCTTGTAGGGGCCGACCATGACGACCGCTTCCGGAGCGGCCTTGCGGATCTCGAGCAGCGCGGCGCGCACGGCAACGGTGTTGCGCTCGAAGGTGCCCTCGGCGACGAGGCTCATCTTGCGGGCGTCCATCGCCTTCTTCACGCCCGCGAGGCCGGCGCGGCCGAAGGCGTCGTCCTGGTAGAAGATCGCGATCTTGGAGAAGCCCTTGTCCTTGACGAGGCGCTCGATCCAGACCTCGGTCTCCTGGAAATAGGAGGCGCGCACGTTGACGACGTGCGGCTGGTAGGGAGAGCGCAGGCCCTCGGCCCCGGTGAACGCGCCGATGAAGGGCACTCCGGCTTCCTTGGCGATCGGGTGGGCGGCCATCGAGGTCGGCGTGCCGACCGGGCCGACGAGCGCGAACACGTCCTTGGCGATCAGCGCCTTGGTCGCGTCGATCGCCTTGTTCGGCTCGTAGCCGTCATCCTGCGTCACGAGTTCGAGCTTGCGGCCATGGACGCCGCCCTTGCCGTTCGCCTCGCCGAACGCGGCCATCAGGCCATCGCGCATGCCCAGGCCGAGCGCGCTGGCGGGGCCCTCGAAGACGGCCGCCTGGCCGAGCACGATCTTGTCGGCCATCACGCCGGTTTCCGCGAAGGCGCGGGTGGAATGCAGCGAGGCCGCGGAGGCGCAGGCAAGTCCAGTGAGAACGGCGCGACGATTGAGCATGGAAATTTCCCCCATTTTTGAGATCGGTCGGATTAGGCCATCTGACCGACAGGATGCGGGGAACACGCTTAAAAAACGCTTAAAGCTTCGGATTCTTCTGAATCAGCATTCGCAACCGGGCCTTCATCTTTGCTTAAGGCTGTCTCGCCGCTCCCAAACATGATCCGCGGAAGTGGACGCCGCTTCCTCGACCGGAACATGCTCGGAATATTGCGGAAGCGCGCTATCGCGAGATACGCAGGGAGTTGATTTCCTGTGCGATCGCCCGGAACGCGTCGCGCAGCGCCGTGCCGCCGCTGGGCAGATAGGCGTGGGCCGCGCTGGTGGCGCAGGTCTGCATCAGGGTCCGCGCGGGGTTCGAGTTGAGGTTGAACCCCACCGTATACAGGATCACGCCCTTCTGCTTGATGGCCCCGCACAGCGACAGCGCCTGGTTGTGCGACGTGCCGTTTGTCGCGTTCTTGTTGATCTGGTAGGCGTCCGACGCAAACCCGGAATCCTTGGCGAGGACGCCGTCGGCGTAGGCGGTGTTGAACGCGCCGTCGGTCATCAGGATCACGACCTTGACCAGTTCGCGAGTGTCGTAGGCGGCGGGCCGCGCCTCCGCCGACGGCCACAGGCTGCCGAAATTGTGGGAGATCATGTACCAGGCCCAGGCGAGCCCGATATGCCCGGCCGTCGATCCCTGCGCCTGATAGGTGTCGATGCTGGTCTTCAGGGTGGCCCGGTTCGTGGTCAGCGGCAGGATCGTCGCGGCCGGACAGCGGTTCGCGTCGCCGCTCGGCGAGCCGATATACTGCCGCCCGACCTTGGCCCCCGAAGGCGAGGCGTCGGTATAGGCCTCGGCGCCGGTGCGCTCGGTGACGCAGGTCGAGGCGTTGTAGGTGATCCGGTCGTTGTCGGCGTTGTAGAAGCGATAGCGCTCGCAACCGGGCGTGTCGCAGCGTCCGTTCGAGAGGTTGCCGCGAATGGAGTCCGCCAGGCTGCCGACATTCACGGCGCTGGCGTAAGGCACCAGAGCGACCTTCGAATAATAGGGGGTCTGCGTATCCTTGACGATGAGATCGACGAGTTCCTTGGCCGCGCTCTTCATCTCCGTCAACGGCGTTCCCGCCATCGAGCCGGTGATGTCGAGAGCGATCCCGACCTCGAGGTTGTTGGAGCTGCGCGCCACTTCCGACGAGGTGCCGACCGCGACGGTCGGGCGGCCGACGAGGCTGGCGACCGTCACCGGCACGTCGAACGTCGCCGATCCGCTGACGCGCAGGTCCGGGCTGATCGTGAAGGTCGCGGTCTTGGCCGGGCCGAAGCCGCTGGCCGCCAGATTTGCGTTCAGCATCCGCAGGCCGAGCGACTGGATCTCGCTGTTGGTCGTCGCGGTCGATTTCGCGGCGGCAAGCGTCGCGGCGTCGAGGCTGCTCTGCAGCGTCAGGCGCATCGTCGTGGCGCGGCTGTAGTCGATCAGCGAGAGCGTCAGGGCGAGGATGACGGGCAGCACCGTCGCGAACATGATGAGGATCACGCCGCGTTCGTCGGACCGCAGCCTCCCGAGGGAGCCGCGCAGGCTGGCAACTAGACGGGAGACCGGCGGACTCATGATCGGGCACTCGGTTGGACCTGCCCCAACGAAACCACCAATCGCGTGTCACAAAAGTTAATGCTTTGCCCAAACCTGTCGGGGCGGTGAAGATTCGCTTATCGCCATCGCAGAAACTGCCCTATTCCGGCAGCTTCGGCACCGGCCTCGGCCGGCCCTCCTCGTCGATGGCGACGAAGGTGAAGGTCGCATCCGTCACCTTTTCGTGCAGCGTGGTGCGGAAGCGCCGGGCCCAGGCCTCGACATGGATCTTCATCGAGGTCCGGCCGACGCGCTCGACCTCGGTATAGACGCTGAGCACGTCGCCGACCTTGACCGGCCGGAAGAACGTCATCGCATCGACCGCGATCGTCACCACCCTGCCCTGCGCCCGATCGACGCCGGCGATGCCGCCCGCCGCATCCATCCGCGACATCACCCAGCCGCCGAAGATGTCGCCATTGGCGTTGGTGTCGGCCGGCATCGCGTTGATGCGGACGGTCAGGTTGCCGCGCGGCGTCTCGTCAGGCGTCGGCCCCGGCTCGGTCATCGTCGCTGGTCCCTGTTCGATATGGAAAGAGTGGAGCACACGATGCCGCGCCGGAGCCAGCGCGAAGCCCGTGGATCATGCGCGTCAGTCCCGGTGTCCCAGTTCCTGCCGGACCAGAGCCGCGCCCTGTGCGAGCGCCGCGAGCTTGCCGTAGGCGACATCGAACGACATCGGCGCGAGCCCGCAATTGGTGCAGGGGAACAGCTTCTCGGGCGCGACCAGCTTCAGCACCGCCCGGATGGTCGCGGCGACCTCCTCGGGCGTCTCGATCGCGTCGGACGCCACGTCGATCGCACCCGCCAGCACGTCCTTGCCGTCGAGCAGGCGGATCAGGTCGAGCGGCACCTTCGAGTTGCGGCACTCCAGCGAGACCTGGTCGATCGAGCTTTTCGCGATCGCCGGGAAGGTCTGCTCGTAATGGCGCCACTGCTCGCCGAGCGTGGCCTTCCAGTCGATATTGGCCTTGATGCCGTAACCGTAGCAGATGTGGACGGCGGTGGTGGCGGTCAGCCCGCGCGCGGCGCGCTCCAGACAGGCGATGCCCCAGTCGGCGACCGCCTCCATGTAGACGTTGTAGGCCGGCTCGTCGAACTGGATGACGTCGACGCCGATCGCCTGCAGCTCGTGCGCCTCCTCGTTCAGCGCCTCGGCGAAGGCCATGGCTAGGTCCTCGCGCCGGCCGTAATGCTCGTCGGCGATGGTGTCGACGATGGTCATCGGGCCGGGCAGCGTGAATTTCAGCTGGCGCGTGGTGTGGGCCCGCGCCGCTTGCGCTTCCATGCGATGGACCGCGCCCTTGCGCGCGATCGCGCCCGTGACGGTCGGAACCTCGGCCTTGTAGCGGTCGTTGCGGATGCCCATCACCGTCTTCTTGCCGAAGTCGATGCCGTCGAGATTGGCCAGGAACCCGTGGACGAAATGCACCCGCGCCTGCTCGCCGTCGCCGACGATGTCGAGGCCTGCATCCTCCTGCAGCTTCACGGCGAGAATCGTCGCATCGCGCTTGCCGGCCTCCAGCGCCTCGCCCTCCAGCCGCCACGGCGCCCAGAGTTTTTCGGGCTCGGCCAGCCAGAGAGGCTTCGGCAGGCTGCCGGCGAGCGTGGTCTTGAGCATGGGGCGTGTCCTCGAAAGCGTTTTGTCGTTGAGCCGACATTGGCCACGCGGCAGATTGCGTCAAGCTGGAGGCGATGCACAGAGCCATGGATCAGGGCTGGGAATTGGCAAAACGCTCGCCGGCGCCCGATCTCGTCGGCGCGGTCATCGGCTATTCCGGCTATCGCGAGACGCGCCCTCTCGCGCTTGAGCGCCGCGAAGTCGCCACCACGATCATCCCTCTGATCGTCAACTTCGGCGCGCCATTCGCGCTGACGACAGCGAATGGCGAACGGCTCGCGCCGCCGAGCTTCGCCGCCGGGGTGATCGACCGGCCGGTTCTCGTTTCCTCGACAGGCGCATCGGCTTGCGTCCAGATCGACTTCACGCTCGGCGGCGCCTATCGCTTCTTCCATCTCGATCCGCGCGACATGGCCGGCAGGGTCGTCGCACTGGAGGATATGGGCATCGGCCGCAGGCTCGCGGAACGGCTTGAAGGCATGGCGTCATGGCCGCAACGCTTCGATCTGCTGGAAAGCCTCGTCAGGAGTCGTCTCGCGCGCGGACGCAGCCTGTCGGCCGGAGTCGAGGGCGCGCTGCAACTGATGGCGAGCCGCCGCCGCATCCGCGACATCGCCGCGCAGATCGGCTGGAGCGAACGCCATCTGGCGCGACGTTTTTCAGTCGAAACCGGCGTTTCGCCCAAGACGGTGGCGCGCATCCTCCGCTTCGAAGCGGCGCGGCGACTGGCGGAGCAGAGACGTGGCGGCGGCTGGGCCGAAATCGCGCTCGCGGCGGGCTATGCCGACCAAGCCCATATGATCCGCGAGTTCGGCAGACTTGGCGGATTGTCCCCAGCCGCGATGCCGGCAGGAGCCTGAGTCCGATTTGTTCAATCGCAACGTTCCCGCATGCGTCAGATTACGCGAGACCTCATCAAGGACCTTGTCATGACCATGCCGTCCGCCATGATCTGCATCTCGCTGCGCTATGCCGATGGCCCCGGCATGTATGACTGGCTGATCCGCGCCTTCGGCTTCGAAAAGCTGGCGGCCCATTATTCGGAAGACGGCAAGACCCTGCTGCATGGCGAATTGCGGATGGGCGACAGCGTGATCATGTTCGGCTCATCCGAGAACAACGACTTCGGCAAGCTGGTCTCGCGCCCGGCCGAACTCGGCGGGACCACCGCCTCGCCCTACATCGCCACCGACAACATCGACGCCCGTTGCGAACGGGCGCGTGCAGCCGGAGCCGAAATCTGCATGGAGCCGACCGACCAGCCCTATGGCAGCCGCGACTTCATATGCAAGGACCCGGAAGGCCATGTCTGGTGTTTTGGGACCTATCGGCCGGGTGGCGCGATGGAATAGAGCTACGCCAGTTCGACGGCGTCAGGCTGCGACGACCGGCTTGAGATCAGCGTAAGCGTCGCCCTTGGCGGCTTGTTCGCGGGTCAGGTCGAAGCTGTTCTGCAGGTTGAGCCAGAACGCGGCCGACGCTCCAAGCACCCGCTCCAGCCTGATGGCGGTATCGGCCGTCATGCCGGTTTCGGCCCGCAACAGCTTCGTGATCCGTGTCGGCGGCACTTTCATGGCCCGGGCCAGTGCGCGGGCCGAAATGCCCATGGGGACAAGAAACTCGTGCTGCAGCATGTCGCCGGGGTGTGTTGTGATGCGCGGCATGGCAGGCTCCTCTCAGTGATAGTCCGTGATTTCGATCGCGTAGCTTTGCGTGCCGTCCCAAGTGAAGCAGATTCGGTACTGATCGTTGATCCGTATGCTCCACTGGCCGGCCCGGTCTCCTTTAAGTGATTCAAGGCGGTTGCCGGGTGGAACACGCAGGTCGTCCAGCCGGGCGATGTTCATGACTCGGTCCAGCTTGCGTAGGGCGACTGCCTCGAACGAACGCCATCGCGGATGACAGACGCCATCCTCGTAAAGGGCCCGCGTATGCTTCTCGGCGATACGCTTCATATCAAGTGTTTCATAACATGAAACATGCGTGAATGGCAAAGCCTGCCGACGCTACGCAACAGCCAGCCTTGGCCGCGCCCGCAGCATCAGCCACGCCACGACCGCGAGGTTGAGCATGTTCCACGCCAGCCCGTTGAGGAACGCAGCCCGGTACGACGCGGTGAGATCGAAGATCGCGCCCGAGACATAGCCTCCGAAGGCCATCCCGAGGATCGTCATCGAAATCACGAGGCCGATGCGCGCGCCGGCCTCGCGCGCCGGCAGGTAATCGCGGATGATGACGGCGTACATCGGCACGATGCCGCCCTGGAACAGGCCGAAGATCGCAGTGACGATGTAAAGCGAGGTCAGCCCGTCGAACCACAGATAGAGGAAGAGCGCGACACCCTGCATCAGCGAGCCGAGCGCCAGAGTCGCCGTGCCGCCGATCCTGTCGGCGACGAAGCCCGAGCCGATGCGGCTGACGACGCCGAGCAGCAGCATCAGCGAGAGCATGTCGGCGCCGCGCGCCACGCCGTAGCCGAGATCCCCGCAATAGGCGACGAGATGAACCTGCGGCATCGCCATCGCGACGCAGCAGGCAAAGCCTGCGACGCTGAGCAGCGCGGTGAGCTGGTTCGGCGAAAGCCCGAGATCGCCGCGGGCGCCCGCGCTCGACGCCTCGGCGGCCGCGAAGGATGCGGCATTGGGCCGGCGACGAAAGAACAAGGCGAGCGGCAGCATCACCGCCAGCGCGACCATTCCGATGCCGATATGGGTGGCGCGCCAGCCATGGTTGTTGAGGCCCCAGGTGATGATCTGCGGCCAGATCGTCCCGGCGAGGTAGCTGCCCGACGCGCCGAACACCACGGCAAGGCCGCGATGCCTGTGGAACCAGTGCGAGAGGTCGGCGATCAGCGGCGCGAAACCCGCCGCCCCGCCGATGCCGATCAGCAGCCCATGCGCCAGCGCGAACTGCCAGAGCGAGCCTGACATCCCCGCCAGCGTGAAGCCCAGCCCCAGGCAGAGCGCGCCGATCACGATCGGCGCGACGATGCCGTAGCGGTCGGCGATGCGGCCCATCATGATGTTGCCGAAGCCGAAGCCGAGCATCACGGCGGTATAGGGCAGCGAGGCCCCGGCCCTGAGCGTGCCGAACTCGGCCTGCACCGTCGGCAGCACCACCACGACCGACCAGGTGCCGACGCAGGCGACCGTGCCGAGCAGCAGCGACAGCGCCAGCCTCAGCCAGGCATAGGAGGAGTCCGGCGCAAAGCGCGGATCGTCGGAGACCATGCTTCCTCGCAAGCGCCGCTTCTGGATGGCGGCGTCGATGCCTGAGGATTAGGCGGCGTCCGAAGCGCGCACAAGCGCGCCTGCGGCAGGGCGACCCGGCGTCGATGCACGGCTCTTCACGCGGCTGTCACGCCCCGCCAGGCTTGCGCCTCCAGCGGCCTGCCGAGCAGGAACCCTTGCGTCAGGTCGCAGCCCTCCTGGATCAGGAAATCGAGCTGCTCGGGCGTCTCGACGCCCTCGGCCACCACCTCGATGCCGAGCGCATGGCCGAGCTGGATGACGGCGCGCGTGATCGCGACCGATTCCAGCGTCACGCCGAGCTTGGCGACGAAGCTCTTGTCGATCTTCAGCGTCGTCAGCGGGAAGCGGTGCAGATAGGACAGCGAGGAATAGCCCGTGCCGAAATCGTCGAGCGCGATCCGCACGCCGAGCGCCCGCAGCCGGGCGAAGGTCGCCATGGCGCGGTCGGCGTCGGTCACCATCACGCCCTCGGTGATCTCGAGCTCGAGCCGCTCCGGGTCGAGCCCGGTTTCGGCCAGCGCCGCCTCGACGCGCGCCACGAGGTCGCCCGACTGGAACTCCAGCGCCGAGACATTGACCGAGATCCGCAGCGGCTGGCTCCAGCCGGCAGCCTCCCGGCAGGCTTCCCGCAGAACGAAGGCGTCGAGCGCCGCGATCAGCCCGCCCTCTTCCGCCGCCGGGATAAAGCTCGCCGGAGCGACCTCGCCGCGCCGCGGGTCGAACCAGCGCGCCAGCGCCTCGAAGCCGGCGATCGAGCCATCGGCCCGGAACAGCGGCTGGTAATGCACCCTGATCTGGCCGGCCGCGATCGCCTCAGCCAGATCGCGCCGGAAGCCGAGACGCTGCTGTTCGCGCTCCTGCTCGGCCAGGTCGAACATTCGCACCGAACCCGGCCCCTCCGGCCTGGCCAGATGCAGCGCGGCGTTCGCCGCGGCGACCAGCCGGATCTCCTCGTCGCCATCGCGCGGAAACCGCGCGCAGCCGGCGCAAAAGCTGATCCGGAAGGTCTCGCCATTGAACCGGAACGGCGTGTCGAAGGCCGCACGCACGCGCCGGGCCATGACGCCGATCTCGGCCTCGGCCTGCCCCGGGCCCGAGACCAGGACGAATTCGTCGCCGCCGATCCTGGCGAGGAAGGCGTCGCCGGCGACGCCGCGCAGCCGCTCGGCCGCCTCGACGAGAATCGCGTCGCCAAGCACGTGGCCATGCGCGTCGTTCAGCCCTTTGAAACCATCGAGATCGAGCCGCATCACGATGAAACCCGCCGGGTCGTGGCCGGAAGAGTCCTGGCCGGAAGAGTCCTGACTGGCGGTTTCCTGGCCGGCTTTCGCGATGCGATGGGACAGATGGGCGCTGAGGGCCGGCCGGTTCGGCAAGCCGGTCAGCATGTCGCGCCGGCGCGCCTCGGCGAGGCGCTTCTCGGCCTGCTTGCGCTCGCTGATGTCGAGCAGCAGGTTGAACCCGCCGATCAGGCGGCCGCTCTCGTCGAAGATCGGCGTCGGGAACGGCATGAAGGGCACGCGCGCGCCATCGGGCCGCTCAAGCTGCGCCTCGACGCCACGCACCGCCCTGCCCTCTCGCAGCGCCAGCGCCATGGGGCAATCCTCATGGGCGAGCGGCGCGCCGTCCATGGTGAACAGCCGATGCGTCACGCACCAGCGATCCTCGCCGAGGATAGGTTCGCGCCCGGCCATCGCCACGGCGGCGCGGTTGAAATAGGTGATCCTGCCCTCGGGATCGGTCATGTAGACGCAGGCTGGCAGATGCTCGAGCACGTCCGAGAACCAGGACTGCGACAGGCCCGCGCCGGACGCCCCGCCCGCCGAACCGAGACCGCACTCCGTCAGCGTCTCCAGACCGGACGCGATGCGCCGCGCAAGCAAGACCGCATCGCGTGCGGGAGCGTCTGATTCAGCCGCCGCCTGGGGCATGACAACATTCCATAGGGCATTGAAAGCAGGGTGACCCACATACAAGGCAACAGATGTAAAAATATTTCATTAAAACAGGATCGCCCGATCAGAGCCGATAGCCAGACGCCAAACTGGCATTTGGAATACAGCCGACCCGTTTCATCGCTCCATCCGACCATCAGCTTGCAGTATCGAAGATGATATCCAAAACCCGCTCGAATTCGAGCTGCATCTTCCGAAACGTCAAGCTCAATACTGCGACAGAAAACGTAAGCGCGTCACTTGAATATCGTTTCACCTTGTTGATCGATCAGTTGCTGACCCTTGACCAGAGCGAAATCGGCCGCCTCTTCCGCTGCGGGAAAACGGTCCGCCCGGACGAACCGGTGCGAGCGCAGCACGCCGTCGATTTCCTTCTCGATCACGCCGCAAAGCTGATACTGCCCGCCCTCCTGATAGGGCGTGGCATGGATGGTGAAGCCGGCATGCTCCAGGCTCTTGAGCGGCCCGGCGGGAGCGGCCGGCTCCGTCTTGCCGCCGAACAGGAATTTCAGGAAGGACATGGGACTGCTCCGGGAGCGCGGGCGACGACCGATCGAGCACACAGGTAACGCCGCACCGGCATGCTGCCAAGACAGCATGCATCGTTCAGGCGGATAGACCGAGAGAGATTTCAATCAGCGCGACTTCCTCGCTCGTCAGATCGAAAAGACGATAGACGATCGCGTCGATCTCGCGTTCGGCCGCAGCGATCTCCGCGCTTAAGCGGCGAACTGTTGCGCCGTGCTCCGTGAGATACGCTTCCCAGTCCTTGCGCTGCTTCAGCGGGATATCGGCGCGAAACGCTTTCGTCAGTTCGGTCTGGAAAGCGGCGAAGTCGAGATCGCGCCAGTTTTCCAGCCGGCCGGTGAGCTTGCGGCCGGACGGCGCGAGATCGGTCAGGATGCGGTGGCGGACTTCGGACTGGATCGCGACGCGCTGGCGGGCGGCGGTAGTGCCGGTTTGGGCGAGGGTAGAAAGGTTAGCGCGAACCTTACTAGAGATTGTTGGAATGACGAGGTTCTCGACATACTGCGCTTCCGCTTCGATGTATCCGCCCCGCTTGGCACGCGCCATTGTAAAAAGTTGGAACCACAGACAACTTGAATTCAGAAGCGCTAACAATACAAGGTCTGGCAATTCGATGAAGAAGCATTTGTTGTTGATGTAGAAACCGTCTTCCTCAATTGCGAATGAAAATTCGTCTTGAAAGTGCGGCCAAACGATCTTTCTTGTGCCCATCTTGGGCTGATACGCCAACTGCGCCTGCTGCAGTTCCCACCAGCCCTGCTTCGTCGCCCGCTTCTCCAGTTCGGGCCGGAACGGCAGGAGCCAGTCGCGCACCGCCGGATAAGCCTCGATATCGACCTTGCCCTTGGGCGTGTTGATCAGGAACAGGCCCTCGCTCTCGACCGCCCAGCGCCTGACATTCTCGCCCCGCAGAAACGGCTTGAGCAGATCGGCGGATTTCGTATCCTGCGCGACCAGCCGGTCGCGCGTCGCCCGGTCGATCACGAAAGCCTCGTTGAGCCCGGTCTTTATGCCATAGAGCGGCGCGCCATAAACCTCGCCCAATGACTTGCGGCCGGCCGCGATCTTGTCGCGCAGGCGGGCCAAGCCGTCCTCCTCGAAGCGCCATGAGCCGGAGCGGAGCCGCGCGCGCGGCATCTGTGCCGATCCGGCCGCGAAGGCGCGTCCGAGATCGTCGGGCAGCCGATCACTGACATTGAGGAACGATAGCGCGCCTCCCGCGTCTTCACCCTGTTTCAGGGTCAGGATCGCCGGATAGGTGGTGACGCCCTCGAAAATCTGGAGATCGCCGAAATCGACGACAGCTTCGATCCCGAGCCCGTCGCTGAGGAACCGCCGCAGATTCTCGCCCGAGCCGGTGCGGAAAAAGGTCGAGGACGAGATGTAGCCAAGACGTCCGTCGTTTTTCAGCAGCTTCGCGCCCCGCTCGAAAAAATAGGCGTAGAGATCGGCACGGTCGGCGGCGACGACATAATTCTTCTCAAGCCACGGCTTGACGGGTTTCAGATGCTCCATCCGCACATAGGGCGGATTGCCGATGACGATGTCGAAGCCGCCACGCGCGAAAACCTCCGAAAACGCCGCGCGCCAGCCGAAGGCGCGGTCGCTGACGGCGGGGTCGTCGATCAGGCTGTTGCCGACCTTGATCGTCGCCTCCAGATTTTGCAGGCGGTGCTCGCGGCGCGCCGTCTTGAGCCAGAGCGAAAGCCGGGTGATCTCGACCGATTCCGGATTGAGATCGACCCCGTAGAGGTTCTTCGTGACGATCTCGTCGAAGACATCGAAATCGATCGCGACGCCAAGGGCCTGCAGGCCTGAGACGGCGTCGCGATAGCGCCGCGCCAGCTCGTCGAAGGCGGCGACCAGAAACGCGCCGGAGCCGCAGGCGGGATCGACGATGGTGATATCGCGAAGCGTCGCGAGATAGGCCTGCCAGAACGCGATCTCCTGCCCGGGCCTGGCCTCGCCGGGCTCCAATGTCGATAGCCCGTGCTGCTCCCATAGCGACGCGCGCCGCTCGTCCAGCGTCAGGCCGACCGTGCGCTCGACGAGGAAGCGCGTGATGATCTCCGGCGTGTAGACGACGCCCTCGCGCTTGCGCTTGCCTTTGCTCTCAGGCGGCGGCGCCTCGCCCCGGCTGATCGCCTTGTCGCGCTCGATATCGGTGATCGACTGCTCGAAGATGTGGCCGAGCACGGTGACCGGCACTTCGCGGCGATAATCCCATTTGCCGAGTTCCGCGACCTCGCCGGCGAGATGATCCGGCAGGACCAGCATGTCGATCACGGGGTTCGGCTCGAACAGGCCGCCATTATAGGCCGGAATCGAAAGGCGATTGTTGCCGATGTCGACGGCGCGGAACAGCGCGTTGAAATTCGCCCAGAGCGGCTGCGGCAGGAACGGATTGCTTTCCTCCGCCGCCCGCTCCAGCAGACGGTCCGGCAGCAGGTTCGTACGCTGCGCGAAGGCGATGAAGAGGATGCGGTCGAGGATTGTCTGCGCAGTCGCGATCGCTTGCAGGCCCGCCAGTTTCGGCCCGTCGGTCGAATCGGTCAGGAACTGGACAAGCCGATCCCGCAGCCCCTTGTACTCACGATAAAGCGCGTTGGTGATGTCCTTGTAGGCGCTGTCGGTCTCGCGCATCAGCGTATCGGTCGCCCCGCCGAGCAAGCGGTCCTGCGACAGTAGCAGCCAGAGCCGCGCATGCTCCTCGGGCTGGTCGAGCAGCGTCAGGTCGAACAGTTCATAGGCGTCGCGCCCGCGCCCGAAGCCGTAGAGACGAATTTCGGTGCAGTTCGACACCAGCACCCAGCGTGAGCCGGGCGTTTCGATGGCGTAGTCCCAGGCCTGCTGCACCGGGCTGCGTCCACGACCGGACATAACCCTGTCGAGATCGACGGTGTCGGGTCCCTTCAACTCGAAGGGGGCAACCAGTTCCTCTGCACCTTCAGCGGGATTGAAACGGCCAAGCGCAACATCGACCGCCCCACCGCGAACCGGCTTTTCTATGGCCAGCGTGAACGGGCTCTCCGGGTCAAAAGACGTGTAGCCGAGAATGGTTTGAAGCACCTGCTGGATGAAGACGCCCCTTACGGCCGTCTCCTTCTGCTTCAGGAATTTTGGATTTCCGACCTGCCGCGCATAATTTTGTGCAGCCGCGCGTTGTTCATCCGTCGGCGAGAAAGCGGCGAGTTCGCGCGCCCTCTGGACCACCTTGTAGTTGAACAGCGGCACGCGCAACGTGCGGGCGAGGCCACGTCCCCGCCGCGCTCCAGCGCCCGAAGACGGAAGATCGACACCCGCTGCTGCAAAAAGCTCCATCGCCGACGACGCTAGCGCGGCTGAAGGATTCGGTCGATTCCTACGATCCCGCCATCAACAGCGCCGACGCCTCAATTATCCAGAAAGCTCCTGAGCTTCCGCGACCGGCTCGGATGCTTCAGCTTCCGCAGCGCCTTGGCCTCGATCTGGCGGATGCGCTCACGCGTCACGCTGAACTGCTGGCCGACCTCTTCCAGCGTGTGGTCGGTGTTCATGCCGATGCCGAAGCGCATGCGCAGCACCCGCTCCTCGCGCGGCGTGAGCGAGGCCAGAACGCGCGTCGTCGTCTCGCGCAGGTTGCTCTGGATCGCGGCGTCGATCGGCAGGATCGCGTTCTTGTCCTCGATGAAGTCGCCGAGATGGCTATCCTCCTCGTCGCCGATCGGCGTCTCGAGGCTGATCGGCTCCTTGGCGATCTTCAGGACTTTTCGCACCTTCTCCAGCGGCATGGCGAGCTTTTCGGCAAGCTCCTCCGGCGTCGGCTCGCGGCCGATCTCGTGCAGCATCTGGCGCGAGGTCCGCACGATCTTGTTGATCGTCTCGATCATGTGGACCGGGATGCGGATGGTGCGGGCCTGATCGGCGATCGAGCGCGTGATCGCCTGCCTGATCCACCAGGTCGCATAGGTCGAGAACTTGTAGCCGCGGCGATACTCGAACTTGTCCACCGCCTTCATCAGGCCGATATTGCCCTCCTGGATCAGGTCGAGAAACTGCAGCCCGCGATTGGTGTATTTCTTGGCGATCGAGATCACGAGGCGCAGGTTCGCCTCGATCATTTCCTTCTTCGCCTGCCGCGCCTCGCGCTCGCCCTTCTGGACCATCAGCACGATCTTGCGGAACTCCTGGATCTCCAGCCCGGTCTCGGAGGCGAGCGTATGGATGTCCTCGCGCAGATCCTTGATCCGGTCCTTTTCCATGGCGACGAATTCGCGCCAGCCGCGCGAACCGAGCTTGGAGACGCGCAGAACCCATTTCGGGTCGAGTTCGCCGCCGACATGCTGCTTGAGGAAATCCTCGCGGCCGACGCCGTAGCTCTCGGCCAGCCGCAGCAGGCGGGTCTCGTGCGAGATCAGCCGCTTGTTGATGTCGTAGAGTTGCTCGACCAGCGCCTCGATGCGGTTGTTGTTCAGCGAGAGCGACTTCACCGCGGTGATGATGTCGTCCTTGAGCTTCTTGTATTTGCGGTCCTGCGCCGGCGAGAGTTTTGTATTCTCCAGCCGGTTGGCGATGTCCTGGTCCTGCAGGCGGCGCAGCTTCTTGTAGTTGTCGGCGATCGAGTCGAACGTCTCCAGCACGCGCGGCTTGAGCTCGGCCTCCATGGCCGAGAGCGAGACGTTGTTCTCCATGTCGTCGTCGTCGAGATCGGACGGCAGCTCGCCTTCGGGAACCTCGCCCTCGGGCGTGGCGGGCGCGGCCTCGCCTGGAACGCCCGGAGCGCCGGGCGCCCCCGCCTCGCCGCCCTCGCCCGGCAGCTGCGCCGGATTCTTGCCGTCGGGGCCGGCATAGGTCGCCTCGAGATCGATGATATCGCGCAGCAGCACCTTGCCGTCGACCAGTTCGTCGCGCCAGATGATGATCGCCTGGAAGGTCAGCGGGCTCTCGCAGAGGCCCGCGATCATCGCCTCGCGGCCGGCCTCGATGCGCTTGGCGATCGCGATCTCGCCCTCGCGGGACAGAAGCTCGACCGAGCCCATCTCGCGCAGATACATCCGCACCGGATCGTCGGTGCGCTCGGTCGGCTCCAGATTGCGTTTGACCTCGACCGGCAGCGCCGAGCGCTGCGTCTCGGCCAGTTCGCCGTCGTTCTCGTCGTCGGCGGCGTCGTCCTTGCCGCGCGCCGCCTTCTCCTCGCCGGAGGCGTCGGGATCCTCGTTGTCGACGACGTTGATGCCCTGCTCGCTGAGCTGGCCCAGCACGTCCTCGATCTGTTCGGAAGAGAATTCCTCCGAGGGCAGAACCTCGTTCAGTTCGTCATAGGTGACATAGCCGCGCTTCTTGGCGAGCTTGATCATCCGCCTGACGGCCTGATCCGTCAGATCGAGCAACGGGCCGTCGGAAGTCGGAGGGGCTTCCGGCGCGACCTGGTCGGTCTTGTCCCGTTCGCTCGTTTTTGTCGCCATGGAATCAGCGCTCCGCAGTCACCGCGCCCGTCATGACCCGCGAGGGCCCCATACGGACGCATAAAAGGGCGACGCGGCCGCTGGTCCGGCGCGCTCACCCCACCCAAATCACCTAAGGCCAGATGGGCCGGTCATCGTTGATGAACCGTAAACCATCCCAGGCGTCCCACACATCCCGTGACGAAATCGAAAACCTGGCCTGTCAGTCACCGGACATGGCCTCCGTGCCCTCGATGGTCTCGAGGCGGGCCTTGACGTCCTTGATCCAGGCAAAATTGGCTTCGGTCGCTTCGTCAGCCAATGCGCGCTCGGCTGCCTTCAGCTCGCTATGTAGCGTCCGCGCACGATGATGCAAGACGACAGCCTGACGAATCGAGTCGAAAACCGATTCCAGATCAGCGCCTTGCACGAGTTTCAGCCGCTCGGCCGGGCCGGTGACGGCCATCAGCGCGATTTGCGCCTCCCTTACGCGCGGCTGCGCCAGCCGGTCGGTGAGCGTCGCGGCGTCGAAGCCCTCCTCCATCGCGGCGTCGAGCAGCGCCTGCCGGAAGCGCTCTGCCGCTGGGCCGTCCAGCGCAAGTTCGGCGATCTCGTCGGCGCAGCGCGGAATCAGTTCGGGATGGCTCGCCAGCGCCAGCAGGATGAAGGCCTCGCGCACATCCTCGCCGCGCCCACGCGCCATCATCTTCGAGGCCGTCAGTTGGCTCGACGCCTTGAGCAGGCCGTTCGCCCATGGCGGGGCGGCCGGCTGCCAGCCGCCGCGCCCGTTGCCGCGCCGCTGGCCCGGCCCACGCTGGAAACCGGCGCCACGCTCGCCCCGGGCCGGCGCGGCGCTGGCGAAGAGCTGCGCCAGCCGCTCGTCCATCTCGCGGCGGTAATGCCGGCGGGTCGCCTCGTCCTTGATGTGGCCGAGCGGCTCCTTCAACCGGCGCTCGAAGGCGGCGCGGCGCTCGGGCGTGTCGAGCGGCCCGGCCTCGACCTCGCGCGTCCAGAGCATGTCGACCAGTGGACGCGCCGAAGCCAGCACCTCGGCGACCGCCGTCTTTCCGCCCGAGCGCGCCAGATCGTCGGGATCCTGCCCGTCGGGCAGCGTCGCAAAGGAGAGCGACTTGCCGGGCTCCAGCAACGGCAGGGCGATATCGATGGCGCGGCTTGCCGCCTTGCGGCCGGCCTTGTCGCCGTCGAGGCAGATCACCGGCTCATCGGCCATGCGCCAGAGCAGACCGAGCTGATCTTCGGTCAGCGCTGTGCCGAGCGGCGCGACCGTCTGCGGAAAGCCTGCGAGCGACATGGCGATGACGTCGACATAACCTTCGACGACGATGACCTGAGACGTGTCATGCGCCGCCTTGCGGGCATTGTGGTGGTTGAACAGCAGCGAGCCCTTGTGGAAGAGCGGCGTCTCCGGCGAGTTCAGATATTTCGCCGCGACCTCCGAACTCATCGCCCGCCCGCCGAAGGCGACGACGCGGCCGCGCACATCATGGATCGGGAACATGATCCGGTCGCGGAAGCGGTCGTAGGGCACAGCGATATCATCGCCATGGACGAGCAGCCCGGTCTCCGTCATCAGCGCCGCATCGACGCCCTTGCCCGCGAGATGATCGCGCAGGGCGAAACGGTCCGGCGGTCCGTAGCCGATGCGAAAGGCTTTTCGCGCCTCGCCTTCGAGACCGCGCCCAGAAAGATAGCGCCGCGCCGCCGAGCCGCGATCACCCGCCAGCTCGGCTTCAAAGAAGCGCGCCGCCAGTTCGACGACCTCGTGCAGGCCCTTGCGGCGCTCCTCCTGCGCCTGCGCCTCGACGGTGACCTTGGGCAGCATGACGCCGGCCTCGGACGCGAGCTTCTCGACGGCTTCGGGGAAGGACAGCCCCTCCGTCTCCATCACGAACTTGAAGATGTCGCCGTTCTTGCCCGAGGAGAAATCGAAGAACGAGCCCTTCTGGTCGTTGACGAAGAAGGACGGCGTCTTCTCGGCGTTGAACGGCGAGAGCCCCTTCCATTCGCGGCCGGATTTCGCCAGCCGGACGCGCTTGCCCACGACCGCCGAAACGGGGAGCCGCGCCTTGATCTCTTCAAGAACGGAGGGCGGGAACTTCATCGCGTCTTATGTGGGCTCGGGCGGGGCAGAAGCCAATCACGGATGTGGCGGAAGGCTGGGTTGTTGACGCTATCCACAGCGCCACGATAAAGAAAACCACCAAAAAGGAAGACAGCCATGGCCCTCAACATCAAGGATCCGGAGACGGAGAAGGCCGTACGCACGCTGGCGAAGCGGCGCGGGCTGACGCTGACACAGGCGGTTCGCCAGGCTGTGAAGCTCGAACTCGACAAGGACGAGTTGTCCGAGGACGAGAAGGCCCGCCGAATCGCGGAGGGTCGTGTGAAACTCGCGGCCTTCTACAAGGAGTTCAACATCAAACCCGCTGAGAAAAGCATGACGAAGGAGGAGATGGACGACATTATCGGCTACGATGAGAATGGCTTTTGGTGATGCTGGTCGTCGATACATCGGCTCTCATCGCCTGCTTGACGGACGAGCCAGAAAAACTGGAGATTATTGATGCGTTGAGCACGGCACGCGTCAGGATCATGACCAGCGTGAATCTGCTGGAAGCGCGACTTGTCAGCACGTTCGGGAAGGGGCTTCCAGAGAAGGCGATCGACAGGTTCCTGATGAACCACGTCATCGACATCGTACCCTTCGACGAAGCCCTCTCCAACCTCGCCTTCGAGGCCTATCGCCGCTTCGGCAAGGGCCGTCATCCCGCCAGGCTCAACATGGGCGACTGCGCGGCCTATGCGCTCGCGACAGCGCGCGGCTGGCCGCTGCTGTTCAAGGGCGATGATTTTTCGCAGACGGATGTGGAGCGGGGGTGAGGCGCGGGCCAGGAATTCTCGTTGACATTCAATACAAAATGCATATACGAAGATTGCTTCATGGAGATCGGCCGTCAAAGGCTGACTATTGCAGCAGGGGCCATCGAACCGAGTTCGGCTGACAATGAATTTCCATGAGAGCCACAATGACAAAGAGTTCCCGCCTTATGGCCGGCGACATCACGTTTGAATGGGATGACATCAAGAACGCCGCTAATGCCGACAAACACGGCATCGAATTTGAGGATGCAACAGAGGCATTCGGCGACCCGGGCAGTTTTGAGTATCGCTCTCGTGGCGATCACGCGGAACAACGATGCGTGCTCGTCGGCATGATGCGGATGCGCCTCATATCGGTCGTGTATACGATCAGAGGCTCGCGCATACGGATCATTTCTGCCCGCGCCGCACGACGTGAAGAGCGAGAGCTATGGAACGCGAACACATCGTAACACTGGTCGCCACCCTCGATGACGACACCTACATCATCGAGCATCCCGACGGCAGTCTGGAGCGTCGCAAGAGCCAGACCGACTGGGCTCGCGTCGACGCTCTCACCGACGACGAGATCGAGGCCGCCGCCCGCGCCGATCCCGATTGGGACGGCTTGCTCGACCTCGACTGGTCCAAGGTCGAGATCACGCGGCCGGCGCGCAAGCAGCCGATTTCGATCCGGCTCGACGAGGACGTGCTCGATTTCTTCAAGCGCGATGGCGCGGGCTACCAGAAGCGCATCAACGCGGTGCTGCGCTCCTATGTGACGGCGGCCGCCAAAGGCTCCGCTATCAAACCGAAACGCCTGCGGGCGAAGGCCTGAGCCTCACCCCGCCAGCGCCGCCTTCACCAGCCCGCTGGCCTTGGCGAAATCCATCTGGCCGGCATGGTTGGCGCGCAGGATCGCGATGACCTTGCCCATGTCCTTGACCGAGGTCGCGCCACTTTCGATCACCGCCGCCGCGATCGCCGCCTTCATGGCGTCCTCGTCCATCTGCCTGGGCAGATAGTTCTCGATCACCGCGACCTCGGCGCGCTCGCCCTCGGCCAGTTCAGGCCGGGCGTTCGCGTCATAGATCGCGATCGATTCCTGGCGCTGCTTCACCATCTTCTGCAGCAAGGCGAGGATCTCGTCGGGCGTCGTCTCGGGCTTGCCGAGGCCGCGCGCCTCGATGTCCTTGTCCTTCAGGGCGGAGGTGATCAGGCGCAGGGTCGAGACCTTGCCCTTCTCGCCGGCCTTCATCGCCTCCTTGAGGTCGGCCGTGAAGCGCTCGCGAAGGCTGGTCATGGTGGATAGTCCTTCTTCTGGTCGCAGGCTTGCGCCGGCGTCGATTGACGGCGCAGGGCTGCGTCTTTAAGCGTCGCGCTCCAGACCGGCGGAGCGTCAAGCCGCTGCCCGCCCTGAAACGTCGCCGCGCTCGCGCGGCCTGGACCGAGACATAGACATGAGCGCTTCCGAAGGAAACCCCGCGACCAGCGGCTGGAGCGAACCGCGCGCGACCGCGCTGCTGGTTCTGGCGGACGGAACCGTGCTGGAGGGCTTCGGCCTGGGGGCGACCGGCGAAGCGCCGGGCGAAGTCTGCTTCAACACGGCGATGACGGGTTATCAGGAGATCCTGACCGACCCGTCCTATGCCGGGCAGATCATCACCTTCACCTTCCCCCATATCGGCAATACCGGCGTCAATGACGAGGACACAGAGACGGTCAATGCGGCGGCCTCCTCGGGCGCGCGCGGCGTCGTGCTGCATGCGGCCATCACCCAGCCCTCGAACTGGCGCGCGAACCGGCATTTCGACGCCTGGCTCAAGGCCCGCAACATCGTCGGCATCTGCGGCGTCGATACGCGCGCGCTCACCGCGCTGATCCGCGACAACGGCATGCCCAACGCCATGCTGGCCCACAGCCCCGACGGCGTCTTCGACGTCCCCCGGCTGAAGAAACTCGCCGCCGAACTACCGGACATGGCCGGCCTCGACCTCGTGCCGCTGGTCACCTCGGCGCAACGCTATGGCTGGAGCGAGACGCCCTGGGTCTGGCCGGCCGGCTACGGCACGCGCGACAAGGCCGCCCACAAGGTGGTCGCGATCGACTACGGCGTGAAGCGCAACATCCTGCGCCTGCTCTCGAAGGCCGGCTGCGACGTCACGGTCGTTCCGTCCACAGCCAGCGCCGACGACATCATGGCGCTGAATCCCGACGGCATCTTCCTGTCGAACGGTCCGGGCGACCCGGCCGCGACCGGGCGATACGCCGTGCCGGTCATCAGGGCGCTGCTGGACAAAAAAATCCCGACTTTCGGCATCTGCCTCGGCCACCAGATGCTGGCGCTCGCCATCGGCGGCCAGACCATGAAGATGAAGCAGGGCCACCACGGGGCCAACCATCCGGTTCAGGACAAGACCACCGGCAAGGTCGAGATCGTCTCGATGAACCACGGCTTCGCGGTCGATCCTGCCTCGCTGCCGGCGCATGCGGTCGAGACCCATGTCTCGCTCTTCGACGGCTCCAACAGCGGCATCGCCCTGACCGACCGCCCGGCCTTCAGCGTCCAGCACCACCCGGAGGCCTCGCCCGGCCCGCAGGACAGCCACTACCTGTTCCAGCGCTTCGTCGACATGATGGACGGCGCGAAGACCAAGGCCTGATCCAGACGGCATCCGTCGCCAACCCCTCACACCCGCCCACCTCGGTCTAAGGGACGCGGGCCATCCATATGCGCGCATAAAGACATGATCCGCCTCGACAGTATCGGCAAGCAGAACGGCCAGCAGATCGTCTTCATCGAGGCCTCGGCCGCGCTGCAGAAGGGCGAGAAGGTCGGGCTCGTCGGCCCCAATGGCGCGGGCAAGACCACCCTGTTCCGGATGATTACCGGCGAGGAACAGCCCGACGAGGGCCAGGTCCAGGTCGATCGCGGCGTCACCATCGGCTATTTCAGCCAGGATGTCGGCGACATGGCCGGCGTCAGCGCGGTCTCGGCCGTGATGGACGGGGCAGGCCCGGTCAGCGCGGTCGCAGCCGAACTGCGCGAACTGGAGGCCGCGATGGGCGATCCCGACCGCGCCGACGAGATGGACGAGATCATCGCGCGCTATGGCGAGGTGCAGGGGCGTTTCGAGGAACTCGACGGCTATGCGCTCGACGGGCGGGCGCGCGAGGTACTGGCAGGGCTCGGCTTCAGCCAGGAGATGATGGAGGGCGATGTCGGCGCGCTGTCGGGCGGCTGGAAGATGCGCGTGGCGCTCGCCCGCATCCTGCTGATGCGGCCGGACGCGATGCTGCTCGACGAGCCGTCGAACCATCTCGATCTGGAGAGCCTGATCTGGCTGGAGCATTTCCTCAAAGGCTATGAGGGCGCGCTGCTGATGACCTCGCATGATCGCGAGTTCATGAACCGGATCGTCACCAAGATCGTCGAGATCGACGGCGGGGCGCTGACATCATATTCGGGCGATTACGAGTTCTACCAGCAGCAGCGGGCGCTCGCAGAGAAGCAGCAGCAGGCCCAGTTCGAGCGCCAGCAGGCGATGCTGGCCAAGGAGATCGCCTTCATCGAGCGCTTCAAGGCGCGCGCCTCGCATGCGGCGCAGGTGCAGAGCCGGGTCAAGAAGCTCGACAAGATCGACCGCGTCGAGCCGCCAAAGCGCCGCCAGACCGTGAGTTTCGAGTTCCAGCCGGCGCCGCGCTCGGGCGAGGATGTCGTTACGCTCAAGGGCGTCCACAAGCGCTATGGCAGCCGCAGCATCTATGAAGGGCTCGACTTCCAGGTCCGCCGCAAGGAGCGCTGGTGCGTCATGGGCGTCAACGGGGCGGGCAAATCGACGCTGCTGAAGCTGGTCACGGGCGCGACGCAGGCCGATGAGGGCTCGGTCGCGCTCGGCGGCAGCATCAGGATGGGCTATTTCGCCCAGCACGCGATGGAGGTGCTGGAGGGCGACCGCACCGTGTTCCAGTCGCTGGAGGACCGCTTTCCGCAGGCCGGACAGGGCTCGCTGCGGGCGCTGGCCGGCGCTTTCGGCTTCTCGGGCGACGATGTCGAGAAGCGCTGCCGGGTTTTGTCGGGCGGCGAGAAGGCGCGGCTCGTGATGGCGACGATGCTGTTCGACCCGCCGAACTTCCTCGTGCTCGACGAGCCGACCAACCATCTCGACATCGCCACCAAGGAGATGCTTATCGCCGCGCTCGCCCAATATGAGGGCACGATGCTGTTCGTCAGCCATGACCGCCATTTCCTGGCGGCGCTCTCGAACCGGCTGCTGGAGCTGACGCCCGACGGCGTCCATGCCTATGGCGGCGGCTACACCGAATATGTCGCGCGCACCGGACAGGAGGCGCCGGGCCTGCGGAGCTGACGCCGCGCCCGAACGCGCGACGGAGCCGATGCCGTGCGACGGTGTTCGCTATCCCGCCGGCCGCACGCGCAGGATCTTCCCGCCATCGTCGCTGAGCAGATAGAGATAGCCGTCCGGCCCCTGCCGCACGTCGCGGATGCGCTCGCCCAGATTGGTCAGCAGGCGCTCCTCGCCAGTCACCGCCTCGCCGCTCGTCGAAAGGCGGATCAGCATCTGGCCGGAAAGCGCCCCCACGAAGAGCGAATTCTTCCAGGCCGGCCAGCGCTCGCCCGTGTAGAACGCCGCGCCCGATGGCGCGATCGAGGGATCCCAGTAGAACAGCGGCTGCTCCATGCCGGCCTTCTGCGTGCCCTCGCCGAGCTTCGCGCCGGAATAGTCGACGCCATAGGTGATCACCGGCCAGCCATAGTTCTTGCCGGATTTCGGCGTGTTGACCTCGTCGCCGCCGCGCGCGCCATGCTCTGCGGTCCAGAGCTGGCCGGTCTGCGGATGCAGCGCGGCTCCCTGCACGTTGCGATGGCCGATCGACCACAGCTCCGGCTGCCAGCCGGACATCTTGGGATTGTCGGCCGGCGCGCCGCCTTCGGGCCTGATGCGGATGACCTTGCCGATATGGTTGCCGGGGTTCTGCGCCTCGTCCTTCTGGCCGTAGCGGTCGCCGACCGTGACGAAGAGCGCGCCCGTGCGGTCGAAGACCAGACGCGAACCGAAATGCGCGCTGCTCTGGATCGTCGGCATCTGCCGGAAGATCACGGTCACGTTCTCCAGCGCCGTGCCGCGCTCGTTGAGCTTTCCGCGCGCCACGCTAGTGCCGTTGCCGCCCGAGCGCGGCTCGGCGAAGGAGAGAAAGACCATCCGGTTCCGCGCGAAATCGGGATCGAGCGCGACATCGAGCAGCCCGCCCTGCCCGCGCGCCGCGACATTGGGTACGCCCGTGATCGGGGCCGAGAGCTTGCCGTCCGCCACCAGCCGGAGCCGGCCGGGACGCTCGGTCACGAGCATGCGCCCGTCGGGCAGGAAGGCCAGACCCCAGGGGTTCTCCAGCCCGCCCGCCACGGTCTCGACCCGCAGCGGCCCGGCGCTCGACGGGAAGCTCTGCTGGGCGGATGCGGGACCAGCGCTCGCAAGCACTGCGGCGACGATCGTGGATAGGGCGGGCAGTGATCGGGCGGTTTTGCGCATCTCGGCTCCTTGGCTGTCAGGCCTTGAAGCTGAGATAGTGTGCAAGGCCTCAGGTGCAACGCGCGATTGTCCCGCAGGGTCCGCGCTTCGCGATCTCGTGAGCAGGCCGGGACGCCGCGACACGGCCTCCGGCGATCAGGCCGGCTTCGTCACGAGCCCGACATCCGAGATGCCGGGCGCGCGATCCGCAAGGAACCGCAGCGCCATCCCATGCGCCGCGGCCGCGATCGCCAGACCGGCCAGCACGTCGACGAAATAATGCCCGCCGTCGATCGGCGTCGCCGCGATCATCGTCAGATTGACCACAAGGAAGGGCCAGCGCAGCCAGGGATGGGCGAGCCCCGCCAGCAGCAGCAGCAGCCCGAGCGCCGCGTGATAGGACGGGAAGGTGATGATGCCCTCGGCCTTCGACAGATCAATCAGCACGGGCTCGCCCGAGCGCAGCGCCGCGATATCGGCGACATGCACAAAGGACGCGCCGGGCGTCAGGTTGGGATAGTCGGCCGGCGTCAGCCCGAGATGGACGAACATCGCCATCGCCGGCATGAAGGCCGAGATCGCGATGGTGACGAGGCCCGAGATCATCATCGCCAGCAGCATGACGCGGGCGGCCTGGCCGCGGCCGGAGAAGCCGAGCCCGATCAGCAGCACGAGCACCTGCGGGATGAAGCTGGCATAGGCCAGCGAGAAGGCGAGCCCGAGCGCCGGCCGGGCGTCGACGAATTTGAGATAGGCCATCCAGTCGAGCCCGAACGCGCGGTCGAGCGCGTAAAACAGCGCGTCCTGCTGCGGCAAGGCGAGGCTCGCGGCGAGATAGGAGAGCAGAGCGGCGGCTGCCATGAAGGCGACCATCTGTCCGACGACGTCGAGCACGTCGGCCAGACGGGCCTCGCCGCGCCGGACGCGGTAGAAGCGGGCGGCGGCGGCAAGGCCGGCGCCGGCCAGGACCGGCCCCGCCAGCGAGAGCGGCACGACCGAGACTGGTGAAAACGCCAGCCAGGCGAGATCGACCACGAGAATCGCCGCGATCATGCCCCAGGCGGCCCGGTTGGACCGGTCGGCCGTGGCGGTGTTGAGCCGTTCCGTCATAGCGCAAGCCCGTGAAATCTCGCCCGGACTATGGCGCGCAGGGTTTAAGGCCCGGTCAATGGCCGTGCCGAAAAGCGCGGGAAAACCCTGCCGGCGCGGGCCATGGTCACCAATCGGTTGCTTCAAGCTCCCGCCGCAGTTGCACGATGGCCTGCGTCTCGTCGAGCGCGACATCGGCCCGCGTCACCGGCTGTCCGGCCGCGACGTCGCGGTTGAGCCTGACGCCATGGGCGAGGCCGATCGGCAACCCGCCGATCGCCTGACTCGCCTTGGCCGGCATCAGCTTGCCGTAGACGGTGTAGCCGCCCTCGCCGTCGAGCATCTCGCCGGCCTTGAGCGCGCGCTTGGCGGTCGCGACCGCGTCGCCGCGCCAGCCCTTCGTCGCGCCTGTGGGCTCGCCACGCAGCGCCGCGTTCAGCACCGAAATCGAAAGCTCGAGCCCGATCAGGTGGAACGGCTTGTACATCGCAGCATAAAGCCCGGTCGAATCGGTCGGCAGGCCGTATTGTCTGAAGCACGCCGCCGCATAGGCATTGGGCGCCTTGAGCACGACGTAGACGCCCCAACGCAGGTCGCGGAAGACCGGCCGCCCGTCGCGCTCCAGCGAGGACACGACCTCGACCATGCCGTCATGGTCGAGTTGGCCGCCGACTGCCTTTGGCCGCAGGCAATGCGCCAGATCATCGACGCCGACCGGCGGGAAGGCGAGCCCGGCCTGCGGCACGTCGAGCCCGCAGGCATTGGCGATGGCCGCCATCTCGATCGCCGATTTCGTGCCGTCGAGGAAGGAGTTGAACATTTGCGGGTTCATGCCGGCGACCTTCGCCGCCTCCGGCGTCATGCCGTAATGGCTCCAGACGTCGTCGGGCGTGACCCGGTGGAACGCCGGCAGATACTTCGTGCCCTTGCCGGCGGCCGCAACCGTGAAGCCGGTCGCGCGCGCCCAGTCGACCATTTCCGAGACCAGCGCCGGCTGGTCGCCATAGGCCATGGAATAGACCACGCCCGCCGCCCGCGCCCTGGCCGCGAGTACCGGGCCCACCAGCACATCGGCCTCGACATTGACCATCACGACATGCCGCCCGGCCTCGATCGCGGCCAGCGCGTGCCTGGCGCCGGCGGCGGGATGGCCGGTCGCCTCGATCACCACCTCGACGCCGTCGCCACCGGCAGCAGCCACGCCGTCGTCGATGAAGCGCGTCTGCGCGATCATCGCCTCGTCCCAGCCGACATTGCGGCAGGCGGCTTTTGCCCGCTCGGGATCGAGATCGGCGATGACGGCGACATCGAGCCCCGCGATATGGGGAACCTGCGACAGGAACATCGAGCCGAACTTGCCGGCCCCGATCAGGGCGCAGCGAACGGGCTTTGCCTCGGCCGCGCGGGCGGCGAGCTTCGGCATCAGGTTCATCGGTCAGGCTCCTCGCGGGACAAACACATCATTCGGGCGTCAACTGGCCGATCGTGGTCATCGCGCCGTCAGTCGCACGCCGCAGCACGACGATCTCGCCCGAGCGCGGAAACACGCCTGTCAGGGCGGTGATGTTGACCTGATGGGTCACCATCACGACGGTCGCCGCGTCCGCCGGCAGCGCGGCGAGGCGGCGGCGCAGCGCGGCGGTGGCGGCCTCCCTTTCCCCGGACCGGCCGAAGAAGGAGTTCAGCGCGGCGGGCTCCTCGACGAGCGGTCCCAGCGCCATCAGCGCGGCGGTCTCGCGCGCCCGGCACCACTGGCTCGTCAGCACCTGCGAGACGGCGACGCCCTGCCGGCGGAAGCGCTCGCCAAGCGCCCGCGCCTGGCTACGGCCACGATCGCCGAGATTGCGCTGCGTCGCGCAGTCCCCGATCCTGAAGCCGGCGGGATCGCCGGTGCCCGGCGCATCGGCATGGCGCATCAGCGCGACATGGCCGGGTTTCGCCAGCGCCGCCCAGAGCGCGTCGGTCCTCTCGCTGGCGAAGGCCGCCGGCGAGCCGGCGACAAGGAGAAGACAGGCCAGACATCTACGGATCGCAACAAACTTGCCGATCAAACGTCGCACCTGCATCTCCCTGAAGTCCGGATCACTCCGGCTTCACCCCGGAGTCCTTGATGATCTTTTCCCAGGTTGCGATTTCGGCAAGATGGTAGGGCTTGAATGTCGCAGGGTCGCGGACCTTGAGCGTGAAGCCGAGCTTCAGGATCTGCTCAGTGACAGCCGGCTTGGCGATCGAGGCCATCACCGCCCTGGAGAGCCTGTCCAGCGCGGGAGCCGGCGTCGCAGCAGGCGCGAAAAACGCCGCCCAGCTATCGGCGTCGGCATTGCTCACGCCCTGCTCGCGCAGCGTCGGGATGTCCTTGGCGCGGGCGTTGCGCTCGGGACTGGCCAGCGCGATCGCGCGAAGAGTGCCGGCATTGATCTGCGCCAGCACCGAGGGCAGCGTCGAATTGGCGATGTCGATGCGCCCGCCGATGATCTCCTGAACCAGCGGCGCGGCTCCCCGGAACGGCACATGCGTCATCTTGATGCCGGTGCGCGCCATGAACAGCTCCATGGCCAGATGCGAGCCGGAGCCGATGCCGGTCGAGCCGTAGTTCAGCTTTCCGGGATCGGCCTTGGCGAGCGCGATCAGCTCCTTGATGTCCTTGGCCGGCAGATCCTTGCGCACGACGAAGGCATGCTCGAAGGCGCCGACGCCGCAGAGGGGGCTGAAATCCTTCACCGCGTCGTAGCCCGGATCCTTCAGCAGGAACATGTTGTTCCCGTGCGTCTGGTTGTTGCCGAAGATGATGGTGTGGCCATCGGCCTCGGCCTTGGCGACGGCGCGCGTGCCGACAGCGCCCGACGCGCCGGCCCGGTTGTCGACGACGACGCCCTGGCCGATCGAGGCGGACAGATCCTGCGCGACGAAGCGCGCGATCGCGTCGGTCGGCCCGCCCGCCGGATAGGGCACGACCAGCGTGATCGCCTTCGACGGAAAGTTTTGGGCGCGCAGCACGGATGGCGCGAAAACGGCGCCGGCGACGAGGCCGAGCGCGGAACGGCGGCTATACGACATGAAATCCTCCCGGAAGCCCCTTCTTTGTGAAGGGCTTGATCGGCAGAGGATTACGGACAAAGGGGGCTTGCGTCCAGAGCAGGATGCATGCGCCGCGCGAGGCTATAGGCTGCGCGACAACGACAACAGCCTCGGAGAAACAGCCATGACTGTCCGCATCGAACGCGACGGCAAGGTCGCGACCGTGATCCACAGCCGCATCGAGGCGCGCAACGCCATGGATCCCGACAGCGCGATCGCCCTGAGCGAGGCCTTCATGCAGCTCGACGCCGATCCGGAGACGGCGGCGATCGTGTTCTGGGGAGAGGGCGGGGCCTTCTGCGCCGGCTGGGACCTGAAATACGCGCAGGCCTTCACGGAACCTGCCCGCTTCGAGGCCGAGATCGTTCGGGGTCTCGCCTTCCCGCCCGGCGACGCGCCCGCGCCGCGCGGGCCGATGGGCCCGTCCCGGCTGGAGATGAGCAAGCCGCTGATCGCCGCCGTCGAGGGCCCGGCGGTCGCAGGCGGCATGGAGCTGGCGCTCTGGTGCGACGTCCGGGTGATGGCCGACGACGCCTATTTCGGGGTCTACTGCCGACGCTGGGGCATCCCTCTGATCGATGGCGGCACGGTGCGCCTGCCGCGTCTGGTCGGCCAGGGCCGCGCGCTTGAGATCATCATGACAGGTCGCAAGGTGCCGGCGGACGAGGCGCTCCGCATCGGGCTGTGCGAGAAGGTCGTCGGCAGGGGGCAGGCGCGCGCCGCCACCGAGGCGATGGCGCAGGAGATCGCGCGCTTTCCGCAGGCCGCCATGCTCGCGGATCGCAGGAGCGCCATCGCCGGTCACGGATTGACGGTTCGCGAGGCGCTGGTTCGCGAATGGGACGGCGGCGTCAGGACCATCGCGACGGAGGGCGCGGCCGGCGCGGGGCGTTTCGCGAGCGGCAAGGGTCGTGGCGGGGATTTTTCCAGTATTTGAGCGCGACGCGGCCCTTCAGCCCAACCCCGCCCGCTTCAGCCTCTGGATCGCAACGTCCAGCGCCTGCAGGAAGGCCGAGCGGTCGCGCGGCGAAAACGGCTTTGGCCCGCCGCCGACCGCGCCCATGGCCCGCAGATCCTCCATCATGTCGCGCGTCGCCAGCGCCATGCCGATCGAGGCCTCGGTGAAGGGTTTGCCGGTCGGCCCGATCACGTCGGCGCCGGCCTTGATGCAGCGGTCGGCCAGCGGGATGTCCGAGGTGATCACGATCGCGCCCCGCGCCGCCCGCTCGGCGATCCAGTCGTCGGCGGCGTCGAAACCGTCGGAGACGACGACGCGCTCGATCCACGGTTCGCGCGGCATGGCCATGAAGCTGTTGGCGACGACGAAGACGTGCAGGCGGTGCCGCTCCGCGACCTTGTAGATCTCCGGCTTCACCGGGCAGGCGTCGGCATCGACATAGATCGCGATCGGGCTCGTCATGGCCCGAGCCCATCGCAGGGACGCAAACGCAGCGCAAGCCGTTCCGTCGCCCCCGATCGACGCGTCAGCCATCTCTCGCCGACAAGCGACGAAGAAACCGCGTGCACGGCCGCCCGCACTGGCCTAGGCTCGCGGTCTGCTTCGAAACGACGAGGCCCGGATCGACCGGGCCGGCGCGGCAGGCGAAAGCCGGCCGCCCGTCCAGCCGAGGAGCCCGACCATGTCGAAAGAACAGCGCGGCAACCGCGAGGCCAAGAAGCCCAAGCAGGTCAAGCCGAAGGTCAGCGCCGCCGCGCCCTCGACCTTCTCGGCCGTCGTCGCCAAGGCTGCCGCGAGCGGACCCAAGAAGAAATGATCCGCTTCAGGACGATCGATCCGGCCAAGGACGACGCGCCTAAGCCGGCCGCAAAGCCGGCGGCTCCCGTCGCGGTGGTCGAGACCGGCGACGATTCCGCCGAAGAGGCCGCCCCTGCGTCCAAGGACGCGGAAAAGGGCAAGGGCATGACCCGCAAGACCCCTCTGCGCGCGAAGAAGCCCGACGCGGCCAGGCTGTTCCGCGACTAGCTGCCGGCTGTCCCGCCTGCCGAAGCGCCGTCGAGCATGGCGACCGTCTCGTCGAGGTCTTCCTTCACGACGAGATGGAAGTCCTTCCGGAAGGCGATGATCGTGTCGGGCGGCTCGCCCTTGAAAGCGTAGACGACGCTGACCTGATCGGGATTGACGTAGATCGGCTTGCCGTCGCTCGGCGAGGTGAACTTCACGAGTTTCGACATGGGGCGTGGCTCCGTCGCAAATGCGTTGCACCGAGCCCTATCCTTCCACGACCTCGTCGGTCCAGACCCGAAAGCCGGTCAGCGTGTTCGGCCCGAAGGTCGTGGCGATGGCGACATCGGCCGCGTCCCGCCCACGCGCAATCAGCACCCGACCGATCCGGGGCACGTTGTTGCGCGGATCGAACATCTGCCAGCCGCCATCGAGATAGGCCTCGAAGGAGGCGGCGAAATCGCCCGGCGGAAACGGCGGCGGCGTGCCGACATCGCCGAGATAGCAGGTGCAGTAGCGCGCCGGGATGTTCATCGCCCGGCAGAACGCGATGGCGAGGTGGGCGTAGTCGCGGCACACGCCACGGCCTTCGGCGTAGGCGTCGGACGCCGTGCGGGTGACGCTGGCGTCGTTGTAGTTGAAGGCGATGCGCTGGTGGACGAAATCGCAGATCGCCTGGACGCGGGGCGCGCCGGGAAGCGTGTGGCCGAAAAGCTGCCAGGCGAGATCGAGCAGCCGGTCGGAATCGCAAAAGCGGCTGGCGAGCAGGAAGACGAGGCACTCTTCCGGCAGATGCTCGACCGGCGCCTGGCCGGCGCTTCGGTCGAACGCTTCCGGCAGGCCGCTGTCGGAGATGACGGCGTCGGCCGTGATCCGCATCCGGCCCTGCGGCGCCAGCAGGCGCGAGCACCAGTTGCCGAACCCGTCGCGATAGGCGCTGACCGGCACGGACGGGCTGATACGCATATGGTCGGGCTCGGCGAGGTCCGAGACCCGGCTGAAATGCACATGCAGCATCAGGATGACCGGAGTCGGTTGCGGAAATTCGTAGTCGAGCTCGTAGCCGATCCTGAGTTTCACGACATGCTTTCCGCGCGGCGCAAGGCGCGCTGGTGATGGGGGGCCCCTCAGCCTGTTCCGACACTATGCACGTTTCCGGCCAGTCCGGCGCGCCTCACGGCGGCGTCGCCGGCCGACCCGGCTGGTTGCGCAACTCGTCGGCCCATTGAAACAGCCGGCGTCGGCGCTCCTCGGCGCTCGGCTCGCCGGGCTTTCGGGCGCTGACGGCGGGCGTATCGAGCCAGCCGGGGCGGCGCGGGCACAGCGAGGTCATGGCATGGACGGAATCGGACGGCAGCGCCGGACGCGCCCCGTTCATGTCGGTGCGCCGATGGGTCCAGGCGGCCTCGACGTAAGTGATCTCCTCCTTCACCGCACCGGTGTCGCTGTCGTCCGGATAGCTCAAAGCCGGGTCAGAGAGCACGATGACGACCTCGGCGATCGCGTAGCTTCCGCTCGGCGAATTGGTGCGGCCGGTGTCCCACCGCGTGCGCCGCCCGCCGCCCGAGAGCGACGGACCGGGCATGCCGACCTCGCGCTTGTCGAGCGCGTAGACGAAACGCTCGGCGCGTTGGACCACGGGCGGCTTGTTGGCCTGTTCGGGAAAGGCCCGTCGATAGGCGTCGAACACCGAAAAATGCACCGCGACATGGGGCGGGATCGTCGTCTGCGACAGCAGCACGGCCTTGCTGGCGCGCATCACCGCATGCATCGCCATGACGCGGCCGATCATGTCCGGCCCCGCGACCTTCTGGACTGCGTCGATCCGCTCCCTGAGCACGCGCTCGAAGCAGTCGCCCGGCAAGGTGACATCCTTGCATCCCACGCTGCCGCGCCCGCCCTCGCGCGCAACCCGTCCGATCAGCGCGCGGAAGGCGTTCTGGTCATAGGAGCCGAGCGCGCAGGTTTCGCTGACCTCGGGCCGATTGGTTCCCGAGGTGACGAAGCGATACCAGAGTCCGATCGAGACGCCGATGACGACGAACGCGGCCAGCAGAAGCGGCCCAAAGGCCCAGTCCGGCAGGCGACGCCAGAGCTCGACGACACGGCTCATGACGAAGTCGCGCCGTTTCGCGGAAAGGCCGTCGCTGGGCCAGACGATGCCGGCACGGGCTGGCTCCTTCAGGTCACCCGGCGGCGATTATTCACCAGACGCACAGCCGGCATCAAGGACTCTGGCTTGCGATGCCGGCGCTTGCACCCTAAACCACGCCCGCGCCTGCTGAATAAGGCGCGCCCTGTCCGAGATCCGGAGACATTTGCCATGGCCTTCCTTGCCGACGCCCTGAAGCGCGTGAAGCCGTCTGCGACCATCACCATCACGCAGAAGGCGCGCGACCTGAAAGCGCAGGGCAAGGATGTGATCTCGCTCTCGGTCGGCGAGCCCGATTTCGACACGCCCGACAACATCAAGCAGGCGGCGATCGCCGCGATCAACCGCGGCGAGACCAAATACACGCCGGTGCCCGGGATCCCGCAATTGCGCGAGGCGGTCGCGCGAAAGTTCAAGCGCGAGAACGAACTCGACTACAAGCCGAGCCAGACCATCGTCTCGACCGGCGGCAAGCACGTCATCTACAACGCCCTGCTCGCCACGCTGAACCCCGGCGACGAGGTTATCTGCGTTTCGCCCTACTGGGTCAGCTATCCGGAGATGGTGGCGCTCTGCGGCGGCACGGCCACCTTCGCCGAGACGACGCTCGCCAACGAGTTCAAGCTCCAGCCCCAGGAACTGGAGCGCGCGATCACGCCGAAGACCAAATGGGTCATCCTCAATTCGCCGTCCAATCCGTCCGGCGCGGCCTACAGCCATGCCGAGATGAAGGCGCTGACGGACGTGTTGATGCGCCATCCTCATGTCTGGGTGCTGACCGACGACATGTACGAACATCTCGTCTATGGCGACTTCAAGTTCGTCACGCCCGTGCAGGTCGAGCCCGCACTCTACGAGCGCACGCTGACCATGAACGGCGTCTCGAAATCCTACGCCATGACCGGCTGGCGCATCGGCTACGCGGCCGGCCCGCAGCATCTGATCAACGCCATGGACCTGGTGCAGGGCCAGCAGACCTCGGGCACCTCGGCGATCTCGCAATGGGCGGCGGTCGAGGCGCTCGACGGCACGCAGGCGCATCTGCCGGTGTTCAGGAAGGCGTTCGAGCGCCGGCGCGACCTCGTCGTCTCGATGCTGAACCAGACGCGCGGCCTGAAATGCCCGACGCCGGAAGGCGCCTTCTACGTCTATCCCGACTGCTCGGAGCTGATCGGCAGGAAACTGCCCAACGGCAAGACGATCGAGACCGACGAGGACCTCGTCATCGGCCTGCTGGAAGCGGAAGCCGTGGCTGCCGTGCACGGCTCCTCCTTCGGGCTGGGACCGAACTTCCGCATCTCCTACGCCACCTCCGACGAGAAGCTGGAAGAGGCCTGCCGGCGGATTCAGCGCTTCTGCGCCGAACTGCGCTGAGGCCTTTGCGGCGCGCGCTTCATGCCCGTGACGCTGACGAGCACGACGACGCGCCGCGCCCTGCTGGGCGCGGCGTTATTGTTTCAGGGGCTGTTGAGCGCAAGGGCGCAGAGCCCGCAATCGGCGGTTTCGCCCCGCGAGGCCCATGAGGCGGCCAAGGCCGGCCGCCTCCTGCTCGTCGACATCCGCACGCCCGCAGAATGGGCCGACACCGGCTTGGCCACCGGCGCGATCCGGCTCGACGCCGGGAGCGCCGGCTTCGAGGTCCGGTTGGCGGGCTTGAGGCTCGACAACCCGGGTAGGCGCATCGCCCTGATCGACCGTACCGGCGGGCTCAGCGCAACGGTGCGGCAGAAGCTCAGCCAGCGCGGATGGCGCGATCTCGCCGTCGTCCGCGGCGGTATGCTGGGACAAGGGGGGTGGCTGGCGGAGAAACTGCCGGTGAGCGGCTATCCCTGAGGCCGGTCTAACAGGTCCGGCCGCCGCTCCCGCGTGATCCTCTCCGCCTCCGCCCGCCGCCATTTCGCGATGCGCGCATGGTCTCCGGACAGCAGCGCCTCGGGCAGGCCCCTGCCCTCCCATTCCCGAGGCCTCGTGTAATGCGGATATTCGAGGAGCCCGTTCTCGAAGCTCTCGTCCTGGCCGGACGCCTCCTTGCCCATGACGCCGGGGATCAGCCGCACGCAGGCGTCGAGCAGGACCATCGCCGCCATTTCGCCGCCGGACAGGATGTAGTCGCCGACCGAGACCTCGACGAGATTGCGCCCCTCGATCACGCGCTCGTCGACGCCCTCGAACCGTCCGCAGATGATGACGACGCCCTCGCCCGCCACCAGATCGCGCACCAAAGCCTGATCGAGCCTGCGCCCGCGCGGCGACATCAGCAGGCGCGGCCGCGCATCGTCAGAAGGAACGGACGCATCGATCGCCGCCGCCAGCACGTCGCAGCGCAGCACCATGCCGGCCCCGCCGCCTGCCGGGTTGTCGTCGACATTGCGGTGCCGGCCGATGCCATGGTCGCGGATATGGTGGGAATCGAGCGACCACAGCCCCTTCCGCAACGCCTCGCCCGCCAGAGAGACGCCGAGCGGGCCGGGAAACATCTCCGGATAGAGGGTCAGGATCGAGGCGCGGAAGCTCATGCGCCAGAAAAACGCAAGGCAGGCAAACCGTCCAGCGCCCTGAAATCCCTGACTGAGGCGATGACGTTGTCGAAACCGGCGAAGGCGTCCGCCTGAAGCATCGTCAGCATGGCGATGGCGCGCATGCCGGCGCGGCGCGCCGCCTCGATGCCGAGCGGCGCATCCTCGAAGACGATGCAGCTTTCCGGCGAAACGCCCATGCGCTCCGCCGCGCCCAGGAACAGGTCGGGATGCGGCTTGCCGCGAAAGCCCTGGCTCGGCGCGATGACGGTTGCGAAGCGGTCGCGGATGCCCAGCGTATCCAGCACCACGTCGATATTGGCCGGCGGCGCGGCCGACGCCACGGCCATCGGCAGACCAGCCGCCTCGGCCCGGTCCATCAGCGCGATCAGGCCCGGCAGCGCCTCGACCTGGGGCCGGTAGGTGGCGCGGTAGAGCTCTTCCTTGCTCTCCGAGAGCCGGGCGATCGTGTCCTCGTCGGCACCGGGATAGTAGGCCCCAAGAATTTCGCTGTTCGCCTTGCCGGCGGTCGCGGCGAAGAAACCCTCGCGCGTAAACGGCAGCCCGTTGTCGCGGTGCCAGATTTCCCAGGCATCGTCGTGGAAGCGCATATTATCGACGATGGTGCCGTCCATGTCGAAGATCAGCGCCCTGACAGGCACCCCATTTGGCATCGCCTCATCTGGCATCGCCTCACTTGGCATCGCCTCACTTGGCATCGTCGATCTCGAACAGGCCTTCGGGCGGAGCGGCATCGACGCGCCGGGCGGCGATGTCGACCGTCGGTACGAAGGCCTTTGTGAAGGGCAAAAGCACCGAGCGCCCATGGGGCGTCCCGACATCGAGCAGGTCGCCCGCGCCGAAATTGACGACGGCCGCGATGGTCCCCAGCACGACGGCATCGGGGCCGACGACTGCGCAGCCGACGAGATCGGCCTGCAGGAACTCGTCCTCGTCCTCGGGCCGCGGCAGTTTTTCGCGCGGGACGAACAGCTTGAGGCCGGTCAGCGTCTCGGCCGCCTCGCGGCTGGTCACACCCTTGAGCCGCGCGATCACGACCTCTTTGGCGGGACGAAGCTCGGCGATCTCGAAACGGCGGCCCCTGTCGTCGCTGAGCGGGCCGTAATCGGCGATCGCCATCGGATCGCCGGTGAAGGCCTTGATCCGGACCTCGCCCTTGATTCCGTGGGGCGCGCCGATCGTGCCGAGCAGGACGAGGGTGTCGGCGCTCATCGGGAGCACGCAGGCAGCACAACGCGTCCCCTTCCCCCCGCTTGCGGTGGGGAAGGGTTAGGGATGGGGGGGCGTGCAGGACGAGGCTCGACGAAGGCCGCAGGCGACGGCCTGGACTCTCCCCCCCACCCCGGCCCTCCCCACCGCAAGCGGGGGGAGGGAGAAGAAGCGCGCCCCGACACTCTCACGCCTCGGCGGCTTCAGCCGGCGCAGCGGCCTTGGCGGCGTTCTTCTCGGCGCGCTCCTTGGCCTTCTCGCCGGGGACGGCCTTGTTGGGGTTGTTGCGGGCCGGGCGCTTGGCGACGCCCGCCGCGTCGAGGAAGCGCAGCACGCGGTCGGTCGGCTGGGCGCCCTTGGCGAGCCAGTCCTTGGCCTTCTCCAGATCAAGGATGACGCGCTCGGGCGAGTCCTTGGCCTTCATCGGGTCATAAGAGCCGATCTTCTCGATGAAACGACCATCGCGCGGGGCGCGGGCGTCGGCGACGACGATGCGGTAATAGGGGCGCTTCTTGGCGCCGCCACGGGTCAGGCGAATCTTGAGGGACATTGTTGGTCTTTCTTGGCTGGCAGTCTGGTTTTGAGGCAGTGTTGCTGGGTTGAGGTGGAAGTCTAGGGTTTGTTGTCGTCGACCAACTGGTCGATCGCGGCCCAGGGATCGTCCTTCATGCCGGTCGACGTGAAGATTTCCAGATCGATAGAGCCGTCCTCGAGAACGTCGATCTCCCAGTATTCTCCGGGCGCATGCACGAAGAAGGAGAAGGCGTCGTCCCGGTAGGATGAGGTCTCGTAGGACAGGTTGGCGTCGTCGAGGCGCGCCTTGACCTGCTTGAACACGTCGAACATGCCGACGCGCATCTCGGTGGGTTTGGTCATTGCACTATGTCCAGTTTATGTTTGCGCGCGTTAATGCCAGTGATGTGTGCTCCATCATCGCGAACCAACTTCTCTTTTAATCACTTCCCATTCCGACTTCAGAATTTTACGTGCAGATGCGGCCGCGGCGGTGCGGTTCTTCAGAAAATCCGCCCTCGCACCCTGCGGGAAGCCGATTGCTCCATCGCCAACCTTTCTTAGAAGTCTTATAAGATTGCTACTCTCGTCTTCATTGTGATTCAACAACAACTCTATATATTCAATATGCCGATCAATTTCCTTCTGATATTCAGACCGCTCTTTTTCGTCATTACTATTATAATAATGAGTTGAATTAGCAATAAATTCAGCAACAGCGCTTCGTAATCTCTCAATCCAAGCCTGACGGAATTCAGCCGTCCTGACAAAGCTGTTAGCCTTGACCTGCAACAAGGCAACCAAGGCGGCCGCACCTGCGCCGATTCCAACCAAAGCGTTCCCTAAATCCACAGAAACGTTGATCGTATCCCTCGAATATCGGACGACGAAAAATACAATCAAAAATAAAACTGCAGAGATTAAAATAGTAAATCGGGCAAGGAAATGGCTCATTTCTTCTTGCCTCCGAAAGGATTGGAACCTCCAAGCCCCGGCAACCCGCCAAGCCCCGGCAGCTTCGGCATCATGCCGGCCGGTGGCGTGACGCCCCTCGGCATTCCGGGAAACCCGCCGGGCGGCTGGCCGGGCATGCCGCCGCCTGCGCCGCCCATCTGCTTCTGGAGAGCTTCCAGTTGGGCCGGGTCCATCTTCGACGGGTCGAAGCCGGCGGGAAGCCCGCCCATGCCACCGCCGCCGCCGATGCCGAACATCTGGCCGAGCTTGCCCAGCATGCCGCCCTTCTGGCGCGACATCGCCTTCATCATGTCGGCCATCTGGCGGTGCATCTTGAGCAGCTTGTTGATCGCCTCGGGCGACGTGCCCGAGCCGGCCGCGATGCGCTTCTTGCGGCTGTTCTTGAGCAGGTCGGGGTTCTTGCGCTCAGCCCCGGTCATCGAATCGATGATCGCGATCTGGCGCTTGATCATCTTGTCGTTCACGCCGGAATTGGCGAGCTGACCCTTCATCTGGGCCATGCCGGGCATCATGCCCATGACGCCGCCGAGCCCGCCCATCTTCTCCATCTGCTGGAGCTGCATCTTCAAATCCGCCAGGTCGAAATTGCCCTTGGCCAGACGCTGCGCCAGCGCCTGCGCCTTGTCGGCGTCGACCGTCTCGGCGGCCCGCTCGACCAGGCCGACGATGTCGCCCATGCCGAGGATGCGGTTGGCGACGCGCGAGGGATGGAAATCCTCCAGCGCATCGGTCTTCTCGCCGGTGCCGACGAGCTTGATCGGCTTGCCGGTGACGGCGCGCATCGAGAGCGCCGCGCCGCCGCGCGAATCGCCGTCCATGCGGGTCAAAACGATGCCGGTCAGGCCGACCCTGGCATCGAAGGCGCGCGCCGTGTTGACCGCATCCTGGCCGGTCAGCGCGTCCGCGACGAGCAGCACCTCATGAGGGTTCGTTGCAGCCTTGACCTCGGCGACCTCGGCCATCAGCGTCTCGTCGAGCGTGACGCGGCCGGCGGTGTCGAGCAGCACGACGTCGTAGCCGCCGAGCTTGGCCGTTTCGATCGCGCGCCGCGCGATCTGCACGGCCGACTGGCCGGCGACGATCGGCAGCGTCTGCACGCCAACCTGCTGGCCGAGGATGGCGAGCTGCTCCATTGCGGCCGGGCGGCGCGTATCGAGCGACGCCATCAGGACCTTTTTCTTGTTCCGGTCCGTCAGCCGCCTGGCGATCTTGGCGGTCGAGGTCGTCTTGCCCGAGCCCTGCAGGCCGACCATCAGGATCGGCACCGGCGGCACGGCGTCGAGCGTGATGCCCTCGCCGTTGCCGCCGAGCATATCGATCAGCGCGTCGTTGACGATCTTGATGACCTGCTGGCCGGGCGTGACCGATTTCAGCACCTCCGCGCCGACGGCCCGCTCCCTGACCTTGTCGGTGAAGCTGCGCACGACTTCGAGCGCGACATCAGCCTCGAGCAGCGCCTTGCGGACCTCGCGCAGCGCGGCGTTGACGTCCTCCTCGGTCAGCGAACCCCTGCGGGTCAACCCCGAGAGGATGCCTGATAGCCTGTCGCTCAGAGTGCCGAACATGCTGTGCCTCAACAAGCATAAAGCCGAAAAGTGGAAACCGGTTTTCGGACCGCTTTATGCTCAAACCAAGCCTCTAACGAGGAGCCGTATCGCCAAACGGTTGCGCGCCCGAGGGCGCTATGCGCTGTCGGGCGTTGACCTCCGGGCTCGTGAAAGCCGCAAGGCGGCCCGGTCGGCGGATACGGTCTCGACGATGTCGGCGAAACGGATGCCGGGTTAAAGCGGAAAAATGCGGGATAAGTCAAGGTTGCGAAACCATTCGCCGCCATGTCTCGCACGCCCCACTTGATCAGGCTGCAACCCTTGGTTTAGCGATACCGATCTTTTGATCAAGGATTTCATGATGCCGGCCGGTTTTGCAAAACTCGTTTCCCTCGCCTTCGCAGCCTCTTTCCTCGGCCTTTCGCCGGTCCTCGCGCAGTCCGCCTGCCCCGGCAATTTCAAGGCCGACGGCGTGCCGATGGTCACCGGCATCACCTACCGGAGCTGGGACCTGATCGCCAACCGCGCGCCCGCTATCGTGCTGAAAAACCTTGCCTCAGCCGTCGCCGCCGAAGGCTTCGCAGGCATCCGCGTCGACAGCGCCACGAGTTCGGTGCTGGCGATCCAGGAGACCTCCGGCTCCGGCCGGCCGCAGACATTGCGCGTCACTGCCCGCAAGAGCGGCCTGGCCACGCGCGTCGACGCCGTCTTCACCGTCCAGATGGGCCAGATCGCACCTGAAGGCTACGTTCGCGACGCGCTCTGCCGCGTGATCGCCGGCGGACGCGGCTGAGCCGCCGCTATCCGGGTCATGTACGGCCATCAGCCATCGTGACAATGTCATCGGCTTCTGCGATGGCGAATTTATGAGGCGGCAGGGACAGTTCGGGCGCGACGGAACGGCATCGGTGCTCGCCACCGTGCTGCTGGTCGTTGCGCTCGTCGCCCAGACGATTCTCGGCTCGGCACTGCAACTCCGGGCGGTGGAACCGACCGTCCGCCTCGACGCGGTGCTTTGCCTGAGCCAGCCCGGCGCAGGCTCGCAAGGGGCCGAGACGCCGACCGGTCAGCCGCGCCATTCGGCCGACTGCCTCGCCCTCTGCCAGCTTTCGGCATCGGGCCCGGCCGCGCCTCTTGCCCTCGCCAGTATCGCCCTCGCACCTGCAAGAGCGGCGACGGCTCCTTTGCCGGATATGCGCAGCCGCTTCGTCCTGAACGCACAAGCCTTCCTGCGTGCGGCCCGCGCCCCGCCCTCCCTCTCCGCCTGATCACCGCAAAACGGTCCTTGGCCCCGCGCCGTGGACTTTCGTGATTCATCCGGAGATTTCCTATGCCCGAATTCGCTCTCGGCGATGCCCGCGCGGCTGCGACCGCACCATCGACCGATCTCTACCGCGCCGTCTGGCGCTGGCATTTCTATGCCGGACTCCTCGTCCTGCCCTTCCTGGTCAGCCTCGCCCTCACGGGCGCGCTCTATCTGTTTCGCGACGAGATCGACGCCATCGTTCATGCCGACCTGAAGCAGGTCGCGCTGCGCGCCGACGCCACGTCCGTTGCGCCGTCAGTGATGGTCGCCGCCGCGCTCGCGGCCCATCCCGGCACGGCAGTAAAGTTCACCGATCCCGCCACGCCGACCTCATCCGCCGAGATCACCGTCGCAACGCCGTCCGGCAGGCTCGCCGTCTATGTCGACCCCGGCGACGGCAAGGTGCTGGGTTCGCTGTCCGATCGCGGCACGGTCATGTGGACGATCCGCTACCTGCACAGCCTGCGCTATTTCGGGCCGGTGGCCCGCGCCGCGATCGAGATCGCGGGCGGCTGGGCGATCCTGCTGGTCGCGACCGGCCTCTATCTGTGGTGGCCGAGACGCCAGACCGGCGGCGTCGTCACCGTGCGCGGCACGCCGTCAAGGCGCGTGTTCTGGCGCGATCTCCATGCCGTCACCGGCCTCTTCGTCGGCGGCGTCATCGTCTTCCTCGCCATCACCGGCATGCCCTGGTCGGGCGTCTGGGGCGCGAAGGTAAACGAATGGGCCAATGGCAGCAATTTCGGCTATCCCGCCGGCGTGCGCGTCGCGGTGCCGATGTCGGACGAGCACCTCGCCCATAGCGCGCCGACGACATGGTCGCTGGAGCAGGCGAAAATACCGGAATCATCGCCCGTGACGACCGGGGCCGCACCGATCGGGCTCGATCGGGCGGCGGCGATCGCCGCCGAACTCGGCCTGCATCGCGGCTACACGATCACGATTCCCGGCAAGCCTAGCGGCGTCTATTCGGCCTCGGTCTACCCCGACGATCTCAGCCGCCAGCGCGTCGTGCATCTCGACCAGTATTCCGGCAAACCACTGATCGACATGAGCTATCGCGACTACGGCCCGCTCGGCCGCTGGCTCGAATGGGGCATCAACGTCCATATGGGCCAGCAATACGGCCTCGCCAACCAACTGGTCCTGCTCGCCGCCTGCCTCGCCATCGTCATGCTCGCCGTCTCGGCCGCTGTAATGTGGTGGAAGCGCCGGCCGCCCGGACAACTCGGCGTACCGCCAGCGCCTGCCGATCCACGCGTGCTGCGCGGTCTCATTGTCCTACTGGCCATCGGAGGCGTGCTGTTTCCGCTGGTCGGTCTGTCGCTGCTGGTCATGCTGGCGCTCGACTGGCTGTTCGGACGGCGCGTATTGGCGGCCTGACGACGGGATGCGCCGTATGCCTGCCGCGATTGCGCGGCAGGACAGGCAGGACAACTCGGGTGGCGGCGGCCATTGGCGCGTCGGACCCGAGCAAGGTTGCCAGAATGATGTCCATGCCGCTCCGAAATCCCTGCCTCGCCGGCATGGCTCTGCTCGTCGCGGCCTGCGCCGGCGAGCCGCAGCGTTCGACGCCGCTGGACCCGCGCAATGTCGAGCGGCTCGGCGCCGTCCGGGTTGATCCGGCGGCGGCGACCCGCATCCTCAACGCGTATCGCGCCAGCCGGGGCTTGAGCCCGGTGAGGCTCGATCCCGCCCTGACCGCGATGGCGCAGCGCCAGGCCGACGCCATGGTCGCCGCGAACGCGCTCTCGCATGACGCCGCCGGCAGCTTTCAGGCGCGCGTCCATGCTGCGGGGCTCGACGCCGCCCGCGCGGCCGAGAATCTTGGCGCAGGGTATTATTCGACTGAAGAAGCCTTCACAGGCTGGCGGAACTCGGCCGGCCACGACGCCAATCTGCGCATGGCGGAGGCGACCCGCTTCGGCATCGCCCTCGCCAAGGACCCGCAGACGCAATATCGCGCCTGGTGGGCGCTTGTCATCGCCGGGGACGCGCCGAAACGGCAGGAGTTGAGCGCCGGACCAGTGGGCTATTTCGGCTCGAATGCGCCAGTTCCGAGATAAAACGCAGTCATTGCGTCAAACAAGGAATTTCCTCACATTTCTGCTGATGTGAGGACGCCATGATCACGAGCAAGCTGACCAGCAAGGCCCAGACGACGATCCCGCAGCCGGTGCGAAACGCCCTTCGCCTCAAGGACGGCGACGAGATCGCCTATGTGATCGCGGATGACCATGTGATCATTCGCAAGGCGAGCCACGGCGTTGTGGACGATCCGTTCGCGACCTTCGACGAGTGGAACAGCGAAGCGGATCGCAAGGCCTATGCCGTGCTTTAATCAGGGGAACGTCGTTCGGGTGCCCTTCCCATACACGGATCGCTCGACCCGCCAGAGCCGGCCAGCCCTCGTGGTCTCGACCGGAGGGGTTGGCGAGAACGCGGCTTTGCTCTGGGTCGCTATGATCACCAGCGCGGAGAATCGATGCTGGCCGGACGATGTCCAGTTGGGCGCTAGCTACCGCGAGGCGGGATTGCCGGCTCCGTCAATGATCAGGCCAAGCAAACTGGCGACCATCAAAGCTCGCCATGCGGAACCGTTGGGGCGACTTGCGGCCGGGCTACTGGCAGCTGTCATGGGGCGGATTCAAACCAATCTCGGCCTGTCGTAGCCCCTTTACAACCGGCCCCGCCTGAGGATTGCTTCGCATCGACACCGGAGTCCGCCATGACCTTCGAAACCTGGATCGCCTTCACCGCCGCCACCGCCGTCCTGCTTGTCATTCCCGGCCCGACCATCCTGCTGGTGGTCTCCTATGCGCTCGGGCAGGGTTGGCGCACGGCGTTTCCGATGGCTGTCGGCGTGGCGCTTGGCGACTTCACCGCCATGACGCTCTCCATGCTCGGCGTCGGCGCGCTGCTGGCGACCTCGGCCACGTCTTCACGGTGCTCAAATGGGTCGGCGCGGCCTATCTGGTCTGGCTCGGAGTGAAGCTCTTTCGGGCCGGCGGCGCGCTCGACGCGAAGCCGCGCGAGGATGCGGTCTCGCCCTGGAGGATGCTGGGGCATGCCTGGCTGGTAACCGCGCTGAACCCGAAGGGCATCACCTTCTTCATCGCCTTCCTGCCGCAGTTCCTCGATGCGAAGGGCGATTTCTGGACGCAGATGCTGATCTTCGAGGCGACCTTCATCACGCTCGCTTTCGCCAACGCCTTCGGCTACGCGCTGATCGCCTCGCGGGCCCGCTCCGTGGTGAGCAACCCGCGCGCCATCGGTCTGTTCAACAAGGCCGGGGGCACGTTGCTGGTCGGCGCGGGAATCGCGACCGTCGCGGTGCGCTCGGGCCAGGGGTGAGCGGCCGGCTTCAGGTAATGTCCGCCAGCCGCGTATCCTGCGACAGCACCAGACACCAGTGCGGCTCGAAATCGGCGCCGAGCGGCCAGATGAACTCGGCGAAGATCGTCAGCATCCGCGCCTGATAGCGCTCGAACCAGTCCTTCTGGCAGAGCACGAATTTGGTCGCGCCGACAATTGTTTCGCGGTCGATCACGCAGAGCGGCACGATTCCCGGATTGGCGTCGAGATAGGCCTGCACCGCCACCATCAGCGTCGGATAGCCGGGATGGAGCATGTCGTCGAGCACGATCAGCCCGCCATCCTTCAGGCAGGCGGTGGCGAGCGCCAGATCCTTGGCCAAAGCCGCCCGCGAATGCTCGCCGTCGATATGGATGAAGCGCAGCAGATCGCCGCCGGCATGCTCTGTCAGGTCGGAGGGCGACATCGCACCGCTGTCGCCCTTCACGGTGACCCGGCGCGACGGCGCGATGCCGTGGCGGAAGCAGTTGGCCTCGAAGCGGTCCTTCACCTCGGGATTGGGCCAGGAAAAGATGTCGATGCCGAGCGCGATTTCGCCGGGCTCCAGCGCATGCGCGAGCGCGATGAAGAAGCGGCCCTCGAACGCGCCGATCTCGGCGATGGGGCCAAAAACCCCCTCCTCCGTCTGCAGCCGCAGCAACCGGGCGCAGATGGCGGCCGCAAAGCGCGACGACATGCCCACGACGCTGTCATAGCCGTTGGCGAGATAGGTCTCGACCGCCGCGCTGCCGGGAGACGGGACCTTGCTGCTCATGTCGCTCATGCCTTGGCCTGAAAGATGAAGAACGCCCCGGCCGCGATCAGCGCAAAACCGACGCCATGCTGCCAGGTCAGGGATTCCTTGAGCCAGAACACCGAGAACAATGCAAAGACGGTGAGCGTGATCACCTCCTGCATCGTCTTGAGTTCGGCCGCCGAATAGACGGCGTGGCCGATGCGGTTGGCCGGCACGGCGAGCATGTACTCCGGCAGCGCGATCATCCAGCTGGCGAGGATGGCGAGCCAGATCGCGGTGCTCTTGTAGGAGAGGTGGCCATACCAGGCGAAGGTCATGAAGATGTTCGAGCCGATCAGCATCAGGACCGGCATGACATGGGCTGCGGTCAGCGCGGGCATGCGAAAGGATTCCATATATTGAGACGATCGGGAACCGCTGCCGGCCGGCGGGTTTCCAGCCGCGCGCCGTCAACCATGGCGCAGCTTCATCACGAGTATGACGGAGACGAGGACGAACGACACTGCATTGGCGCCGATCAGAGGCCAGGACGCCAGCAACAGGCCGTAGACGAGCCACAGCGCGATACCGAGCGCGAAGATGGCTTGCGTCCAGAGAGAGATCGCCCGCGTGTCGCGCGTGCGGATCGTGCGCCAGGCCTGGGGAATCCAGCAAATCGTCGTCAAGGTGGCGGCGGTGAAGCCGAGCAGTTCGGTCATGGCGGACGGCATGAAAGACGTGTTCCGATTCAGCGGGCGCCACCGGCTATAGCCGCATTTGCGGGCGCTGGCCGCTCAAATCGCGATTGGTTAACCTCCCTTAACCGCTCCGCCCCAAAATCGCGGCAGTTCGATGATTCGGTGGACCCATGCGCGCAACACTCCTCGCCTTGCCTCTCATCCTCCTCGCCTCCACCGGAGCGCGGGCCGATTTCCAGTCCTGCGTCGCGGGGCTGCGCTCGGCCGCCGCCGCAAAGGGCGTCTCTTCGGCGACCTTCGACCGCGCCATGGCGGGCGTCACGCCCGACATGAAGGTGATCGAGCTGATGAACAACCAGCCCGAGTTCAAGACGCCGATCTGGGACTATCTCGGCACGCTGGTCGACGAGGAGAAGGTGGCCGAAGGCCGCGCGATGATGCGCCAGCACGCCGCGACGCTGGCCGCCGCCGAGCAGCGTTTCGGCGTCGACCGCCACACCATCGCTGCCGTCTGGGGCGTCGAGAGCGACTTCGGCAAGGCGCGCGGCAGGATGCCGCTGGTGCAGGCGCTCTCGACCGGAGCCTGTCTCGCGCCGCGCCGCAACGCCTTCTTCCGGGGCGAACTGATCGCAACCCTGCGGATCATCCAGCGCGGCGATGTCCGGCCCGAGCGTCTGATGGGCTCCTGGGCCGGGGCCTTCGGCCACACCCAGTTCATCCCCTCGACCTATCTGCGCCTCGCCGTCGACGGCGATGGCGACGGAAGGCGCGATCTCGTCGATTCGATCCCCGACGCGCTGCATTCGACCGCCAATTTCATGGACAAGGCCGGCTGGATTACCGGCGCGGGCTGGGGCTACGAGGTCAAGGTGCCCGGCGGCTATTCCGGCCCGACGGGACGCAACCCCAAGCAGCCGGTCTCGTCATGGGCGTCGCGCGGCGTCGTCAAGTTCGACGGCTCGGGCCTGACTGGCTCCGGCAATGCCGGCCTGCTGATGCCGGCCGGCCGCAACGGCCCCGCCTTCCTCGTCTTCAAGAACTACGACGCGGCCTACAGCTACAACGGCGCCGATTCCTATGCTCTCGCCATCTCGCTCCTCTCCGACCGCCTGCGCGGCAAGGCGGGCGTCCAGGGCGACTGGCCGACCGATGATCTGCCGCTCTCGCGCGAGCAGCGCCGCGAACTCCAGCGCTTGCTGATCGCGCGCGGCTTCGACGTCGGCGAACCCGACGGCGCGGTCGGCCCGCTGACGCGGGCTGCGATCAAGCAGATCGAGGCCAGGCTCGGCATGCGCGAAACCGGCCGGCCGGGCGAGAAGGTGCTGCGGGCGTTGAAGAGCGGTCGGGTGTGAGGAGCGGCTGCTT